>JGI10211J34971_10003703_pt1 | contig 12204 bp, 10 predicted proteins | sample Etolagsediment_FD_34971 | JGI IMG/M metagenome (IMG submission 34971) | reverse complement strand
GGACTGTCGTGCGACCTGTGCCATCGGTTGGTTGACCCGATCAGTGACCCGGAGAATCCCACCGAGGACACTGCTATTCTTGCGGCGCTATCTTTTCCCGGAACTGAGTTTGGTAATGGAATGTTCGTAGTGGATCCCGTCGGCGCTCGACGTGGGCCTTTTGTCGATGCTGACAGCGGCCATCCGGTTCTGGTCTCGCCTTTCCACCATGAGGCCGCTTTGTGTGGGACGTGCCACGACGTGAGCAATCCGGCCTTTGAGTGGGATGTCTCGGGCAAGTACCTGCCAAACGCCTGGGATGCACCGGCTACCGACTTTTCGCCCGAGAACTTACTTCCGGTAGAACGCACCTACAGCGAATGGCTCAACAGCACCTTTAATTCACCAAGTGGTGTGTACTCACTCTATTTCGGCGGGAACAAGACATTTGTGGCCACCTGCCAGGATTGCCACATGCCGGATGTGACCGGCTACGGTTGTAATTTCGGCTCACCGCCCGAGCGGGATGACTTACCACTGCATGACCTCACAGGGGGAAGCACATGGCTGCCGACCGTGTTGAGCACGATGTATCCCACAGATGTTAACGATCCTGACATTGTCGCCGGCGCCGATAGGGCATTATACATGCTTGAGTATGCAGCCGATTTGGATGTCAGCCAGTCAGGAAAACAGCTGCTGGTTACCGTTATTAACAATACCGGCCACAAGCTGCCTACCGGCTACCCCGAGGGAAGACGTATGTGGCTTAACGTGAAATTTTATGATGAATCCGTGTCACTGATTGCCGAGTCCGGTGCGTACGACACAGGAACCGGCGTCCTTACCGATGATGATGATATTAAGGTATATGAGGTTCTGCCCGGCATCGGCCCGGATGTCGCTGCTTTGACGGGTCTGGGCGAGGGTAAGTCATTCCACTTTGTGCTTAATAACATGGTCGTTAAAGACAATCGAATCCCGCCTCAGGGATTCACAAACACCGCTTATGAAACCTTCGGCGGCGCCCCGGTAGATTCCAATTATGTAGATGGACAGTTCTGGGATGACACGTATTACAATATTCCGTTGGATGCGACATCGGCCCAGGTTACGTTGTATTACCAAAGCACGAGCAAAGAGTTCGTCGAGTTCCTGCGCGATGAGAATATAACGAATTCGGCCGGGCAGGACATGTATGATTTGTGGAATGAGAACGGCAAATGTCCGCCGGAGATGATGGCCCAAACGCAAACCTCTGTAGCTATCAATATATGCGATTTCGACGCTGACCTGGACGTTGATTACGAAGACTTTGCCATACTTAACTCCGCCTGGCAGACCAATAGGGATGAGGAAGACTGGAATCCAATCTGCGATGTGAGTCCGGATGAAACGATCAATTTGCAGGACGCTCTTGTGTTTGCTGGCCACTGGCTCTGGGGTAAGTGAGTTCTCGGTTCGGTCACCGGGATAGTAAGTCAGCTATATTTATAACTTTGCCGACACCGATATTCATATACTTATACTTCGGGCCGAAGTGTTTTTCGAACAGGCTTCTTGCCTTATCGCCTGAACAGTGACACGGGCCGACATATTGCACCTTTAATTGTTTGAAAGCCGAAACGATTTTTTTGATTTTACCTTTGCCCATCCATTCCAGGTGAAAGCCGCCCATTACCAAAAGAACATCCTTCTTCAGCAGTTCCCTTGCCACATTTATTATCTTCACAATACCCGGATGCGCACAGCCGGTTATTATTACCAAGCCTTTTTCTGTTTCTATAGTTAAGGACTGCTCTTTTATCAATTTTCCAAGCTGGCCGGTAGAATATACATTTTCGCAAATCTTCAAAGGTGCTTCTACTTCAACTATTTGTGCCTCTCTGGCTTCAACCTTATGTTTAAATCTTTTTGGAAATGATTCAGGCAGATAGACAATAACATCACGGTTCCTCTCAAGAAAACTCTCCAGCCCGCCGGTATGGTCGCCGTGGATGTGAGAAAGAACTATTGTGTCTATGCTGCGAGGGTCTATCTCTAATTTGGTCATATTATCGAGTAGTAACCTGCCGTCTGGGCCGGTATCGAAGAGAATGGTTTTCTCAGTACCGGTTATAAGGCAGGAAAATCCCCACGCTGTTTCGAGTCCCTCCTTATACGGATTATTGTCGCAGATAACTGTAATGCTTAGGTCTTTAAGACTGCCCGACAAAATAGCCCCGGTTTCTTCTTTCATACTTTGTCCTTTCCTTTGACCACATGTGCCTGAGAAAATAGTTACTGCCAATACGACAGCAACGGCCGTTAATGCTAAAATGACTAAAGTCGTTATTTTATGCATCCTTTTTCGCCTTTCATTATAGAACAATCATTATAACCGAAAAAGCATCAAGAGCTTGTCGGAAAAAACCGGTTAAAAATATTGCGGGCTACCCCTTTTTGCGTTAAGATACACCCTGTGGACAACGATAAAATATGGTGCGAAGCGCTTTTTCAGTAAAGCAGACGAAATTGTTACTTTCCATAAATTAGGATAAACAGGAGACACAAGATGAAGGGATATGTCTTAATCACCGTCTTAATGGCTATCTTTGTTTCAACAGCCGTGTTTGCCCAGGATCCTTCCGAGGGCCAGTTCCCACCCGAAGAGGCGATGGAACGCGAGATACAAATGCGCAATATGCAGTTGGAACTCGCCGAACAAGAGGCCCTGGCCGAGACTGGTGAAAGAATGCGCCAACTCGAGATGAAGAAAGAACATATGGCGCTTCAACGGCACGAAGCGGAAATGGACTTCAATCAAAAGATGCGCGAAATCGAGCTTCAGAAACACCGCATGGCCCTTAAAAATAAGCAACAGCGCAGAAAGCATCCGGGCGATGATGGAGCAATGCCTCTGCTTCTGGCTATCTGCTGCATCGTACATATTCTCGTTGCGGTCTGGGTTTACCAGGATATACGCCGGCGAAACTCCGGCTCCGGTATATGGATAGTCATTGCGCTGCTGACCGGGCTTCTCGGCGCATTGGTATATGCCGTCGTTCGCATCGGTGATACCCCTCAGCCGAAATCGTGAGCAGACCGTTCACTGGCCGCATCCAGACCAATGAACAATAGATAAACATAGAGAGAAAAGGGGATATTTACCACCGTCTCCAGTCCTCTACCTCCTGCGCTTGGCCTATGCCCGGCAAAGTCAATCGGCCCACGTCATTTCTATAAACTGCCGCTTCAGCGGGTCGTCATACTGCTGAGCTAAATCAGCCTCGAGTTGATGGCGGTACTCTTCGGACAGCGCGATGGTATGTACACTACCGTTCCAGCAATCAAACGCCCTGTCGGCGTACTTTTTAACCCATTTTGTCTTTTCGCATTCCATGACAACCTCATTTGCCCGCACACCGATGCTCTTTTGTTTAATACAAGCAATTGGCGTGCCTGCGGGCTGGTGGCGTGTAAAACGGCAAAAAAGGCGGGATTTCAAGGTTCAGATGTCAAGTAACTGCATACGCTGTTGAAAAACTTTACAGCCCGGTTCTAATAAAACACGATTGGCTGTTTGCACAAGATATGGACTCTTTTGGTCGGCTAATAAAAAAACCGCCGTCCGCGACTTCATGGCGTTATCATCACCCTCTTATTCATCACCCCACTCACTCATCACCACCACTCCATCCACGGACGGCAATCTTAGCGCCTCCAGGTAATTTCCGGAGGCGCAATTACCTTATCATAGTTGCCCTGAAAAATCAACAACAAAATCAAAAAAAATCTACTTTTCGGCGCAGCCAGCCGAATAACTGGTTCCCAACGCTATCCGTTGCCTTTTTCAAACGTTACCTTGCCTAAGATTGGCACTCCCAAGCAGGGGCCGAATAGTAATACTGTGGCTGGCCCTAATCGCACTCAAGCTTCGTGCATTCCAGCCATTGCTCCACCAACACATCAAGATCCAGTGTATCAATCGTTAAATCTGCGGCGTGAAGATTGCACTTCGGGTTCCATCCAGCCTCTCCCTCACTGGTCAACCATGCCAACGCACACGTAGCAAAGTCCACAAAGTCCACTCCGCAATCTTTATTCACATCACCCACCGGGTACGGATGCTCTGGATCACCACAATAAGCGCCATATTCATAGGCCCCAATGTCCACAATAGGTGCTGGACCACTACCGGTATCAGCAGTATTCGGGTCGTCGATGAAACGCGGCCGAGCATCAAGGTCCCACGGGACCGGCTCATTGGGATCGCCGTCCCCATCCAGGTCAACTGTATCAGCCGGCACTGAGGCACTGTCGCCCGCATCGATGCAGGCTGAGCTGGCTCGCAGGCGGAAGTTGCCATTATCGGCGTCCATGAACAAGGGGTCGCCGATAATAGTCCCAGTCCCAATCTGGACCGAACAACAGTTATTGCTGCCCTGGGGCTCGTCTCCACCCACCTTGACCTTGACGTCGTTTGCGTCACTGGTACCGGTGTTGCCCCAGACTATGCAGTTGTAGAACTGGGCCTCTAATAACGTTCCAACACCCTGCAAATACACGCCTCCACCCTCCAGAGCAGTGTTTTTTGATATTGTGCAGTTAATGAAGTCGGGAGAACCGCTATACATATTCACGGCACCCCCGTAGGCATTTGTGTTGTTATTGGTGATAAGGCAATTCGTGAAGATGGGGGCACCGCTCCCCACGTATATCGCACCGCCACCCTTGAAGCCCTCGGACCCTATCGGGTCAGCATATGCAGTGTTGTTTGATATGATACAATTGCTGATCCGGGGGGCTTTGTCTGAGTTGGCAATATACATCGCTCCTCCACCCCACACAACACTATTGCGTCCGTTGGTAAGCGTAAAACCATCGATAGTGGATCCATCAGAAATATTAAATATGCCAACACTATCTTGGCCGTCTATGGTGGTGGCGTTATTGACCCAGTCTCGCTGGCTTCTTTCGCCCTCATCACCGGCAAAACCGCCGTAAATGCCAATAGCTTCATCCACCTGAATCTGAGACGAAATCGCATAAGTTCCGGCCTTGACCCATATCTCATCGGGTGCGTTGGCATCGGCTATGGCCTCGGCTATGGTCTCAAATCCCTCTGCCCAGCTTGTACCATCACCGGAGACTGTCCCATCCACATACCAAATGGCAGCCCACGCCGGCCCTGCGAGAAGTGCCAAAGCGGTCATGCACAACAATATTGAATTTGATTTACTTTTCATTTCATCCTCCCGAATTTAAAAATTTTCTATTCTCAAACATCCAGTCCATGCGAACCACTCGCACTGCGGTTTTTTCTTAATAATATGTTCGCGCGGAGGAGTAGTGGGGAATGTAAAAGTGTAATCACCAGCCCCAAAATTGAGGATACACCTGTGTATCCCTGTCGGTATCCTTCGACCCTCTCCGCAATAACACGAACTTGCAAAATAACTTATATCGTTTTGTTTGTCAAGTCTTTTCTTGGCACGACACCTATTTCAGGCAGGATAAAAATGATTTTTTGTTTCTGTAGAGCACGTTTTATCGGACAACTTAGTAAAACAACGCAGGGATGTTCGAGCTACAGGGATGTCCAAATTAAAAGTCAACCGGCCCGATTGTGTTCTGCCCTGAATAAGCAACTGTCAGCCGGGATAGTGCATCAAGGGCCGAATAGCCGCTCGAGCCATGCTCATCACGTGCTAATCAGCCCGGTCAACCTTGCTTATTTCAAAAATGACTGTGCCGCCTCCGGTATGGTCGGCCGGGTCTGGACATTGAATGTAGGCCTTAGTCCGGTCGGCTTCGCCGGCCAGATCCCATTGACCCGGCTCCGAAACCCGAAGAGCATTATAATACGGCATAAGGCTCGAAAGGGCATGCATACAAACGGGGATGTCGGACACAAGCTGGTAACCTGCTTTCAGCGTGAAAGAATCGCCGACCTTGTATGTTGGGCAGGAGCCTTTTATTTCCTTTACTTTTACAATAATGTCCATCTTGCAGTTATCCATTTGAGTTCTCAGCAGGTAAGGTGCATCGCCGCGGCAACATTTACCCCCGTTTGTGATAACTCATTAAACCGCTGGACGGCTTTGCGGGTATCGACTGCTTCTAACTGGATATTATTTTCCTGCAAAACCTGCCGAGTCCGCTCGGGTACTTTCATCAGCCCCGATGCCCCGCAGCCCACTATCAGCACCGAAGGCCTGGCCCCAATTACAGACTCCAAATCCTCAACCGCTAACGAATGGCCTTCTTTTCTCCACCAATCGGCCTGGACGGAGCCGCCAAGGATTATGATATCGCTGCTGTAGCTTATCCCGTCAATGACAATCTTCCCGAATTGGTATGAATCTATCTGCATTTTTCCGTCCTAATCCCTCCCAAGATGTAGGACCGGCTTGGCCCTGCGTCCTTTAGCTTAGTCGGCCGGTATATTGCCTCGCAGGCCGATTTCCTCCGCCACCTGCCGCATACCCATAATCACATCCTCAATAAGCTCATTCAGCTCGATGCCCAACATCCCGGCTCCCTTTTCAATCACCGCCCTGTTCACTCCCGCGGCGAATGCCTTGTCTTTCCATTTTTTCCTGACCGATTTGACTTTGAGGTCCATAACACTTTTGGATGGCCGCACCAATGCCGTCGCTGCTACAAGCCCCGTCATTTCATCAACAGCGTAAAGCACCTTTTCCAGTTCGCTCTGAGGTTCCACCTCTGTACATATCCCCCAGCCGTGGGACATTACCGCACGGATGTGCTCTGCCGGCCAGCCTCGCGACTTCAGAATCTCCTCCGTTTTTTGACAGTGTTGGCCGGGGTATCGCTCGTAGTCCAGGTCGTGCACCAATCCTATAACGCCCCATTTGGCCTCATCTTGGCCCCGTTTGCGCCCGCAATAACGCATCACCGCCTCAACAGCCAGCGCATGCTTAATCAATCCTTCACTTTTGTTGTATTCGGTTAACAGTGAAAAAGCTTCCTGCCGTGTTGGCCCGCCTTCTCCCATAACTTTCTCCTTGATACCATATAGCTTATCAATTCCCGTGCCTGCCGGCTTCGATTGGCTAATCTAAGCACAAGCCTGCCGAATTGCAATTCTTATTTTTTCACCTCCCCCAATATATGACCGCCAACGAACAAAAACCTTTCAGAAATCCGATTTAAGCAAGACCAAATTTGTCCCTAATTTGCAAGTTTAGCCAATTCCTCCTCACACATTTTTATCTGTCCGGCATCGGTTAGTTTTTCCCGGGCGGCCTTGAGGTACTCGGTTGCCTTGGCCGGCGCGTGCAGATAGCGCGAGTAAAGTATCCCTAACATGAGCTGCACCTGCTCGATGTATCCGTAGGATTTGTAATGGGTCAGGAATTTTTCATAGGCCTGGGCGGATTGGGGCCACTTGCCGATGGACATGAGCTGGTTGGCGACATCCAACTGATATCGCTCAGGCAGGACATGCTCGGGGGCTGTCTCTGTGAGGTCGATATACAACTTCGCCGCTTCCGACAGATTTCGTTGGCCGATAAGACGAACGATTTCATTGCGAAGCTCCACAGTCTTTTCATCATACTCCCGCCCAGCGGGCGTTTTTTGAACCTCTTTAACTGAAACGGGCTTGCGCCCCATTCGGCCTTTGAACGGGTCATACCCGTCGGAAACGGTATCTCGATACCGCCGACGGCGGCTCCATTGTCTGAGCATGAACCATAAGTCGGACTGGTCCCGGCCTATCAATCTTGTGCCTAAAAGCAGCAGTGAAGCTGCGATTCCAAATGCATAACCGGCAAGATGTGCATCGTAGGCAACGTGCGGTGTGGTTCTTACTATCACATTATCGATAAGAATTAACTTCAGACCTATAAAATAGAAGGCGGGCAGATCAATTGTGTCAATAAAAAAGAAAAGCCAGTATAAGACCGTCACGAGCGTCTTTGGGAACAATACAAAATAGGCGCCGGTTACCGCAGCAACGGCACCGCTCGCCCCGACAGCGGGAGCGTTATTTAGAAGAGTGTGGCCTATACCACTGAACACCGCCCCGCCCAAGTAAAAACACAAATATCCGACACTGCCCAGCTTATCGTTAACATTGTTGCCAAACAGGTATAGAAAAAACATATTACCGATGATGTGCATGAAGCCACCGTGCAGAAAAGCATAGCTTACGAACTGCCACAAATGCAGATGCGCGGGAGTGAGCATGAATAGCTCCGCCCAGAGCCTGAGCGGTTCCTCGAAGGGCTGACCGTGCACTAAGACCACCCGGGGCGAGTAGGTCAGTAGGAAGATAATTACATTTACCGCAATCAGGACATAGTTGCAATATGGTGTCCGACGAGGACGTATGCTTGTGCGAATCGGTAATATCATTGTCGCAATCTAACTGCTGTTTATACGGTTACATTAAAACGTGCAGGCATTGTAATCGTAACCGCCCATTGCGACAAGTGATAAAAAAACGGGGCATCAGCTTGCCCTTGCAAGCTTTTGCCCCGTTTAGACATCCGTGCTTAGAGACAGGAGCGGAACATATTAGTCCAAAAAATTCTACCGACCACCTCGTTCCATTTGCCTTCTAAAGAAAACATACAAACAAAACCGCTCCTAAGCAAATCAAACACAAAAAAACCTTTATTTCGTCGTCTGAAGCCGTTATTCTGGTCGCGTGAGGTTTGAAATGGATGAAAAAACAATGAAAAAACGGATTGCGGCTGTTGCCGGGAAACTTAAAGAGCAGCATCTTGATGGTGCCCTCATCACCGACCGGGCAAACGTCAGCTATCTAACGGGATTTTTGGGCGATGATAGCTGGGCCCTTATTATCGGTCGAAGGGTATGGCTCTTGACCGACTGCAGATACACCGAGCAGGCTCAGGACGAGTGTGCAGGCTGTAAGATCGTCGAGCGCAAAGAACCGCTCGAAAAGGAACTGGCCAAAATCACAGGCCGGTTCAAATCGGCCCGCATTCTCGGCATCGAAAATACAACATCCCTTGCGCTGTTTGAGACTATCCGGAAAAACATTAAGACCAAGCTTAAAAAGATGCCGAGCTTCGTCAGGAAAATCCGCGCTATAAAGGAGCCGGGCGAGGTCGCAAGTCTGCGCAAAGCGAATAACATCGCCGATAGGGCGTTGGCACAGGCCCTAAAGCACATCAGGGTCGGGATACCAGAGGCCGAGCTTGCCGGCATCATCGAACTTGAAATGCGCAAACTCGGGGCACTCGCTGCCTTTGAGACGATTGTCTGTTTCGGCGCCAATGCTTCCCGGCCGCACCACATCCCCGGCAAAAGGAGGCTCCGCGCCAATGATACAATTCTCATCGACTTCGGCGCAAAGTATAAAGGCTACAACAGCGACAAGACCCGCTGTTTCGCGGTAGGCAAGACAAGCCGCGAATTCAAAAGGGCCTACGACGCCGTCGCACTTTCCCAGAAGGCCGCCATTGAGCTAATCGCCGACGGCGTGCGGTGCAGAGATGTTGACGCCGCCGCGAGAAAGACTATTGAAGAATCGGGATTCCCTGTCTTCGGCCATGGTTTGGGCCACGGCCTCGGCTTAGAGGTCCACGAGCTGCCCGTGCTCTTTCCCAAATCCAAAAACAAACTCAAGGCCGGTCAGGTCGTCACCGTCGAACCCGGCATTTACATACCCGGCCGATTCGGCATCCGAATCGAGGACGATGTCCTTGTAACCAAAGCCGGCTCCCAAATCATCAGCCGAACCAAAGCACCTCCCCTACTGCTAACCCTAAAATGCAAATGAACTGTAAAAAGGGGGGGGGTCAGGAACCTTTTTACAATGCGATAGTTCATTTCGGACTTCATCAAAAACGGTTACTGACCCCTTTTTTAGATTTCCAGTCTTAGCTTTGTTACCATTTGGTGGGCAACGCGGGTCGGTTCGGGCAGGCGGTATTTGACGGCACAGGTCAAGGTGATTCTTATCGCATCTTCCAGCAGGCACTTGTTTCCCACCGATACAAACATCGGCTTTACATTCGTTCGTGTTCTTACAACAGCCCCTATGGTTTCGTCTTTATCCATTAGTATCGAATAGCTTCCCTTTTCAATGCCCACGTCATCAAATGAGCCGGTAAGTCTGCTCTTTGCACAGCCGATAGTGGGCTTGTCAAAAGCCAGGCCTAAGTGTGCAGCTAAGCCCAGCCTGCGGGGGTGGGCGATTCCCTGACCATCTATCATAAACACGTCGGGGCAAGCTTTTAATTTCTTGGCCGCTTTGATGCAGACAGGGGCTTCACGAAATGAAAGCAGCCCCGGAATGTAAGGAAACGTAACCTTAGCAACGGCACTTGCGGTTTCCGAAATCTCAAAACTGCCGAATTTGAGCACCACGATTACAGCGCAAATTCTCTGGCCGCCTTTGCTGAAGGCACAGTCGAGCCCCGCAATCAGGCGGGGCGGCCTTTTGAAGCCGACGAATCGCACCTTGGCCGACAGGGACGTTTGCAGCTCCCTGGCGCGAGCGTATGGCAAATCCCAGTCGTGTAAATGTTTTACGTTCATAACAGCTAAGAAAATAATGACGGCAAAAACATTTTACCTTTTTGTAGGGCTGTGGTACAATGGCAAAATTGATTCTGTGCGTAATTCGCGGAGTGTGTTGTGTAGTGGTAACCAATGTTTGGGAGACGGGTTACAAGTGCAAAAAGCCATCAGGATAACCGGTGCCGGCGAGCATAATCTAAAAGATATCGACGTCAGCATTCCACGTGACAGGCTGGTCGTCATAACCGGCATAAGCGGCTCTGGAAAGAGCTCTTTGGCGTTTGACACCATTTACGCCGAGGGCCAGCGCAAGTACGTCGAGTCGCTAAGCGCATACGCCAGGCAGTTTCTCGAACAGATGCAAAAGCCGCATGTCGAGCATATTGAGGGCCTGCCTCCCACAATTGCCATCGAGCAGAGAAGCGCCGGGAGTAATCCCCGCTCAACGGTTGCCACGACGACGGAGATTTATGACTATTGCAGGCTGTTGTTTGCCCGTGTGGGCAAGCCGCACTGCTGGATTTGTGGAAAGCCCATCACCAGTCAGCACTCCTCTCAGATTGTTGATTCGATTCTGGCTCGACCCGAGGGAACGAAGATACAAATATGCGCACCTCTGATACGTGGGCAAAAGGGCGAGCACAGAGAGGTCTTTGCCGCCGTTCAGCGGGAAGGATTCGTGCGGGTTCGTGTTGATGGAGTGATTTATGATATTAGAAATGTTCCGGCTCTAAACAAAAAGAAGAAACACGACATCTTCGCCGTTGTTGACAGGCTGATTATCAAGGATTCGATTCGCATCCGTCTGGCCGATTCCATTGAAACAGCCCTGAAAATCGGCGAAGGGGCCGTTATCGTAATGGTCCAGGAACCCAAAGACGACAAGGCCAATGGGGGTAATGGCCGGTGGAAAGACGTTGTTTATAGCGAGAAATTCGCCTGCAACAAACATCCGGCCGCTTCACTGGAGGAGCTTTCGCCGAGGCTTTTTAGTTTCAACAGTCCTTATGGTGCATGTAAGAGCTGTGACGGCCTTGGCACAATCCTGGAATTTGACCCCGACCTTATCGTGCCTGACAAAAGCGTTTCCCTCGAAAACGGCGCCATCGATGCGTGGCGTAAGGGCGGCAAGAGAATGAACATCTATTACAACAGGCTGGTCAAGAGGTTCTGCAGGAATTTCGGCATAAGAAAGTCGATATCATTTTCGAGGATAAGCGCCAAGATCAAGAAGATTTTCCTCTACGGCACAACCAACGAAGAAGAAGAAAAATATGGTATAAGCTTCGAGGGAGTCATACCTAACCTGAACCGGCGGTGGGAAAACACCACCAGCGAGTATGTCAAGGCCAGGCTGCACAGTTACCTGTCCGAGCAGCCCTGCCGGGATTGCAAAGGAGCCCGCCTTCGCCCTGAAGCCATTGCCGTTACGGTCGGAGGAAAGAGTATCAGCGAAGTAACGCAGATGAATATCGAAAAGGCACAGAACTTTTTCAATCGTCTCAAACTCGATAAGGAAAGGGCTTTAATCGCCGCCCAGCCACTCAAGGAGATAAAGGCCAGGCTGAAATTCATGGTTGATGTCGGCTTAGGCTACCTGACACTGGATCGCATGAGCAGGACGTTGTCGGGCGGCGAGGCCCAGCGGATTCGCTTAGCTACGCAGGTCGGCAGCGGACTGGTCGGATGCTGTTATGTTCTTGATGAGCCTACCATCGGCCT
>JGI10211J34971_10003699_pt1 | contig 12212 bp, 9 predicted proteins | sample Etolagsediment_FD_34971 | JGI IMG/M metagenome (IMG submission 34971) | reverse complement strand
TTTTTTTGTCTTTTTGGCGATCCATCTCGTCTAGTATTATCTCTGTAGCGAATGTGGCAGAGGTGCCAACGACCTTTGAACAATGATCGATCATGCCATACTCAGTAGCTTGTTTCAGCTCAGCGGGGTTATAGAGATTAAAGGACCTGCCCATAAGGCTTTTTTGTATGTCATAGCATCTGCATGCCCCATATTTCGTTACAAATTGATCAAGCAGTTTTTTGGTCAATATATAGGACGTCATGGGTTTCATCACATCGGAAAAGTCTTTTTTTTCTCTGCCAAAGAGATACCCTATGACCATAGCACCACCCACAAGCGCACCGCAGGCTCCATCCCCTGTTAGTCCCAATCCGTCTGCCAGCCCGCTTGCACTGCGAAATACATCATCATTTTCGATACCCAAGGCATCAAAGATGCCGGCAATGGTGGTCTGGGCGCACCCCGTACATTTTTTCTCATAGTTTTGTGCAGATTCAAATGCTTTTTTTAATATACTATCCCGTGATTTTTCCATGATTACTCCTTTTAATGATAAAATTGGGCTCACGTCTTGAATCGTGAAAAGTAACAATGCATCCTTTTTACGTTCGCAATTCAAAAATAGCAACCCCGGTCTTGATCACTACGCACATATCAGTCATAATAGTTCCTCTTAGGTATGATGAGCGATCTTAAAATACAGCGGCCGCCGCGTAATCTTCAAGCTCTGATGTCTTGAAAAAGTAACCACCATTGTTCTCATTGACACACAACCTTCTCGTCTATATTATATTTTATGTAAAGAAGAATTTCTGTAATGGTAGAGCTCACTTTTACGTTTAAGGAGGCACACTATGGATGCACATCAAATAGTTTGGAATGAAAAGGTGGCCAAGGATGTTATCAAGCACCTGGAGAAGCGCCGCATGGAAGGTAGCTACTCATCAAACGTCTCCCAGGCCAAGAAGGAGATTGTTGCCATGATTCCGCACGGGGCGATAGTCTTCCGCTGCGGTTCGATGACAACTATAGGCATGGGCCTTTGGGAAGAGTTAGATAATCTGTCCGGAGTTGAGGTTATTAATCCTTACCAACCTGGACTTTCACCAGAGGAGAGCCTGGAACTCAGGCGCAAAGGCATGACAGCTGATGTGATGATCGCGAGTTCTAACGCTGTCACCCTGGACGGCAGATTGGTCAATCTCGATGGCATGGGTAACCGAGTGGCGGCCATGATATTCGGGCCGAAAAAGGTTATCCTGGTCGTAGGCATGAATAAGGTGGCTGCCGATCTGGAGTCAGCCATGGCTCGAGTCAGGCACTATGCAGGACCGGTCAATGCTATTCGCCTGGGGGTCAATACTCCGTGCGTTGAGACTGGGCTGTGTACCGACTGCAAATCGCCACAGCGTATCTGCAACATGTGGAGCATCATAGAAGGGCACATGATCAAGGACCGCATCCATGTAAAACTTGTCGGTGAAAGCCTGGGTTATTAATTAAAAGGTAATAGGTAAGCCACAAAGACACCAAGTCACCAAGATTATCATATAATTTTTTGCATATCATTTTTAATAAGATACATAATCATTTCTTTGTGCCTTTGAGACTTGGTGGCTGAACTTATATGTTGAAAGGAGATGTCCCTATGGATCTCACAGAGCTTTATCAGAAGGGTGAGGAACTTCTCAGAAAGAGGGATATTGGCGTTTTTTTGGACGGGGTGGAGACTGGATTCATTTTGTCTCACAACCGTCGTGTTCTTGACCGGTATACCTTTAGGCAACGGTGCATCGATGCAATCAAATCCAACACACAGTGTAAGGTATTGGGAATAGAACTTTCAACTCCTGTAATAATGTCAGCTATCACAACCCCGATCCCCGCTATTGTGGAGAATGGCCTTACAGAAGTGGCGCTTGCCCTTAAAGAGGCTGGGAGCCTTTTATGGACGGGGTCAGTTATCCCTAAAAACCTCAAGGAGATCGTGAACACAGGAGTCCCAGTTGCAGCGAACGTAAAACCCCTTGAAGATCGCAAGAAATTGTTCAGCACCCTCGATGAGTTTCAGGAGGCAGGTGTCAACTGGGTGGGCATCGAAATTGATGCCGCACTGGGGACCAAGATAGGAGATAAACCGAGGGCAACGGGATGCGCCCCGCTCTTCATGAAAGAACTCCAGGAGATCAGGAAAAAAGTATTCACTCCCCTAATCTTCAAAGGGATCCTGAGTCGAGCTGACGCAATAAAATCCGTGGATGCCGGTGCAGATGGCATCATAGTCTCCAATCACGGCGCACATACCCTGGACTACCTGCCCCATCCCCTGCAGGTGATGGATGAAATCGTTTCAGAAGTGAGCGGAAAGGTAACGATAATGGTAGATGGTGGATTCAGGCGCGGCAGCGATATACTCAAGGGCCTCGCTTTTGGTGCTTCTCTTGTGGGCATCGGCCGGCCGATTCTCTATGGATTAGCCGCAGATGGGAGGGAAGGGGTAAAGGGTGTAGTAAATGGTATTACTCAGGAACTCAAGCGTATTATGACTCTTGTGGGAGTTACTGAACCGGGATACGTCCCTCACGATATTTTGATAGCTGATTGACCAGGGCCGGTGAGCAACCCAGAAGTAAAAAGACGGCATAGGCGTTCATGCAATGTAAATATGTGCGTTAGCCTGAATATGCGGGTTAAATTATTATTCTTGAAACGATACACATTTGATGAGCCCTTATGAAAGGTTCAGAAAGCGGACAGGATATTTTCTCAGATGAATGTCGGACGTTTTATGTGGTAAATACAAAGCTTTTTTATTTTTTTGTAATCTATGAATAAGAAAATAATAGACTTTGAATCCAGGGAACACCTTTTTAAAAAGGTAGAATCGTATATCGAATCAATAGAACTCTTTTTAGAGGAACAGGACAAAGCTATCCCCCTGCTTTTAAAGGCATTGAAATATGCTGATCATGAATTGAAGCATGAGATAATCCTGCTTCTGGGTAGTTGGGCTAAGCAGGAAGTGGCCTGGCCGCTGTATGAGATCCTTACTGATGCAAAGGAAAATAAAGATATTCGTAATTCCGCTTCCATTGAACTCAGCGTTATCTTCCCATTTCTTAAAGAGCCCCAACCCTTACTGGATCGTTTACTGAAGGATCTTAAGAGCCCTCATGCTGAACTGCGTATATACGCTGCTTTTGCGTTGGGGTGGGAGGGAAATACTCAGGCTGCTATTCCTCTCATTGAGCTCCTGTATGACTCTGATATTCGTGTTCAACAAACCGCAGTCAATGCCCTCTCTAATATGAGGGATGATCGCATCTTTAGTTTGATGCTGGAGCGATTGGAACACGGGCCTTTTGAACAAAAGCGGTGCATTCTTCTTAATCTGTGGCGTTTTTATTCTAAGCACAAAGAGGTGATATCGGTGTATCTTACATACCTGAATCATGAAAATGCAGATCTTCGTTTCAACGCCCTGGTACTCCTTGGATCGATAAGCGAGGTCAAAGACTATGTGCCGGTATATCGTAGGTGTTTGAAGGATAAGGATACCCGTATTCGTGCGCTGGCTTTACGGGAGTTAAATGAGGTAAACAGAGAGGATCTTCTTGGATTTAAAGACGAGATTGAAGAAATGTTGTCTGAGCCTGATATGAAGGTGAAGCAAGCTGCAATAAATATTTTAAAACGATTATAGGCAATAACCTGGTTGTTTAGTGGTCAAAAAAGCCTTTCATTTCTTCTTTTAATACCTTTCCCATTTTGTTTTTGGGTAACTCTTGTATAAAAACGACATCTTTGGGGACTTTCCAATCGTGAAGATGTTTCTTGCAGAACGTTTGAATCGTACGGGGTTCAACCTTTAAGCCAAGTGTTGGAACAACGGCTGCAACCACCTTTTCTCCCCATTTTTCATCAGGGATACCAATGACAGAAGATTCAGCCACTCCCTCAACCTGGTTTATCACAGTCTCTACTTCTTTTGGTGAGATGTTTTCTCCTCCTGAGATGATAATATGCTTGATGCGATCTGTAAGATAATAGTAACCATCCTCATCGACTCTTCCAAAATCACCGCTTTTAAACCAGTCATTTTCAAATGCCTTTCCCGTCTCTTCAGGCTTTCGCCAATAGCCAGAAGTAATGGCAGGGCCTTTGAGTAAAATCTCGCCTGTCTGGCCAGAAACCACATCTACGAGTGTCTCGGGGTCTACTATCCTTACCTCAAGATTCGGCAGGGGCAACCCTATGGAACCAGGTTTTCTCACACCTCGTACAGGGTTAGAAAAATTCATCCCCGTCTCTGTCATACCCTCACGTTCCACCGGTTCCTTACCAAATATATGCTTTATTCTCTCAAAGTCTTTGACAAGGAGCGGTGCTGAACCGGATGTCCATAAGCGTATATGCTCAAAATCCAGCTTTCTTTCTCCTACATAGTCCATTAGTTTTGAGTAGATAGCAGGAACAGCCATAAAGACCGTACAGGTATATTTCCCCTCAGTTTTTGTCAATACCTTAACAACCTCTTCCGGAGAAAATCTGTCAAGCATTATGATGTGAGCACCTGCCATTAAGGCGGTATGGAGTTCAAAACACAATCCATGGACATGAAAGAGAGGAAGCGCATGACATACCACGTCAGATTCTGTTATCTCCCATATATTAATAATGTTTTGTGCATCATGGATAAGATTCCCCTGTGTAAGGATAGCTCCTTTGGGTTTTCCTGTGGTACCTGAGGTGTAGATGATAAGCCCTGGATCTTCTGGTTTGATTTTTATCTGGGGCATACTATCCGAGGCAGAGCTGAAAAAATTACAATCCTGGTACGATCTTTCGGTATGAATCACAATAGTCTGGAGCCTGGAATCTATTTCCTTTATTATGGACTCTTGTTCAGGGCCTGATAGTACTAATTTTGCTTGAGTATCCTCAAGCAGGTATTCCATTTCCGATTGTTTAAACCCTGGATTCAAAGGGACTCCAATAGCTCCTATCTTTTGGATTGCGAGGTGGGCAACCACAAATCCCAGGGATTTCGGAAGGAACAGGATTACCCTGTCTCCTTTTGTAACTCCTCTCTCCAGAAAAGTATTAGCCATCCGGTTAGAATCCTGATCCAACTTGTTATAAGAGATCTCTGTCTCTATCACGCCTTCACGAAAAAAGCTTATTGCCTTTTTTTCTCCTTGGGCTATGGAGCTATCAATAAAACAGTCTTTTAGAGATCTATCACTCATATGAGACACCAATCATTTTTCTTCAACCATTTTTTCTTTTTATAAATTGGAGTTTACCCTATCATTCTGTTTAAAAGCAATAAAGCTTAATTTTGTCATATATAATCTGGGCTAAATTTGAACAATAAAAATTCCTTTAATGATCATCAAGAAATCCATCTAATTAGATACCAGGCTTTGATTCATTAGAAGAACTATTCTTTTACAATAGAAAGATTCCATCATGTCGGAGGGTTTGCTAAGCCTATCGCAAGATTAGTTGTTATAATATCCGAGAAAAAGACAAAAAGTTTTATATTCTTTCCTTCAAGGTCAAGTCCACTATTAAACAGGAGGAGATTAAAGAAGCAGCTTAATAAAATAACCAATTACCAAAAAAGCCCCTGTAGAGAGATCTGTAAGGGCTTTTTTTATTCCTGCCTTTGCAAGCTGAAATCTTTGCAACTCCTTGAGGCAGGACACCCTATTTTATAAGGTAAGCAAAGTTGTTGATATTCTGATTAGTATGTGTTTTCTATCCTTTATAGATATTTCAGATTTTGGCACGAAGTCTATAAAATAGTGTGAGCGGGCTACGTACAGTATCTTGTGTCCCCTAAGGTGGTATCCAATGCCATGCAACACTTAATTCGACTTTTATACCTAAATGATATCTAAGCGTTTCCTCTTTGTTATCAGGTCTGGATAATGGCAAGAATTCACACATTTTCAAATTAGCCCATTATTCAATATTCACAATATGCAGTACGATATAAATCTAATACCCAGGAGTTGCACCAATAATTTACTTATCCCTGATCCCACTCATTAATGTGAATTACCTCTACACATTTACCTACCTTAGAATATCTCTAGGTAAACCTAGTGTGTCAGGCTCGTCCAACAATCCTTCAAGGTAACAAAATCTTTACACAATCCTCATTGAATGCTAACATACTTATAATAAATAATTCTGATAAATGCTTATTTAAAGAGTCAGTCCATGCAAAAAGAGAAAATCCTCGTCGTCGACGATGAAGAAGATATCTTAGAGCTTCTCAAATACAATCTTTCACGAGAGGGCTATCAGGTTTTGTGCACGACATCCGGAGAGAAAACCCTGAACCTTGTAAAAACTGAGAGTCCGGATCTCATCGTGCTTGATCTTATGCTGCCTGGTATGGATGGGCTTGAAGTCGCCAGACGATTAAAGGAAAGCCCCACCACCAAGAATATACCGATCGTTATGCTGACTGCAAAAGGTGAGGAAGCAGATATCGTAACAGGCCTGGAGCTCGGCGCAGATGATTACATCACCAAACCATTTAGTCCCAGAATTCTGCTGGCAAGGATAAAAGCGGTTCTACGCAGAAAAGGGAAAGAATCTCAGGATAAAACTGCAGTAATTCAAACCCATAACCTCCTAATCCACCCGGGCCGCCATGAAGTACGAGTGAACGATGATCCGGTGCAGTTGACCTTTACCGAATTCGGTATTCTTCATTATCTTGCAAGAAGACCTGGATGGGTTTTTACACGGTCCCAGATCGTTGATGAGGTTCGTGGCGATGACTATTACGTCACCGACCGTTCGGTAGATGTTCAGATTGTAGGGCTTCGAAAAAAATTAGGGCCCGCTGGTGACTATATAGAAACGGTACGTGGAGTCGGATACCGATTCAAGGATTAAGAATGGCAAGGAGGAAACGGTTACTCTGGCACCTATACCCATCCTTTCTCTTTATCACCATTATATCCTTAATGGCGGTCACATGGTATGCCTCGAATTCCCTCAAAGAATTCTTCCTTGAACAAACTGCTTCAGACCTTACGGTAAGAGCACGACTCTTTAAGAGCCAGGTCCTGAGATATCTGGATCCGCTCGATAAAGAAACAATTGATCAATTATGCAAGGATATTGGAAAAGGCGCCTCCACCCGGCTCACTGTCATACTTCCCTCAGGGAAAGTCGCAGGAGATTCCGAAAAGGACCCCGCCCTCATGGACACTCACGTGGACCGGCCTGAATTTATTCAGGCATTACATGCTACATTTGGTATGTCCATGAGGTATAGCCAAACTCTTGAAAAAAACATGATGTACGTGGGAATACCCGTCAAGGTGAATAATCGAATACTCGCGGTTGTTCGTGCATCTATTCCCGTGACTCCCATAGACGCCCTTATACGTAATATTCGGAATGAAATAGCACTTGGGGGGCTCGTCATAGCACTCTTTGCGTCTATATTGAGTCTTGTGATCTCAAGGAGGATCACCCGTCCTGTTGAACAAATCAAAAGGACTGCTGAATCCATCGCCCGAGGTAATTTTCAAGCCAGATCCCAGGTTAATCAGTCAGATGAAATAGGTAGCCTCTCTGATGCAATAAATAATATGGCGACCCAGCTTCGTGATCGTATCGATACAGTCATGCGACAGAGAAACGAGATCGAGGCCATGCTCTCAAGTATGATAGAAGGAGTGATTGCAGTGGATGAGGAGGAACACATTATAAGCATGAACCAGGCTGCAGCAGGAATGTTTACGTGTGATATTACCGAAGCACAAGGCCGAAATATCCAGGAGGTTATTAGAAATACTGTTCTGCATGAATTCGTGAAGAACGCACTCACTAGCCAGAAGCCAGTTGAAAAAGATATACTTCTCTACACGGACGTTGAGAGGATTATAAATGCTCACGGTACGGTCCTTCGAGATGCTGACAAACATCGAGTTGGTGCGCTTATAGTTTGTAACGATATAACGCGACTTTGGAAGCTCGAAAACATCCGGCGTGATTTTGTAGCCAACGTTTCTCATGAAATAAGAACACCAATTACTGCTATCAAGGGATTTGTGGAAACCCTTCGAGACGGTTCCGTGAAAGATTCCAAGGACAGTCAACGGTTTTTGGAAATTATTGAAAAGCATGTAGATCGTTTGGGGGCCATTATAGAAGACCTTCTCAGCCTCTCCAGAATTGAGCGCGGGGCTGAAGGAGAACATATTATGCTTCAAAAAGGCCGTATCCGTGATGTCCTTGTAGCGGCCATCCAGGTCTGCGAGGTAAAGGCAGTGCCAAAAAATATAAGGGTTGAGCTGTCGTGCAATGAAAAACTTAGGGCCAACATCAATCCCGCACTTCTGGAGCAAGCCGTCGTAAATCTTATCGATAATGCGATAAAGTTTAGTGGTGATGGGAGCAATGTTCTTGTCAAGGCATTCCAATTGGATGGTCAAATCAGCATAAGCGTTCGCGATCAGGGCTGCGGCATAGAAAAGAAGCATCTGTCTCGACTCTTCGAGCGTTTTTACCGAGTTGACAAGGCACGAAGCAGACAAATGGGCGGCACAGGACTAGGGCTTGCAATTGTCAAACACATTGCCCAGGCTCATGCGGGTCAGGTGTCGGTCCAGAGTACTCCAGAAAAGGGAAGCACCTTTTCAATCAACATTCCGAGCATATAGTAAATTGAATAATACGCGGCTGATTGATCTTTCCTTCCATCACATGTATCCATCCATCGTGCGAAATTTAATTGCACACCCTAAAAAACCCCTCAATTAAACATATAACAGCTTCATTTTATAATCAGCTAACCAAAACCCGATTTCCAGGGATGTAGCAATCGCAAGGAAGTGTTACCTCAAGTGTTACGTAAGAGAAATCAACATCCTTGCAAAAAGTTACAATTCAAAAGAAAAGGAACTAACAAGATTTTCATTTGTTTTTAATAAAAACCTAATAATTAACGCTTACATTAACTTTCATGGTTGTTTTAACAAATAAATCCAAGCGAAAAGGAGGGGGGATTGGAAAAACGCTAACAATATAGTAACAAAAATCTAACAGAAATCTAACAATTGGTATTTAAATTTTTCAATAGAAAATTGGAGGAAAAAATGAAATTAAAAGGCTCTATACTATTTGCACTCGCTATAGCGCTTTGCTTCCCGGCTAATATGGTGTGGGCAGAAAATATCGTAATTAAAGGCTCTACTACCGTGCTTCCCATTGCACAGAAGGTGGCAGAGGTGTATATGAAGGCGAACCCAGATGTGAGAATTTCAATCTCTGGTGGTGGATCAGGTAACGGAATGAAGGCACTTATTGACGGATCGACCGACATAGCGGACAGCTCCCGCTTTATAAAAACCAAGGAAGTAAAGCTGGCTGTTGAGAAAGGTAGATACCCCGTACCATTTGCCGTTGCATACGACTGTATAGTTCCAGTTGTGCATCCAAGCAATTCAATGACTAACATCGCCATGTCCCAGTTAAAGGCAATCTACCAGGGGGAAATCAAGAACTGGAAGGACGTAGGCGGTCCTGACAGAAAAATTGTGGTTATCTCAAGGGATACCTCCTCAGGTACCTATGAGGTATGGCACAAAAAGGTAATGAAGAAAAAAAGGGTCTATCCAGGTGCGCTCCTGCAAGCCTCAAATGGTGCTGTGATACAGGCCGTTTCAAAGAATAAAAATGCCCTCGGCTATATCGGGCTCGGATATCTGGATGCAAGCGCAAAGGCTTTATCGGTCAATGGAATTACCGGTTCAGCGGAAACTACCCTGAACGGTACCTATCCAATCAGCCGACCCCTCTATATGTTTACTGCTGGTTGGCCAAAGGGTGGTACCCTCAACTTCATTAACTACATTATACATCCACAAAAAGGCCAAAAATACGTGGCAGAAGCAGGATACGTACCCTTGTATTAACAGACGATACTATTCGGCGCTTTCCCGACTTTTCCGGGAAGCGCCGATTACTCCTTTCACTTTCAAAAATAAACCATCCGCAAGGGTGGTACTTTTTGTTGTTTGCTACTGCTAAAATATAGATAAGCTATAAAAAAGTGCGCTTAAAAAAGGAACCATAAATGGCTGAAACGCATCGAGGAGGAAAGGGTCGCCAAAAAAGAGAAAAGGCAATCCGTATTGTTTTTTTCTGCATTGCACTGGCTTCCATAACTACCCTGGCGCTCATCGTCGTATTTCTCTTTATGGAAGGGCTACCAATTTTTGCAAAGGTCTCCATCAATGACTTCATCTTCGGAAAATTCTGGTACCCCACTGACGAGCCTCCTGATTTCGGTATCTTTCCGTTGATTATGGCATCGCTGTCCGTCACTGCCGTGGCCTCGCTAATTTCAATCCCATTAGGTGTTCTCACTGCGCTCTATCTCGCGGAGGTTGCCTCAGCAAGAGTTCGCGAATGGGTGAAGCCCATCGTAGAGATGCTCGCTGCCCTTCCATCCGTGGTCATAGGATTTTTCGGCATGGTAATAGTTGCACCCTTTCTGCAAGAAATCCTTGGCATTGCCACAGGATTAAACCTCTTTAACGCAGCATTGATGTTGCCATTTATGTCAATACCCACCATTTGCAGTATTTCCGAGGATGCTATTTTTAGCGTACCTACAGAACTCAAAGAGGCATCGCTTGCGTTAGGTGCTACTCATTGGGAGACAATTGCCCGGGTAATCATACCAGCATCCATTTCAGGTATCAGCACTGCCATCATCCTTGGCATGTCCAGAGCAATAGGAGAAACCATGGTGGTCCTCATGGTAGCAGGTGGTGCAACACTTATCCCCACCTCATTGTTCGACCCAGTACGGCCCATGCCGGCAAGCATCGCCGCTGAAATGGCAGAAGCACCATTTCAAAGTGATCATTACTATGCGCTGTTTGCCACAGCTATTGTGCTTTTTGCATTTACACTGCTTTTTAACCTTGTAGCAGATCATATTGCCCACAAATACAGACAGGTGGGGGCTGCAACACTATGATGAACTATATGATCCTAACTTCTTACAGACAATAATTTATATTAAAGCTTTGAATGAGGTAGATATACTCAAAATAAAACGGGCATCAGAATGAACTCCTCTCAAACACTGGAAAGACGACGCAATTCCTTTCAAAGATCTATGTTCTGGCTCTTTCGTATAGCCGCTGCTACCAATGGGATTGCATTGATTATCATTGTGTATTTTCTTGTGGCGAGAGGGTGGCGGGCAATAACCTGGACGTTTTTATCTCAGGCTCCACAGGAGTCCATGACCAAGGGGGGCATCTTGCCCTGCATCGTGGGTACTCTTTGCCTCAGCTTGGGTGCAATAGCAGTAGCATTACCCATTGGAGTTGCCTCTGCCATCTATCTCAACGAGTACGCAAAACCCGGTAAAGTAATCAGAATAATCCGTCTTGGAATCAATAACCTCGCCGGAGTCCCCTCCATCGTCTTTGGTCTTTTCGGGCTTGCATTCTTTGTGGTCTGGCTGCAATTCGGTGTGAGTATCATTGCCGGAGCACTAACCCTGGGAGCTATGAGCCTGCCCATAATCATCGGTTCTTCTGAAGAGGCACTCAGAGCGGTTCCTGATACCTATCGTGAGGCGTCCCTTGGTCTCGGGGCCACCAAATGGCAGACAATTTACCGGGTGGTGCTTCCAGCTTCACTGCCCGGCATCCTCACCGGGGCTATCTTAGGGATCAGTCGGGCTGCCGGTGAAACAGCGCCGATCATGTTCACTGCAGCGGTGTTCTTTACACCCTCTATGCCAAAGTCTATCTTCGATGAAATCATGGCCCTTCCCTATCACGTCTATGTCCTGGCCACTGCTGGCACAGAGATAGAAAAAACTCGACACCTTCAGTATGGAACGGCTTTGGTGTTGATCGCGATAGTACTCGGCTTGAATCTTGTGGCAATTGTATATCGGGCACGACTCCGGAGAAAGATGTAAAATTTCACTGATTATGCTATGGCTTTTATGATTTATTCATTGTAATCATGTGTTGGAGTTTAGAATTTCCCATGAAAAACCAATTGAAAATGACAACAAAAAATCTCAATTTTTACTATGCTGATTTTCTTGCGCTCCAGGATATCAGCCTGGAATTCCATGAACATCAGGCAACGGCACTTATTGGGCCATCAGGATGTGGGAAAAGCACGTTGCTGCGCTGTCTGAACCGAATGAACGACCTCAT
>JGI10211J34971_10003698_pt1 | contig 12212 bp, 14 predicted proteins | sample Etolagsediment_FD_34971 | JGI IMG/M metagenome (IMG submission 34971) | reverse complement strand
TTTTACATCATTTTGTAATTCTATATAATCTATTTTATTAATACTAATTAATATATTATCTATTTGTGTTGGTTTAATTTTTTTTTCTGGTTTTTCTTCTATTTCAGGTTTCTTTTTATTTTTATTATTAGACACTATTTCTTTGTATAAATCACTATTTTTATATACGTTATATCCTCTCGCTGATTGTCTATTAACAATATAATTGTGTTTAAATAATCTACTAATTATTCCACCAGGTGCTCTATTATGTATTTTTGATATTTCTATTATATCAAGCATATCTTCATTATATAATTTATTTAATTGTATGTCTTCTTCTTGTGTCCAAGGTTCTCCAGCATTTTTAAATATAATTTCCATTTTTATTATGTTATTTATTAAAATAATTTTAAACTATTTTCAATTTTATTATAAAATAATCGGCGTTTGAAATGTTAAAAGGTGTAAAATTTTCTGAACAATTTAAAGGAAACTTTTGCGGGAATTGTTTAAAATTTTCCTGAACAATTTAAAGGAAACTTTTGCGGGAATTGTTTAAAATTTTCCTGAACAATTTAAAGGAAACTTTCTGTGGCAATTTAAAGAAATATAAAACTCGTGTAAAAATCCCATAAAAATTATACATTAAATTTTTATATGGATGAACTCTCCATTTTTGTAAAAGAGATGCGAGGCAAAAATATTTTAAAAGATTTAGCCAGAACAGAAAAAAATTTACTTCACAAATGCATTCGTTGTAAACATTGTATGTCCAGCAGTGAATATGGTCCTGAACTGGAGAAGTTTTTAAAAATGCACTTCCAAATTGATAGGGCGATAAACAACACTTCTGGTGATGGACATTTCCAGCAAAAAAATATTGAAATAAAAGTTAGTTTAGGAGACAAAGAAGGAACATTCAGTTTTGTACAAATACGTCCAGACCATCAAGTTGACTTTTATCTGTTTTTAGCATACAACCTATTTGAAGGAAATATTGGAAAAATCCACTTGTTATTGGTTCCATCAGATAAAATATATGAACTTCTGCCACAATATGCAACATATGCACATGGAACTGTGGATGTTTTAGGACAGATAAATGCGCAAAATATATTTGGTCGCAACTGCGAATATGCACTGCGGCCAAATCCAAACAAAAATTGTAACTGCAAACAAAGGCAATTGTGGGATGAACTGCTAAAATACGAAATTAATTGGACACAATCCCTTAATTTGTAAAAAAAATATTTTGTAAATTATGTGGGAAAATATTGCTTGGAATATGTTTGTTGAATATTTTAAATTGCTCAACAATCCTGAACATAAAGAAAAAATGATAACATCTTTTGTTGATGAAATGGAAGATTTTAATATGTCTTTTATTTGCAAAACAAACCTAAAATTATTGAAAAATAAATCTGAAAAGATTAATATTAAAGAAGTAAAAAAAAATATTTATCAATTAAGCTTTAATCACAAAGATTTAGATGCAATGGGAATTGTTCAATTATTTTATGATAAAAACTTAAATAATATAAAAATAAACGACTTTTTTTTACACAATTATTATCCAACTAAAAATCTGTTTTATTTCCCAGTTTTTGTTAAAAATTATTACCATGATATCTGTTACAAAAAATCAACAAATATACTTCATTATGACCATAAAATTTTACCAATCAAATCCGTAAAACAAAAAATGGAAAAATTACAATTCAACAACACCACTAACTTCCTTTTTGCAATTTTAATTTTACAATTCTTTAAAGAAACTGACTGTTCATTCGCTAAAGTTGCTAACATTTTTTATATGCCTTGGGTAAAAGGAAATGTAAAAGTTATGAAAATTCCATTTATTATACAGAGAACATTAAATATCCACGAAATCTATAAACAAATTGAGGAAAATAAATTGTCAATCCTTGATGGATGGGGAATATATTATTGGTCTAATTTCTACAAAACTTATCTTGAATTTACAAATTCATCTAATAAAAACCAAGTTATCAAGGATGATATAGTTATTTCTAACATTCCTTTATCTTTTAACTTTGATTACCTTAAAATAACATTAAAAGAAAAAAAACGTGCACCTGTCTACGTTTTCGGTATTGGTAACAAAAACAAAGACATTAACCTCTCTTTTTGTATTGACTCATCCCTTAAAAATTACATCACAAATCTGCAAATTTAGAACGAACTTTTACCAAAGGTTCCTTATCTATATTAAAACCTTTCTCCTTAAAATGCCACTGCAATTTTTGTGCATATGTCTTCTCAAAAATTAGCGCAATTGTACTTCCTCCATATTGGAAATATCCAACTTCTTGTCCTTTCTTCACCTTTTTACCAATTAACTTTTTATCAATCACACAACTACTTACTTCCACCATCCCAATGCACACCATTGCTACATATCCCAATTCTTTTGTTTCATAAATAAAAATTGCTCTCGTCTGGACATTAGACAAAAATTTCTCTGATTTTATTACCTGCTTTTGCCCACAAAAAAATTTATCATAATATTGTATCAAAAAATAAGTCCCATTGGCTACATGGGCACTGTGCAATTTTCCACTAACTGGACTATGATATCGGTGATAATTTTCTGCATCCAAAAATCCCTGTACAACAGTCCCCCCAACAAATCTTTCCAAAATATGTTCATCCACTCCTTCCAGCATATCTATCAAACTATAATTATCACCTTTTACCGACACATAATCTCCATTGTACTTCACATTCCTCTGGAAATTTATTATATGGAAATCACAAGGACTAACCACTAAACTATCCGCAATTGGTCGCTGTTTGGCAATATCCCTAAACTCACGAATAAAAAATTTGTTCCAACTATTGTACTTTATATTCTTGTAATCCCCAATTGTTGGCATCCCTAACCAACCCTTCTTTGTTAAAACATATGCTGAATGTGGACTGTCTAAAAACCACCGCCATAAATTTAACAATCGGCGAATGTATTGATTTACAATCGCATCCCCAAAAAATAAATATCCATCTTTATTCACCATCAAATGGATAAAATAATTTAACAATATTAAACCATTAAATGGATTCTCTTTTCCATAATACTCCGGTGCACTTGTAAATATATTATACAATTGCTCAAAAAAATCATCCAAATTTTTGGGATTATAGGCAACATATCCCCGATAATTAGATGCACATGCCTTCTTTTTTTCTGGAATCTCTTTTATTAATTTATTTACAATGCTGTCTAAATACTTTGTTGATTTCACAACATTTTTTAATTGCGTAAGCTCCGATTTTATCGTGCGTTTATATTCCAATAAATTCATATAACTAATAAAAACAAATTTTTTTCATCCAAAACGGTTTTTATACAACATTATCACTTCCTGTTGTCCAATACTATCCTGTCTCACCGTATCCCTTGATACACTATAATCCAATTCATTAAACCTCTCTTTCAACAAAGTAACATCTATGTTTGCTACTATAAAATGCCAACTTTTCGGCCTCAAATCCTCCATATCCTCCACAATCTCCCCGCAATTACTTCCATAAGCTTTCATCGCAAAATGCGCCCCCTCTGGAACAGTCGGTTGACCATTGCTATCAATCGGGCCATATTTTAAAAATGTAAAATCTGGATGCATTTTATCCAAAACAATCTTCTCACGTTTTGTCTGCCTCTTCTCCCAAATCTGGAAACAACATTTTGCATCCATTTTCGGGGTAAAACAACAAGGTTTTAATGGCAAATCTTCACTATAAACCAAATGGAAATTATCATCCAACTGATTCTGTAAACTTATACGCTTAAATGTACGTGGTATAATAAAGGCAATAACTGAACAATATTGTGCACATCTATTAAAAAATTTAACAGCTAAACTGCTTATTTTCCCAAAAGGTGGATTGCCAATTGCTAAAATATTTCCACTGGGTATTTCATATTGTAAAAAATCTGCTTGTAAAACCCCTTCACATTTAGGGTCAATATCTATTCCAATTCTTTTGTCAAGCGGCAATAAATTATAAAAACTACCTTCACCAGCACTGGGCTCTAAAATAATGTCAAACATGGAAAGATTGTATTTATTCATAACAATTGACCAACATTTCTGGGCAATCGTCGGGTTTGTATAAAATTGGTCATTGGGCATTATAAAAAATCTAGCAAATACTTTTTAAATCATCTGAATATTCTTCAACCATCATTTGTTCAACTTTTACAGCAAATGTTCTGTAATAAACAATCACATTGTACAATTTATTACCGGTTCTTTCACCAATTTCTATATCAATTATCGGCAATTTCGGAATATATTTTGGACTTGTTAAATTAGATTTAATAAAAGGAACACAAATATTCTGTTTTACTAAGTAATCAATGTGTTCATTGTTCAATTGCCTATGATATCTACCACCATTTCTAAAAATATTATAGAAATTTCCCATGCGAACTACTTTTATTTTTTTGTCTTTGAATTGGTTAAGCCATTCAATCTCATCTTCTGACAAATTATTCATAAAATATTCTATTAATATACTTTTTTATTTCACTTTTTCTAAAAACCCAATCTTATTCACAAAAAATTAATTTAAAAAACATTGACATAGCATTAAATAAATGAATACACTTAAAGATTGCGTTATTTCCCAGAATGACGGGAAATTCAATTACAACAGATTTGTTCACAAGGAAATGTTCAATTTAATTGACCAGTTTAAATCCAGATATGGTGGTAATCCTGTTCCATTTCCTTCTGGAGTTTGTGCAATTGATTCAACAATTAATTGTTTAATGAAGGAAAATGGATGGAAACCTGTTCACCTAATTTATGGGAATGAATTGTACTGTGATTCACCAAGATGTTTTAAAGAATTGGAAAAAGATTTCCCGCATCTGGTTACATTACACAAAGTGGATGTTATGAAAGAAGATGTTTTACAGCAAATATTCCAAGAATGCGCATCTACAAACAACAGAGTTATTTTTTATTTTGAGACTTGTTCCAATCCAAATGGCCACATCTTTCGGTTTGAATTTTTGGATGAATTAAAGCAGATTTGTCCAAATTTGCGTGTTGTAGTTGACAATACTTGGGTTTCATCTGTATTATTCAATCCATTTCAATTTCCAGAAGTAGATGTTGTAATAAATTCTTTAACAAAATATTATGGAGCTGGACAATCCGGTATTTTAGGTGTGGCAATTGCAAAAACAAAAGAATTTAGCAACATCCTCTTTGATTATGGCCGATTTAAAGGATTGCACGTTTCTCCTCTTTATTGTAAAAGTGTTATTCTACAAATGCAAACAATAGAAGAAAGAATTAAAAAATCAAGCAAAACAACCGTGAATGTTGTTAATGAATTGGTGAAGAATGGTGTTGAAGTAATACATCCATCTATGGAAAGTAATGGTCGGGCGAAAAGATATTTTGGGGGATTATATCCAAGTGTTTTTACATTTATTATTCCAGAAAAAAAGGATAAAGCAATGAAGATAATGGCAGAAAGTGAGACGGAATTGTCCACTTCATTTGGAGCAGCAACATCCAGATTTGATTCTTGGCCATTGAGTAAAAAGAAAAAAACGATTTGCAGATTTTCTGTTGGATACGAAGAAGATGAAAATCTGATTTTACACACATTTTCTGAAATATTTAAAAAAGAAATGCAAAATGAAAAATATGGCAATTTCTACGATATTTGCGAAAAATGCGAAACATTGCAAATGATTAATGAATGTGATGATTGTTATAGTATTTATTGTAACGATTGTGCATTTAATGGTAAATGTGAATGTCAGAAACCCCATAGAGATATTTGCTCCAAAAATATAAATTGTTCTGGATGTGGAAATTCTGGATGCAGTGATTGTTTAGAATATGTATGCTGTGATTGCAGCGCCAAAATGTGCAAAGATTGCAAAGGTGATGAAGATGCATTATGTGATTGCTATGCGGAATAGATAAATAAAGGGAAAAAGTTAGTATTGTAATGATTGCCAAAAACATTTAGATGGAAAAAATAAATTTAATTTAAAAGATTTTTTATATTATTAAAATTATAATGATCACAGATAATTCTTGGACATCTGGAGGCAATAGTTGGGAATCTATTTCCAAATCAACTGTTTGGGGTGGAACTACTCATACAGTTACACAATTGTTTGAAAATGGACATGAAGTCGAATTAATTAATGACACAAAAAATACCTTTTTAGGAGGTGGCTGGAATGATACAAGTATTTGCACAAATTTAATTGATGGATTAACAACCGTAACTCATACACATGGATGTTAAAAAACGTATTTAAAGAAAATAAAATATATTATTTAAAATATAATGCTTTACGAAAGTTCTTGGACTTCTGGAGGAAATAACTGGAAATCTGTTGTTCACCAAAGTGAAATGGGTGGGACAACTACAACAGTTACAGATTTATTTGAAAATGGACATATTGTATCTATTACAAAAGATACGAGTGAATTAGTGACAGGAGGATGGATAGATATAAATAGTATTACAAATTTTACTGGTTGTGAAGGAACAACGACAACAACATATACACATGGAAGTTTTTAAAATATTTTTTACATAATAAAAAGTTTAATAAATTAAAAAAATATCTAAAAATTATAAATCTCATATCTTTGGTGCTGCATATAAGCTCCTCATTTTACATCTCAATTCGTGCCAATTTTCTGGAATGGAATTTCCTTGCAGATGACTCATAATTCCCAAACTATATGCATATTTTGCATTACCATCTACTCCTTTTCCATCATTATCTGCATCCCAAGTCATAACTCCTTTCATCCCTTTAGTTTTCGCATAATCTGTCATATTTAGAGCATCTTGTAATGTTAAATTACGTCCCATATCATCATTGCCTGGCATTAACCCCAATATCATTTTATCTGCAGATACACCCCAAGTTGTCATGTAATAATCTATATCATATTTAATCTGGTCGGTATATGAGTTGCCACTTGCAATCCATAAATCATACTCCATCGGTTGCCAAGCATCCAAATTACCAATTGTATAATTTATCAACTGTTGTTGATACATTCCACCTCCCCATGCTTGTGCTGCAGTGGTCAAAGTAATATACAAACTGGGATTAAGGGATTTTAATGTATTGATTAAGGATGCTGCATTATTGGCGAAATCAGATGGAACTCCACCATCTTCAATGTCAAAATCCACACCATCAAATCCACATTTTAATAAAATGGCGTTAATATTGGTTGCTAAATCACCGGGACGACTATATAAATCAGAACCTGCAAATGGATAAGTTGCACCACCAACGGATAAACTGATATGGCCATTGTGCTGGTGGACTAAATCAACAATTTGCTTGGTGTCATCCATTGTTAAACCACCAAATCCGGGGATGTAATCTTGACTATCAAAATTAAAACTGGCGAATGCTAAAACAACACGTGTTTGGGAAGTTACAACATTATTGGCAATCATATCTTGCACTTGGTCTAAAGGATTGGTGCCCCAAGTTGTTACATATGTAGTGTAACTCATATGTTAGATATATAAAATATTAAATTATAATAAGCGCAAAATTATAAATTTTTTCAACAATGCATGATTCAGGAACGGAAATTTCCTTCCTAAAACTTTTACTAACAACCAAACTTTTTAGATTTAATGGTAAATTTATTAAATCATATGAATATTTGGGATTTTTTATTGTTAAATTTTCCAAATTATCTGGTAAAAGGTTTAATTGCTGGTTAAACATGATTCCAATGATTAATGTTCTCAATGATGGAGGAAGAAAATTTAGTTCTTGATTGAATAAAGCTCCAAGTGTAAGTTTGCGCAGTTTAATTGGAAGATTATCCAGAAGTTGGTTAAAATTTCTTCCAAATTTAAGTTTTCTCAATGATTTAGGAAATTTACGAATAACAGAATCAAAATGGTCTCCTAATTCCATTTCAATGATTGAATCAGAAAGATTTTCCACTGTTCCATTAAAATCATCGCCAATTTTTAAAATCTTCAGATTTGGAGAGCAACCTTTTATATTGCCATGATAATGTTTTCCCAAATCAAGGTATTTTAATGAAGTGGGCATTTTCCTGATAGTGCATGAAGGTGCATTGTATCCAATTTCTAAAAACTCCATCGTGTCTGGAAATTCATTAATATTCATAAACATTCCAGAACCAGAATGTATCTTTAAATGTTTTAATTGGCTTGTATTTATTAAGTCTACACAAGAACCTTCTCCACTTACAATTTCCATATATTCCAAAGAATCCGGAAATTTATCAAGAAAAATATGTGAATAATTATATATTAAAAAATGCTCCAAAGATGCTGGTAACTTTCTAATACTACTTGAAAAATAAGAATCCAATTTAATATGTGTTACTGTATCAGGCAAACTATCAATATGCTGATTGAAATATGTTCCAAATTGTATGACCTTTAATCCTTCATGCAATTTGCCAACATCATTATCAAACCATGAACCCAAAAATATATGAGTTACCGCTGGTGGAATATTATCCAATGGTTTGTCAAATGCTGAATTTTTATCAAACAATAAATGCGTTAGTCCCAATGGTAAATTTTCCAATGATTCGCCGTATTTTTTGCCCAATAAAAGATGAGTAATTTTACTTTCCTTAAATACCTCACCAAGTTTTTCTGAACAATCATAATAAACAAAAGGAATGGTTATTTGGTCAATATCTTCTTTAGTAGGAGAATCCTCCAGCCAAAGAAAATTGTATGGGATTATATCCCCAGTTAAATCAAAATCAAATTGAAATTCTTTTATTCTCATATTGCTATTTTTTTAAAATACTTAGAAAAATTAAATCAATTTTTTAAGTTTATATTTTAAATATTTATTCTAAAAAAATTTATGTCAGAAAGAGAATTCTATTTACCCAGCAACAGAGCATATATTAGAGCCCTTAAGCGCTCATTCAAAAAATTAAAATTTACAGAATCAACAGAGGAAAAAGACAATTATTTCGTGTCCACCAGCAAGAATAATTGCAAATATTGCGTGGAATTCCGCAACTTTAAAGGCGTAGATTTTTTCAATAAAATTTTAACAACTCATAAGCTAAAAAATTGTGAACATTACCCCAAATCTTTCATCATCCGTGACGAAAAATCCTTCAAAAAACAAAAATTAGATGGCAACTATTACTACTATTGCAAACCAAAATATGGCGCTCAATGTCGCAACATCAGTGTTCTGCAAGGTAAAGAAACAGTTATTGACAAAGGATTAGACAATTACCCTTATATTATCCAACAAGAAATTGAACCCGAACTGGAAGATGGAAAGAAAGTTGACTACAGAACATTTGTTCTATATGTTAAACAAGATAATATGATAAAAGTTTTTTATTCACCACACCATTTAAAACGAATATGCGGTGATGATTATGAAAACAGAACGGAGGAATCTTTTTTCTCAATTGGAGAGAATACGAGACAAGAAGTGGTGGAGAATACATCGGAACAATTGGAGCAATGCTTAAAAAGTGCCCAAAAATATATTTTGCCTAAATTCACCAGTGAAAACGCAAGTGATCTGGAATTTTTCTTAACTGGATTTGATTTAATAAAAGATAGGAATGGTAAATTCTGGATAATGGAAGTGAACAGTGATCCAAACTTTTTCCATTATGATTGTGAAACAAAATTCCACCAAAAAATATTTAGAGATATAACTGAAAGTATTGTTCGCCACAGAGATGAAGGCATTTTTAGACTGGATTATTTTTCCGAACTCTAAAATTTCTTATGACACACTTCTCCAAATTCTGTTTAGGTACTTCACATTTGGCACCAATATTCCCATTAAAATCCGATATTGCTACAACATCTATTTCTTCCAAATGTTCACCAAGACATTTAGAGAAATCTCTTTTTTCAATAAAACAATGGTTTTTTATAACTTCGCCCAATTGCTGTTTCAATTCTTGTCTGGGCAATTCTACATCTTTATTTGCCAAAAATATTTCCATTAAAATCAACTCAAAGTAAAAATAAAACATTTTGTCTTCATTGTATTTAGAATGCATATTCTGGAAATAATCTGACAAATGTTGACTTAATGTTTCTGATTTTCCATCCAGATTTATAATTTTCATATTTTGGAAAAATTGCTCATTATCTTTCAGAAATGTAAAAAATGTTTCATCTATATGTTCAGTGTTTTCATTGTAATTTATCTTTATAAATGATTTATTTATTTCCTCTGGCAATTGATTATATAAATATTGTTCTGATGTTTTGCCAAAATCAATGTTTTCAGTTATTTCATTAATCCCTTTTAAACCTCTTAAAAGAAAATCCACTAACAATTTTTTTTTATTCATATAGTTTTTATTAGAAAATATTATCTTATTTTATCTTATAATGCCCAGAGCTAAAATGAATGTCAACAACAACTTGTCCAATTCTGGAGGTTTAACCGCCTTATGGGTCATTTTATGTCTGATTTTACTTGCAATTGTTTTGTTTGCCATCTTCTGGCCACGCCGCCGTTACCAACAATCTTTAGTACGTGGTCAAGCAATGCAACCCTACCCCATGATGAACATAGAAAACTTTGAAGGATTAGATGGCTACGAAGATTTAATGGAAAGTATGTCTAACCCAGATGATGCACAATCTGTTATGAATTCCGACCAACCAATGATGGTGTTTTTCTATGCCCCTTGGTGTGGACACTGCCAAAATGCTAAACCAGCATTCCAACAATTAATGGCTAAACACCCCGGAAAGGCTGCTATGATTAATTGCGATGAACACAAAGAAATTGCTCAACAATTAGGTATTCAAGGATTCCCTACTATTCGTTATTATCCTAATGGTCCTAAAAATGGCAATCACCGTGAATATCAAGGTGATAGAAGTGCTGATGATATGGAAAGATTTATGCAATAAATCACCAATCGCAATTTAATCAACATCTTCAATTTTATTTGTAACTGAGTTAATCCATTCTGTTGCTTTTTCTTCACCAAATTTGGTAATTTCTTTTTTGTGTTCTGGGCTAATATCAAATCGCATTGCATTTAATGGATAAGAAATTGTTATAACATTTTCCATATTGCTGATGCTTTTATCAACTAAACTATCCATTATACTTGAAATAATGTAAAACATATATGTATAAACACTATCTGGACTGCACTCCAGATTGGATCTGTGCATAGCAATTCCCAATGTTTGCTTCAATTCCTCTTTTGGTATGGATTCATATGGTAAAGGGCACATTATTGCACCATCTGAATACAAATCTCCATCAATATTAATCGGTGTAAATGCAATAGGATAACTGCCAGAAATTCTTAATGCTTGACATACTTGCATATCTGGTGTAGAATCAACACTAAAATATGCTGGAACAGATTTAGAAATATTGGTGCCGACTAAAACGATGTTATATTTAGCAATTTTAGCAAATTCAGCAAATGTAATACAAGGGTTAATGTCGTAGGATTTAATGGTTGCTTTTAAAAAATTGGCGAACCGGTTACCTTCATCAAATCCGAAGTTTTGGAGCAATAATCGCATATCAAACTGCTGGAATTCTGATAAATCAACTGTTTCAAATAGGGTGATTAATTGTGAAGTGGTCATACCCATTGCTAAAAAAAATGCAATATATGCGCCAATACTGCTTCCATAAATATTTTTAACGTTTTTCATGTAACCATGATTTTCCAATTGTTTAATTGCACCACATATTGCTAATCCTTTAATGCCGCCTCCAGAGAGAACTAAATTTTTTATTTCCATTATTTATAAAAAGGGTATTTTTTTTTATATTATTTTACTAATATTATTATATGTACAATGTTAACGATATTAGAAAATTTATTCACGAAAGAGAAAAAGGACGTCTTAAAATTTTTGAAGAAATATTAGAAACCTGTTTCCATCGCATCCAAAATGCTGTTGTACGTGACGACCCTTTTGCTCTTTTTGTTGTACCGGATTTTATTATTGGTAAACCTAAATATAATTTCGGTAATTGTATACAATATATAATTTTCCGTTTAAAAAATAATGGATTCCAAGTTAAATATCATTACCCAAATGCTCTGCAAATATTCTGGGGCAAAACAGATTTCACCACAATGTTAAGTATTGAAAATGACAAAGGTACATTAAATACTTTAGCAATAGAGAATAAGCCAAACAATTCATTACCTGTTGGTGACTGG
>JGI10211J34971_10003697_pt1 | contig 12213 bp, 12 predicted proteins | sample Etolagsediment_FD_34971 | JGI IMG/M metagenome (IMG submission 34971) | reverse complement strand
CGCCGAAGCATGCGCCCACTACTATGCCATGACCGGCGATGCGGTGACATTAACGGCACTCAAGTCGGCTGTCGAAACATTCCGCGAATACCGCCACAAGGCCCGGGCACGCAGGGTACCCTATCATGGTCTGGACAAACCGCTAAAGATCGAATATGATTCCAAGCCCGAAGATAAGCCCACTATCGAATATGAAATGATATCATGTCATGTCGGCCGTAACATGAGAGGTATGCGCGCCGCTGCCCACATATTACAAGACGAAAAGTTGCTCCGCGAAGTAGCCGAAGAACTCAACTGGTGGATCGATAATCCGGTCGGCTTCAACCGTGAAAAACATTTCTTTGTAGCCAGAATATTTCTCAATGAAGACGAAGAAGACGAAAAAACCATAAGATTGGGAAAGCGGTATATCATGAACATGGGCGGCTCGCTTGCCTGCGCGATGTGGCTTGTTGGTAACGATCTCGGCGACCAGCGGCTCAAAGACTATGCCGAGGATCAGATACTAAACGGTATTGCCCCTTATCAGTTGCCCAACGGCTATTTCCCATATAACACCGACCATAAATACGAACTGGCTGATGACATTTCCCTCGACTCAAATTACTATCACGCACTTACCCTGCAGGTCCTGAGCCCACTGCTGGCTTATGATTTCTGGCGGAACCAACCTAAGTATGTAGAGATGATACGGCGGGGAACTAAATACATCCGTGAAAAACTTACGATGGAAACCGGTGAAGTCAAGCATCCGGGCCGCATCGATGTAATCCGGTGGAAAAAGAAAGGGCATTTTCCCCAAACTCCCATCTCCATGGGAATTGCAGCGGATTCAAGCCTCATCCATACGCGGCTGTATAAGTACCTGAGTGATAAAGATGCATTTACCCAGGCAGCAAAGAACCTTCGCTGGATGCATTGGAACGCACCTGCCTGTGTTCCATTCTTAACCACGGATTCTGCTCTGGGCATGCATCATCAAATTAGTGAGTGGGGCTTTAGCCATTCTTTCCGCCAGGTAGTCCTCACCGCTTGGGAAGGAATGCACCTAAAGCAGAAAGGCGCTCGCGATGTAGAGGCGGTCTTCATAAGATAAAAAAAAACTGGTATCTGATTCGGTGACAGGTTAATAAAGACAACGTAATCTTTTACTTTACCAGTTTTACGATTTTTTAAAACTGGGAGTGCTGAGCGGTTTTCAGGTTACTATGATTTATACCAATTTGATTTAATTGATGCGCCGAGCCTCTAAAAACCGATATAGTTAATAGTAGCTGAAAATATCCAACATACAACGACATGGAGGCTGTTATGAACGTTAAAAAACATCACACACAAAAAGAATTATTGCACCTGTACAAGACCGTATCTAATCCCAGACTGGCTCGCAGAATAAACGGGGTATACCTGGCCAACAAAGGATTAAGCTGTCCTCAGATTATGGCAATTACCGGAGCTGCTCGCCGTACAATTCAGCAATGGGTGCACAAGTATAACAAACAAGGCGTTGCCGGATTAAAAGACAAGCCGAGGTCTGGACAACCGACCAAATTGCCTCGAAAAAAGGAGCAGAAATTTCGGCGACGAATAGAAACCGGCCCAACCGGAAAGGATAATGTTTCGGTACTGAACGGGCCTGCTATTGCGAGGATTTTAGAGCAGGAATTTGGCGTGACCTATTCTATTTGGGGAGTGTATCGCTTATTGCACCGTTTAGGATATTCATGTCTTTGCCCTCGGCCACAGCATGAAAAAGCCAATCCTCGAATACAGCAGGAATTTAAAAAAACTTCATCAAAACGCTGGATCAAGCCAAATCAGAGCATCCAAACAAAAAAATAGAAGTGTGGTTTCAGGATGAAGCACGTTTTGGCCAACAGGGTACTATAACACGTGTATGGGCAAAAAAAGGCTCCCGTCCCGGAGTTGTCCGCCAAACAAAATATGATTGGTTGTACGTGCTTGGAGCAGTTTGTCCGCAGACCGGCCAGAGTGTTGGGTTGCTTGCTCCTTATCTTAATACAGATTCAGTTAATGCGTTTTTCAAAGAATTCAAGAAAGAGGCTAACACGGGCGTACATGTTGTAATGCTCTGGGACCAGGCCGGCTTTCATATGTCAAAAAAAGTAAAAGTGCCGGAGAATGTTACCCTTATACCCCTGCCGCCATATTCGCCTGAGCCGAATCCGATTGAAAATCTCTGGCATTATCTGCGTAGCCATTATTGGTCCAATCGTAGTTATGTTGATTACGACGAACTTCGCCTTGCTGCGATTGATGCCTGGCAAAAATCAGCTCTTGATGCTGATCTGATTAAATCTGTCTGCAGAACAGAATATGTCAAGCGCACTTACTAAATCAAATTGGTCTTACCTTTTTGGGTGTGCCTCTCGTCTTTGCCAATGTTATCTCCGCCTCTTTACAATAAGTCTTTTATGTTGACCTTTAGTGCTTTTGCGATCCTTTGGACATTCAATAAACTCACGTTTCTCTCGTGTCTCTCGATGCTTCCTATGTATGTTCTGTGGAGATCCGCGCGCCGGGCCAGTTCTTCCTGTGACCAGCCCTTTTCGAGACGCAGAGACTTAACCCTTTGGCCGAATCTTTTTAGTATGTTATTGGTGCTCATAAGCTGAAATTATTGCCGGGCTGCTACTCACTGTCTACGATACTAGAGGACTTTCACCTCCAAGGAGGTGTGTCCTGCCGGGCATACCACGAAAAAAAGCCCAGCTAAACAAAAGTTGGGCTTGATAGAACTCATTATTCGTATCTTTAAACTTCTGCTCCGTGACAGCGACAAACCGCCACCCGTATCTTGCATTTAGCCAAAAAAACGGATGGTTTATCCACTTTACTCGTGTATTTTAGCCGCTCGTTATTTGCCGCCACGCCGGGCTTCCGCCGCCGCCTTTCTATTCTCCTCTTCCTGGCTATAGTCACATTTGGGACACCTGTCTGAGAAATCACCGCGAGGAACAGAACCATCTTCGTAAACAAACCCGCACTTTGGGCACTTTATGGCCCTATAAGCGCTTGGCTCTCCGCACTTTTCGCAGGTCAGCGGCGGCGTCGCCAGCGTCGTGGGGTCCCTGTGTTCTTCTATATACTTATAGTAATCTACCAAAGGCATCTGATATTCGTGCTTGCAGGCCGGATTGCGGCATTGCACCCACGTCTTCATGCCTTTAAATTTCTCTAAGTTGATCTTTCCAGATTGGGTCGTCTTATAAGCTATCACACCGGCCGAAACTAAACACACCACAATAACACCGAGCATAATCGTTTTTTTACTGCCCTGTTCCATACTAAAACCTCCAAAATAACAAGCGATAATCTGATTAGCAACTTACGTTCACAACTTATTACTTTTCGCATTATCTGTCAAATGCTTATTTCTTATTATTAGCCCGCTAAATATTTATGGGCTTCCCCGCCGGCCATGACCCCATCTGTAGAATCCCGCCCGGCTCTTCCGGCATACCCGTTCGAGCGGAAAGATAAGCTGATTCAATAACAACCATATCTCTTAAATTTTCTCTGCCACTGCTGCAAACCTTGTTTTTATCGGGCAATACAATACTCAGAGCAAACTTCTCAAGCACTTTCCCCATACAGAAAAGCGCATCATCCTCATATTCCAGTTCCTCATTGGTCCGTCCGGGACCGTCGCTGACGGTAAATCGAGTATCGCTAACTGTTAGAATTTTATCTTTGCCATAGACCTTCAGAAATTCCTGTTCCGGCCTAATGTCGGTCCGCAGGGACGCTGTTAAATTGCCGACAAAGGTATCGCTAAATTTCATCGTTACCAACGCTGTATCCTCCGTCAAATATAACCGCTGTTGCTTATCACCAGCCGCGCTGCTATTCAAACAATAAACCTGCTCAGGTATCCCGAAGTTCCACACTATCTGGTCAATTATTTCGTAACAGTTATGCAGCAGCACCCCCCCGCCGGCTAATTTTGGGTCGCTCTGCCAGGCAGGCCGAGGCCGACCACCAACGGCGCAGGTGGCTGTTATCAGAAAAATCTGCTCAATTCGGCCTTCCTGCACAAATTCTCGCAAAGCAAGACAGCTCCGCGCAAAACGCTTTGTGTTGGCAACGGCAAATTTTATATTCTCCTCTTCAGCAAGACGCACAAATTCCACCGCTTCTTCAAAGTTCCGCGCCGCCGGAGACAATTTAAGTACATTGAATTTCTTCTTCATCGCAGCCCGGATATGTTCATCGCAACTGTGCATACCGGCAGCAACCAGCAGACAATCAAGCTCATTCTGTATTATCAACTGCCTGTAATCATCGTATGCCTCGCAGTCATATCTGGCAGCGACTTTTTCCGCAAGTTCGCCGTCCCTGTCTGCAACTGCCTGAATCTGGAAATAATCGATTCGAGACGCCGCTTCGAGTAGAAGCTCTCCCCTGTCATCGAGGCCGAGTACCGCCGTTTTTAATTTGCCTTCGCCCATATTCTAAAACATATTCACACTTCACCACCCACCTATAAGATGCGCAAAACCGCCTTTCTGTTCCCTTAATTTTACATTTCTTTTTGCAGAAAAGAAACCATTAAAAACGTTTATTGTCGGACAAAATAATCGCACTCCCAACAGCCGGCAAGGCGTTTTTTCTTAGCGCATATTTGAATTTTCCGGATTCTGCCACAGAGAACGCAGAGAAGTGAAGTGTACAAGAGCACAAGGCATAAGAACACAAATGCAGATTTTACGGCCTGAAAGATTTCTCCTCGGCGAGGTTTAGTCTCTCCTTTCTCGGGCTATTACCCGGCGGCCAGAATTAGGATGATGACCAGTACACCTATGACGGCAATAGTCAACATTATCCCCAATTCTTGTCGACTCATAATCATGATACGCCAAAAAAGGACTTATTATTTTAGACTAATCTTCCGGACAATCGGCCTCAGCCACTTTCATATATATATTCTAACATATATAGGTCTTGGGATTCGCAAAAACACTAATACGAACCATCAGGAGAACTAATGCAGACCGCCATCGCTTACGACCGAAAGGCCAAGGAACTCTTCGGCCAATTCGCATACTTAAATTTTGCACAGTTGGTGGAGTTTCGAAAATGGGCCAGAAAGACCATCTTTGGTGCATAACTCACTAACCGCACACACTCATTTTTGGAGACTCAATCAACTTTCTGAGCAGGCTGCTTTGTTAGTTTTTTGCCGAATATTTTCTTTGCTAATAATTTTCTCCGCAACTTTAATTATATCTGAAAAACCGTTGTTATTGCAATAATCAACGAACAATGGTTTATTCTTTATTTTTTTAGGTACCAACCAAAGTTTACAACTTCATCGATAGAAAGAGTTTTTTGGTAAACAGTCGCATAAGCTATACGATCCAAGAGATTAAGAAGTTTGTCAAATTTGTGTAGATAATCTTTGTTCCCTTCAAATACGTCTTCTAAAGAAATGCTGTTATGACGATCTTCAAGTATTTTTATTGCCTCAGATATATCTGGGTCAGAATCGAGTAAACGTGCCTGTTCAAATAAAAATTCTGTGCGTTTCCACACCAATTCGTTTTTGCGGGCATCAAAATACTTCCAAACACCAAAAACCGCTATTAAGAATCCTATCAATGCTTTCCAATTATCTTGAATAAATTGCCACATCTCTCTATTCCAGCTCATACTTCACACAAGCCCGCAATTCCCGCCAAATCAGATTAGCGCATAAGTCAAAAGTGCATAAGTCGCAATTCAACGTGTATGCGGCTCCCGGCCCTTTAATTTATACACGACCCACAAGACCGCTCCGCTTGCACTAAAAACGAAACCTATCAGCATGGAGAGCGCAAAGTTCATTTTTCCCAAAAGTCCTCGAGCAAGCCAACCAAACAGTATTTCACCAACTCCAACAATCATTAGAACATAAGCCATAAATAATGCGACCGGTGTCACTCGGCGCAACTCTTCGGTAACGTCCTTCCAGGCAGCCTCTTTTTTCCATGATGAGTCCCTGCGGTTATAGCCTCGAAACATGTGAATTACCGTTTCTCGCGATAAATGACCGCTATCGTTTGCGTACACTCGGCCGAAATGGTCTCTATACGTGACCTCAAAAGAGTTCTGCCGGCCTAAGAAGGTACTAATATACTCTTTATTGTCACGGAGGCTAACGCCGCAAAATCCTTTGTCCTCCAGTCTCGAAATAGCCGCCGCAATGGCTTCATCGTCCGGGTTATCGACCGTTTGAATCTCTTCCAAATCTATTTCCAAAAGCATCTCTCAACCTGTTCCAGAATGTCGAACAACCACCATCTGCTACACTCTAAGCCCTTCGCTCCCTCCTCCCTCCCCCCTCGTCCGTCCTCCATCCCCCGACTTACTAACGACTATTCACTATTCACAATTCACCATTCACGTTATATCCTTGCTTACTTTTCAAGTAAGTCAAGGCACAACTGCGACCACGTCTCCATAGTGTCCCACAGCTCGTGCAGTTCGGCAGGGCTCATAAACGCCATCCGGGTTATCATCTGCTCTCGCCTGCTTACCTTTGGGGCATCCAAAATCCAGTAGTGGACGACACCGAGATGCACACTTCCAACCTCATTGGAATCGTCATTAAGCAGAGCAACAATCCTATCAGTGTGGTCCGCTTCTACGGCCACTTCCTCGGCTACCTCACGCTCAACGGCAGTGCGGTACATCTGGCGGAAATCCGTATCGAACAAGGGCGCTTCATTATCGACGGGGTTTATATGGCCTCCAATGCCGATGGACCTTAAGCCGAGAAGCCGGGTCTCGCCGGCCCGCTTGCCCCGGACGTAGGTGAGGTACCTGCCGTTGTTACTCATAATGACGTAGGGAATGAGCTGCTTATAGGCGGGGTCCGCCTCGGCCTGCGGCCGGGGCATAAAGCGAAGAATGCCCGGGGCGAACAGCTTGCCCAGATACCGAGCGACGTCCAATGTAAGACCCTGGAACATCCCTGCCTGCTCAAGGACCTTTCGCTCGACAACGAGCACCTGTTCTTCCTGCGCCATGCGGTTACTCCTTGAGCATCTTTGGTATCCGGCTATGGTTATGTGATTGCCGCGCTCGGCTGCGCCTCGCCCGCAATGACATTACTATCTGCTACACGCCATACGCTATACGCTATTTTTTTTGTTCGGTATAATAAAATGCTCCGGCACGGGAAATTGCGAGCATAAAAGTAAAACTTCTTTTCCAACTTCCTCGATTACCGACTCATTGTCGATGTTTTCAACTACTCTATTTATAAAGCCGGCAATCTGCTCAACCTGCGGTTCTTTCATCCCGCGAGTGGTAATTGCCGGCGTCCCCATACGCAATCCACTCGGGTTAAATGGTGGAGCAGGGTCATTAGGTATGGTATTGTAATTAGTAACAATTCTCGCCCTGTCCAGCGCCTTTGCCAGCTTCTTGCCGCTCACGTTTTTACTTCGCAAATCGATTAAGATTAAATGAGTATCGGTGCCGCCGGAGACGAGACTGAAGCCGTTTTCGAGCAGCTTTTCGGCAAGGACCCTGGCGTTCTTGACTATCTGCTTCGCATAGGCAACAAACTCCGGCGTATCAGCTTCAGCCAGTGCCACCGCTATCGCCGTTAATGTGTGCATGTGGGGGCCGCCCTGCAGACCTGGGAAAACAGCCCTGTCCACATTTTCTGCGTGCTCGGCTTTGCACAGCAACATACCACCGCGAGGCCCCCGCAGTGTCTTATGTGTCGTGGTTGAGACTATATCTGCGTACGGCACAGGACTTTTATGTATGCCGGCTACCACAAGGCCGGCAATGTGGGCTATATCGCTGACGTGATATGCGCCGACATCCTTCGCGATTTGGCCGAATATCTCAAAGTCAATCTCCCGCGGATACGCCGTAGCGCCGGAGATGATGATTTTCGGCTTGTGTTTCCTGGCAAGGGCCTCAATCTGGTCATAGTCAAATCTTCCCGTATCGGGATTGACGGTATATTGAATGGAATTGAAAATCTTGCCGGAGACGCTGGCTCGCCAGCCATGGGTCAGGTGGCCACCGTGTGTTAGGGCGAGCCCCATAATCGTATCGCCCGGCTTGACCAAAGCGAAATAAGCAGCCAGATTGGCTACTGACCCGGAATAAGACTGTACGTTTGCGTGGTCTGCCCTGAATAACTTTTTGGCCCGTTCCCGGGCCAGTTTTTCGATAAGGTCGGTTACCTGCTGCCCCTCATAATACCGTTTGCCGGGGTAGCCTTCGGCATACTTGTTGGTAAGACAACCACCGCTGGCCAACATCACAGCTCTGGATACATAGTTTTCCGATGCAATCAGACGGATTGAAGCACTCTGACGTGCCTTTTCCTGCCTTATAAGCTCGTAAATCTGCGGGTCATATTGTTCAAGGGCCGTTATCATTTGATTTCTCCTTCACCTATTTTTTATGCAACTTGCTCTATAACACGACCTTAGTTTTTATACAAGATTATTTATCTATTGACAAATTCAGGCCGAATACTACTATAACAGATGAGATTGTAAATGTAAAATACCTCTCCTGAAGTGTAATATAAGATACAAAATACGAGACGCCGGATATGCCAGAAAAAGATATTCAAGATTCTGCCAAGGCCGTATTTTTTTTCGACAGAGCTCGTAAGGCAGCCAAGGCAAACAACTTTGATTCCGCCATCGGTCTGTACATCGAAGGTCTCCGCCGCAACCCGGGTGCGGTCCAGCACGGCCATATAGAGCTTCGCGAATTGGCGCTTCTGCGAGAAGAAAAAGGGGGTCAAAAACCCTCACCGGCAGAAATAGCAGAACACCTGCAAGGCAAAACAGCGCTTGAGCAAATGCTTAACGCCGAATATCTTCTCGCAAAAGACCCCGCCCATCTTCCCTATGCCGAGATAATACTAAACGCCGCAGTAGCCAGCGGTTACAAAGCAACCGCTAAATGGATTGCAGATTTGGTGTTCCTCGCAAACAATGGCGCTAAAAAACCATCTTTACAAATATATTGCCTTCTAAAAGATTCCTACGCAGCAATTGGCCAACTCGCGAGAGCCGTCGCTGCGTGCGAATGCGCCATCAAACTTAAACCTGAGGATGGAGATTTGGCAGAAGAGTTCCAAAGACTCTCAGATGAATGGGCCGCCGCCAGAGAAAAGGAAAGGCAGGAGTCCGATTCCGGTAAATCTGTCAAGAACGGCGCAGGACAGGCAAATCTCCAAAATCAAGATGCCATCGCACTGGCTAAGGCAGGGGTCTTTTTCGACAGAGCCCGACAAGTAGCGGAGATAAAAGATTTCGATTACGCTATCGATACGTACCTTGAAGGACTCCGCTGTGCCCCGAATGCAGTGCAACAGGGCCATATAGAGCTTTATGAATTGGCTATGCTACGGCAGAGCAAAGGTGGCAAAAAACCTTCAATGATGGAAAGAGTAAAGCGCCTGCGAGGTAAAACACCCCTCGAACAGATGCTTAACGGCGAATATCTTTTCGCAAAGGACCCGGGACATCTGCCATATGCCGAGACAATGCTAAGGGCTGCGGCAGCAGGTGGTTACACACAAACAGCTAAATGGATTGCCGACCTAATCTTCCAGGCAACTAATGCTGCAAAAAAACCATCTTTCCAAACATATATCCTGCTAAAAAATTCCTACGCAGCTATCGGTCAATTTGACAGAGCACTTGCCGCTTGCCAATACGCCGTCAGAGTTAAACCCGAGGACGCAGAATTAGCAGACGAGCTTAAAAACCTCACAGCCGAACTAACCGTTGCCAGAGGCAAATACGACCAGGAAGGCGATTTCAGGATATCGATAAAGGACCGCGAGGCCCAGGATAAGCTTCACGCCCAGGAAGGCGTTGTAAAGACCGAGGATTACCGCACATTGGCAGTCCGAGAGGCGAGAAAAGTACTGGCCAAGGACCCAAATCTGGCCAGGAACATCTTTAGTCTGGCTAACGTTTTATCCGAGCTGCAAAATGACAAAGCCGATAAGGAGGCCATAGAGCTGTTGGAAACGGCGTATAAAACAAAAAGCGACTTTAGCTTTAAGCAGCGGGCGGGCCAGATAAGAATAAAACACGTCAATCGCAAAATCAGAGAAACAAAGGATGCTGTTGAAAGTAACCCTGATGATGTACGAGCCAAGGCCAGACTCGCCACGCTCTCGGCACAACTTGACAATATCGAATTAGGACATTACCGTATCTGCGTCAGAAACTATCCAACCGACCTGCAGGCCAAGTATGAGTTTGCTGTTCGGCTGGTCCGGAACAAACAGTATGATGAGGCAATACCCCTGTTCCAGGAGGCCCAGAAAGACCCGCGACATAAGATTTCTGCGATGGACAAAATAGGCATGTGCTTTTTCCTCAAGGGCTGGTTTGCAGATGCGATTGATGTTTTTACGCAGGCGATAGAGTCCTACAAAATAAAAGATGACAGCATCGCTAAAGAACTGCGTTACAATCTGGCGCTCGCTTACGAAGAGCAGGGTGATAATGAAAAAGCGCTGGAAATCTACCGCAAAATTGCACAGCTTGATTTCGGGTTCAAAGACGTCCGTCAGCGAGTAGATAAGTTGAGAAACGTTGATAAATGAACAATAGTAAATAATAAATGGAGATTATAGTGGCACATTCGTTATCAGCAAAAAAGAGAATCAAACAAAACGCAAAGAGAAGGACCATTAATCGCACACGCAAGAGTCAGGTCAAAACTCAAGTGAAGCACTTCGAAGAGGCACTGAGCGGCGGCGACGTTGAAGCAGCGAACGAACAATACCGGCTTGTCGTCAGCAAACTCGACAAAACGGCCGCGACCAGCACAATGCACAAAAAAACCACAGCGCGAAAAAAGTCCCGCCTCGCCAAAAAGCTCAACAGCCTGAAGGCGAAAAAAGCATAGCTATATCGTATATCGTATATCGTATTGCGTATGTCGTGAAGCGTGAAGCGGAAAAAATAGCGGAAAAGTCAAAAGTAAAGAACCGCCGAAGGCGGATTAAAATCCAAAATCTCAGATGACGAGAAGATAACACGCGCCAGCAGGTTACGGTCAGCTTAATCGGAAGTTAGGCCAGATTCTTACCCTGCCATTATCTCCATTGCCAAGAAGATCGTCGAAGAATCTCTTTATTGCTACAATACGACCTTTATGAAATGAAAAAAATAACATAGCAACCGTTCCACACTCATATGTTGTGCAGCACAAATTCTGAATTCTACGGAAAACATGTTGTGCGATTGATTCAACACGATCCTGAAAAGAACCATGTGCAGCGTGTTGATAAACTAATAAAAGTCGACTGCGAGTTGTATCAGATTCTAACAAGTTTTTAAGTTCACTTGCAGTGATATGTTTGTGTGATGTTTTTCCTGTTGTAATTCCTGTGTCTGGATCAAGAAATAAATCACCCCGATGCCCAATACTTTTGAAATACTCCATTCTATTTCCAGCAAACACCTGAGTGCGATGGAGAATTAAATGGATGTCCCAGAGGTTGAGTAAACGTGAATAAGTAGATAATTCCTTTTCAGCCCACGGCTGTTTGTCGGTAATCATTGGTTCTACCGCAAGATTTTTCAACAAACCTTCTGACGATAATCGCTGAATAATTGATCCCTTCCAGTCATCGAAGGCATCACCTAAAAATTTACGATTCATATTTCAAGATACTTCTTCGTAACTATTTGGCTCGAGGCCTAACTGTGTTTATATGGTTTCCGCATGACGTCAAGCTCAGTTGATTTTGATGGGCATGGCCCAGCCTACAATCTCGCTCCTATATGATAGCATTGGCGGGCTCACTTTCAACAGAAATTCGCCAAATAAGGTTGTTGAGCGGAGATGTCGGGGTGAGTATAATCGGGCTAAATGCCTGAAATTCTTAAAGAACGAATAATCAAGTTTCTCAAACACCCAGACTATACGCCGCTGAAACTCTCGCAATTAGCGAAGGCGCTGGGCGTAAGCTCAGAAGATTATCCATCCTTCAAATCGGCCTTCGACCAGCTCCGCCGGGCAGGACGCGTCGTTACAGGCGAGAGAAATCTGGTCAACCTGCCGCCGCTGTCCGGGCGAATCATAGGAACGTTCAGGGCAAATCCAAAAGGATTCGGCTTTGTAATACCGCTCGAGCCGGCTGCGCACGGCGACCTGTTTATACCGCCCGATGAAACAGCAGCGGCAATGACCGGCGAT
>JGI10211J34971_10003696_pt1 | contig 12214 bp, 7 predicted proteins | sample Etolagsediment_FD_34971 | JGI IMG/M metagenome (IMG submission 34971) | reverse complement strand
TGAAAGGAGAGTACCGAATCTGCTATAAAATCTTTTCTTGTTGTATTTGATTCTACTATTGCACCTATTATATTTGAAGGTACATCTTTATAGTTTGCTCGCAGTTGCTTTGTATCTTTTGGTAAACAGTATCCACCGTATCCAAAGCTTGGATTGTTGTAGTGAGTTCCTATGCGTGGATCTAGTCCAACACCTTCTATAATTTGTTTTGTATTTAGATTATGTGATTGGGCATATGAATCTAGTTCATTAAAGTATGCTACTCTCATAGCTAAGTATGTGTTTGAAAACAGCTTTACCGCTTCTGCTTCTGTTGAGTCGGTGAATAATATATCGATATTTTCTTTTTTAGCACCTTGCGCTAAGAGATTTGCAAATGTTTCTGCTCTTTGTGACTTTTCACCTACTATGATTCTACTAGGATAAAGGTTGTCTTGGAGAGCTAAGCCTTCTCTTAGAAATTCCGGGCTAAAGATGATATTTGTAGTGTTAAACTTTTTGTTTATCTCTTTTGTGTAGCCTACTGGTACGGTTGATTTTATGACCATTGTTGTATTTGGGTTTATCTCTAGAACATCTGCTATGACATACTCTATACTTTTTGTATTGAAGTAGTTTGTCTCTGGATCATAGTCAGTAGGAGTTGAGATAATCACAAAGTCTGCGTTTGTATAGGCTTCTTTTTTATCTAATGTTGCTCTGAAGTTAAGCGTATCTTTTAGTAAATATTCGCTGATATCTTTATCTTCTATAGGAGATATTTTATTTTGAAGCATTTCTATTTTTTCTGGAATAATATCTAATGCAACTACTTCGTTATGTTGTGAGAGGAGAACTCCGTTTGATAGTCCTACGTATCCTGTTCCTGCTATGGCGATTTTCATTGCGTTTTTTCCCTTTTGGAGACTGATATTTAAGTTGTAGAATTATAGGGAAATGTTACTATTTGTTTGCTGAAGTAGTTTAAAGTTTAAAAATTTTACAAAACTATCTCTAAAATCTCCTTGGGATGTTTGATAAACTTTTCGTGAGTAGAGTTTGGTGAAAAGCCCCATGTTGCGAATACAGAACCGATTCCTGCGTTTTTTGCACTTAACATGTCTTTAGAATTATCGCCTATCATCCATGCCTTGTGAATCTCTTTATCAAAGCTGTAGTGATTTAAAATATTATTTAACATTTCTGGACTTGGCTTGGACTCTTTAACTTTATCTGCTCCAATAATGACATCAAACATATCGGCAATATTGAGGTGACTTAACATGATCTGTGCAAACTGTGTCGGTGCGTTTGTAGCAACAGAAAGTTTTACTCCAATATCTAGAAGTTTTTGAAGTGTCTCCTGCACTCCTTCGTAAAGATACGGGTTTTGAGTGCACTGGTGTTTATAATAAAAAAGTTTAGGAAGATTTCTCACTTCCATGTTGATAGCCTCAACAATAAAAGCCTCGCTCAAAGGAGGTAGTTTATAGTTTTGCTCTCTCACATAATTAATAGATATCGTGATATCTTTTTGTGAGTCTATTAGTGTTCCATCCATATCAAATATAACAACTTTCATTTGAACCTACTGCATCTTTTCATATATTTCTTCAAGTGCATCGACAAAAGAATCACTCTCATTTGGACATCTACAAACGCGGTACTCTTTAAAACCTAGCTCTTGCGCAATCTCTCTATACTCGATTTCTAGCTCAAAATCTGTTTCAGAATTATCAATAGTAAAAGCTATAGGGAAAATAATTACACCTCTGTTTCTAACACTTTTAAGTTTCTCTTCTAAAGATGGTTTTAGCCACGCCATAGGACCAACTTTTGACTGATAAGCCAAATGCACTTCATGAAAATTCATTTTTTCACTTAAGAGCATATCTTTTAAAATACTCACATGCTTGTTGATGTGTTTTTCATACACATCCCCAGCATCGATGATTTTTTGAGGCAGACCGTGTGCTGAAAAAATAATATCAAAATCATTATAATCATCCAAACCCATCTTCTCTTCAATACTCTGTAAAATCGCTCTATTGTAAGATTTGTTTTGAAAAAAATGCTTTATCTCCACAAGCAAAGCGTCCCCTTGTGCATCATGATAATTCTCTTCAAAATCCTCGAGTGAGGACTTCGTCGTCGTTGTTGAGTAGTGAGGATAAAGAGGAATTAAGTAGATTTTTTCTACATTTTGTGCGTTTAATCGCTCTATAACCTCTGGAGAAAAGGGAGGTGTATAACGCATAGCAAAATCAACTATGACATTTTCACCAAGTCTTGCCTGGAGTTTTGAGACGAGGTTTTTTGTGTGTCCCACTATGGGCGATTTGCCACCAAGTTCTCTATAAATCTCTTGTGAACTCTCTGTGCGAGTAAACGTAATCATTCCGCCGACAAATTTTCTCAAAAGATTACTTTTCATGGTTAAAATATTTTTGTCACTAAACATATTTTTAAGAAACATCTCAACCTCTTCAAGATTGTTTGGCCCACCCATGTTCAATAATACTACCGCTTCTTTTTTCAAACTATTTTTCCTCTTTTACTCTTAAACTTACTGCATACATATACTGTTGTAAGGCAAGCATATCTTCATATATTTTATAAAGTGTGTCAATCAACTCTTCGCCATTTTCGATTAAATGGGGATCAAGCATCTTAAACGTTGCCATTCCTTTATAAAGACTCAAATCTGCACTTGGCATATCTGCATTAAAACCTTTTGGATAGCGTTTATAGCCCTTTTCTAAATGTGTGTAGCCTTTTGCTCTTATGGAAGTTAAGATTTCATCGAGTTGCACTCTTTTGTTCTCATCTTGTATATACTCTCTATACGCATCAAGCATAGGTTTTTCAAACCATCGCACTCCAGTAGCTACCATCAACTCCTCTGGAGAAAAATGCATATAAAAAGAGGAGCTTTGCATTCTTTTTGTGTTACCCTGCCAAAAAATCACACCAATCCTATGCTTAATCGGTGCTTTGTTGGCACCCATGCGACGTGTATCTCTATAGATTCTGTAGAGTGATTTGTTTATCTTTGGCACTGCGTTTATGCTTGGCTCAAGAGCTTGAAGATGTTCCCCCATCTCCACTACAAAAGCACGAGATGGATTTAAAATAAGTGTTTCATACTCACTTCTGTGTGCTTCAAACCACTCTTTTGTGTTGTTTTTTCTTATAGCACTTAAAAAAGGAAGTGTCTTTTTAGAAAATCCTTGAAACTCCACATCTTTTTCCTAAGCAATCTTTCTGTTTCTAAACGCAAGTGCAATGATTAAAAAGATGATTGCGTACGTTANAGGAACAAAATCAGGAATAGGAACAGGATCGCCTTTTGCATACGAGTGTANGCCTGCAAGATAGTAATTTACNCCAAAATAAGTCATGATTACAGACGTAAATGANAGAAGTGAAATCACACTAAAGTTAAACTCACTATAAATAGACTTCATAAATCTCAAATGCACAACAACAGCATAAATCAAGATAGTTACAAGTGCCCAAGTCTCTTTTGGATCCCAGCCCCAATATCTACCCCAAGACTCATTTGCCCAAACGCCACCTAAAAAGTTTCCTATAGTAAGAAGAACCAAACCAACCATGAGAGACATTTCGTTGATTGCGTTTAACTCTTTTATGGAGAGTGAAATTTGTCTCTGGTTTGCCTCTGTTTTAAGTATAAAAAGCGTTAAGGTGATAAAACCAAGAAGTGCTCCAAGACCTAAGAAACCATAACTAGCCGTAATCATAGAAACATGAATACTTAGCCAGTAAGAGTTCAAAACAGGCACAAGGTTTGTTACCTGAGGATTCATCCAGTTTAGGTGTGCAACAAATAAAATAAGACCGGTTAAAATCCCTGTGGAAGCCATAGTCATCGAAGAGCGTTTTGAGAAAATAAAACCAGCTAAAACTGTTGCCCAACCAATATAAATCATAGATTCATATCCATTTGACCATGGCGCATGACCTGAGATATACCATCTTAAAGCTAGCCCAAATGTATGTGCTAAAAAGAACACAATCAGAAGAAAAAGTGTTCCTTTTGTAAAAATACTTATGTTGAATTTTGGTTTTAGTATTTTCACAAAACTTAAAATCAAAAGTATAAAACCAACTAACAGATAAAAAGGATAGAGTGTTTCAAATATATATGCGTGGTTATAAAACATTTCAGCTTTTATTTTGTTCTCACTTGGATAAACCTCTCCTCCATAAAATTTTTGATATTTAGTTATGCCATCAAGTGCTTCATCACATTTACTCCAAGTGCCATCACTCAAAGCGGTGTCTATCGATGTAAAGTAAACTACAGCAACATCTCTGAGTTTAGCTGCGTTTTGTGGTTCTAGAGTTTGCAAGGCGTCTATAGTTGCTTGCCACTTGTTGTTTACATCATTTGGCTTTGGCCATATTCTGATAACAGAGCCTGTGTAAACCATGTAAGCAATGTTAACTCGTTCATCAATAGTAAGTGCGGCCTTATCCAACTGGTTTCTATGTTTTGCCTCTTTTCTTGTTGCGACATCCACAACTTCAGCAAGTTTATAGCCTCTCATGTTTAAAGGATCTTCAAAAAATTGACCAAAAGATGCATACTTCGCATCTTTTTTTACACCAAGAAGTTTGTTTACTTCAACATCTTTTGTTTTAATAATTTTTATATCACGGTATGCATCAGGTCTTACCATCATTCCTAAAANAACCTGATTTGGAGTGAGTTTCAAATCTCCCACTTGAAGCCTTGCNNTTCCATGAATCTTAGCTAAAATCTCTGTTGCAAGAGTGTCCATTGGCTTCATTCTACCGCCACTATCTTGAACAATAATCTCACCAAACTTATTTGCATGTGCTTTATCAAACGAGACAATAGTTTTAAGTGCAGCGTCTAGTTCAGCCGAATATGATGGAGTAAAACTAAAAAGTAGTCCTAAGGCTAAAAGCGCACTTAAAGCTTTATCTTCACTCGCTTTTTTAGCTTTAGATGCAAGCTGTGCAAATCTATGTTTCTTAGAAAAAAGTGACCAAAACATTCCAAGACCTAAAAGAAAATAGCCTATATAAGATGGTAAAGTTCCTGGATCGTTGTTGACAGAAAGAACTGTTCCTTTTTCATCTTTGTCATAAGAGGCCTGAAAAAATCTGTAGCCACGATGTTCTAAAATATTGTTCATAAAAATCCTATAAGGTTTTTGAATATTTTGTTCTTTGTCTACTAAAACAACTTCACTCGCGTATGAAGCAGGAGACATTGAACCAGGATAACGATCTAGTTGAAAATCTTTTAAGTGTATTGCAAAAGGAAGCTGCAACATTTTTGAGCCATACGAAAGATGTACATCTACACCATTGATTTCATTATGATACTCTTTTGCTAGTCTTCCGATTTTGCCATATATTAAAACCTCTTGAGAAACGCCAGCAACATCAATGTTAAATCTAAACGCATCAAAGCCTGATTGTTGTGCTGAAGCATTTGGATCTGAGAGTACTTTCATAGTAGCATGCGGTAAAAACTCACGTAAAACAAAGCCACCTCCAGCAAAACTAAAAAGTGTTCTTGTTGTAAAAGGCTCTTTTGTGTTTGCCTCTAACGTACCATTGACATTTGTATCCATCTTTAAAAAACTCAGCGTCATATCATAGTTCATAAAAAATGCATCATCTTCAACAAAAAGTGAGATTACTTTTTTATCAAAACTTTTTCCAGAGTTAAAATCTAGTACAAAGTTATCACTTTGGAAAAAATCACCCTCACTTAGGTTGATAGGTTCTCCTTTGCCATTTCCCGAAATCATCAACGAGGCGTAAGCTTTGCCATTTTTGTTGGCAACTGGAGTCTGGATTGCGTTTGGAATATACTCAAGTAAATCAACATTTACTGCTTTATCATCAATGTTTAAAGAAGAAGAGAGAGTATTTTCTCTTCTTTTTGAAAGATAGAGACTCTGAGAACTTGTTACGCTCTTCTCACCTACTTTTGCTTCTACACTAAAGTAGGTGTCAGAGCTAAGCATTGTAGAGGCACTTTCGCCCTCGCGGATGTGCATAGTGCCTTCATATCCAGCATAACGAGTAATCGCAGCACCCAGTAAGATGACAAGAAACGCAGTATGAAAAATAAATATAGGTGCTTTTTTGAGTGTGTACATCTTGTACTTGCTTATGTTGAGAAGTAAATTTATGGCTAAGAGTCCTAAAAGAATCTCAAACCATTTTGCGTTGTATATATCTGCTTTTGCGGTTACAGTTCCATAATCATTCTCTATAAATGTNGCATATCCAATTGCAAACGCAAAGATAGACATAAGAATCGCCATAGTTTTGAGAGAACTCAAAATCGATAAAAGTTGTTTCATNAATAAATCCCTTGAGTAAAAGGGTAATTTTAGTAGAAATAAGCTAACGAGGAGCTTTATCNAAAAGATTTGTTTTATGAGATTATTTAAGCCTAAATATTATCTTAAAATCTCCATTTTCAAGCTCTTGTGCATCATAAGAGATGCTATCTAAAATTCTCGCATAAAGAGGATTTGGCTCATGAAAAAAAAGACCTATGACTCGTTCTTTTTTACTTTTGAGCATTTTAAGAGCGTTGATGGCATTTACCATCGGCTCTGGGGGCTGACACTCTGTTGCATCAAACTCATAAATAATCAAGCCATTTTCTTCATACTTATAAAACGCAAGTGTCGCAAAAGGTATCTGTACTAACTCTTTTATGGGGCTCATTTTTTCTCCTGACTCTCTTTATTTTTTAAATATTATGCAGTAAATCCAAGTAAAATCTTGTAAAGAGAGTGAGCATCATCACTTCCTGCAATCTCTCTAATAGAGTGCATTCCAAGTGTTGGCAGTCCAACATCTAAAGTATCTATGCCTAATCTTGTAGCAGTGACTGGACCGATGGTTGAGCCACATCCCATGTCACTTCTGGCTACAAAATTTTGCGTTTTTTCTCCTACTAAAGAGGCAACACTCATAAATCTTGCGATCGTATTGGAGTTTGAGGCGTATCTTTGGTTTGCGTTTACTTTTATTACCACACCTGCGTTTATCTTAGGCGCATGTTCTTTGTCATGTTTACTCGCATAGTTTGGATGAACAGCATGCGCATTATCAGCCGAGATAAAAAGAGAACTTCTAATCATCTGCATATAATCTTCATAATCGCCAAACATTCTACGCAGTGTATTTTCTAAAAATGAACCCCCTGCTCCACTTGTTGAAGCACTCCCAACCTCTTCATGATCGCTTGCTATAAAAAGCATAGGTTTATGAGCATCAACACTACAAATACTTAACATTCCAACATAACAACTCAAAAGGTTGTCAAGCCTTGCGCTGGCTATAAAGTCATCATGTAGCCCTACAAACGCAGCTTTTTGTGTGTCATAGAAACTCAGTTCATTTGCATAGAGCTCTTTTACATCCAAAATATCTTGTTTTGAGAGTTGCCTTTTTAAGAACTCGTCAAACTCAAAATCGCTGTTAGTTGTTAAAATAGGAGAGATATCGCTTTGCTTGTTTATAGTTCTCTCTTGGTTTGCTTTTTCATCAAGATGAATTGCCAAAGAGGGAACAATTGCGAGTGATTTTTTTACATTTATCAAAGCATCTTGGAGTACATTATGAGAATCCAAATACGACACACGACCCGCAAGAGACAAATCTCTATCAAACCAAGGATTTAGAAGAAGTCCACCATAAGGTTCAACGCCAAATTTTACAAGGCCGTGCTCTTTTATAACTGGGTTTGGCTTGAGTTTTAGGTTTGGAGAGTCTGTGTGTGCGCCTATCATTGTGTAACTTTTATCTTGCGGGTAAGTAAACGCAATCACAGAAGAGTCGTTGCGAGTGACAAAATATTTTTTGCCTTGCTCTAAGTGCCACTTCTCTTTCTCTTGTAGCTTCATAAACCCTGCGTTTTCAAACATCATTGACATATTTTGTGTTGCATGAAAAGGTGTTGGTGAGACATCTAAAAAGCCCAAAAGTCCTTCGTTAAAATCTTGCTTGTTCATCTACTCTCCTAAAATATCTATATCTTCATTGCCATCAAGTGCTGTTAAAATTTTACTATCAACTCTTATGCTTGAATCTATAAGCACGTTATGAAGTTTAGAAACCACGGTAATAGTGAGCGGTCTGTTACCTCTGTTTTGTTGGATAAGCGAATACAAAGTCTCTAAAACATTGCTCTGGTTGTCAAGTCTTAGGGCAAGATTTATAGGTTCAGGTGGTTTTTCTTGCACCTCTTTTTTGACTTTTTTAGTCTCTTTTTTTGCCTCTTTGAGTGTCATGATTTTACTAATATTTATGCGAGGGCCAAAGTCTGTATGCGTGACTCTTCCCTTAAACGCAATAGGCTCTTTTTGATTCATATCTGAGAGGCTCTCAAGTTTATCTGAAAAAAGCATTATCTCTATATTTCCATGAAAATCCATGAGATTTATAATACCAAACTGATGCCCTTTTTTACTTGTTTTTTTAACAATCTCTTCGACTTTTCCTATAAAAATAGCTTGAGAACCATCTTTAACACTCTCAAGCTCAGAAGAGAGTGTATAACTCAGCTCATCCATTTCAGCACGATAATCATCCATAGGGTGACCCGAGACATAAAAACCTAAGGTATCTTTTTCAAACTCTAAAATCTCTTTAAGTCCATACTCTTGAGAGTTTTTAAGTTCAAGTTTTACAGTTGTAATTTCAGCATCATCACCAAAAAGACTGCCAACTACATTTTTTTTCGCTTCACTCGCTTTTTTTGCAGTCTCAATTATGAGTTCAATTTGGTCAAGTAAAGATTTACGAGAAAATCCAAATCTATCAAAGCCACCAGCCTTAATAATAGCTTCTATAACACGCTTGTTGACTTTACTAGGTTCAATTCTGTTGACAAAATCTTGCCAAGAGAGATAATCTCCGTTAATTTCTCTCTCTTCTAGCATTGCATGTATGGCTGCTTCACCTACACCTTTGATGCCACCTAGCCCAAAAAGTACTATGTTTTTTTCATCTTTTGTAATCGCCGAAAACTCTAACTGAGAGTCACAAATATCAGGGGGACCGAGTTCTATTTTCATGCGTTTAACTTCGTCAATATAACGAACAACTTTTTCAGTGTTGTCTTTGTCTGATGTAAGAAGTGCTGCCATAAACTCATTTGGATAGTAAGTTTTTAGCCATGCTGTTTGGAAAGTAACCATTGCATAGGCTGCGGAGTGAGACTTGTTAAAACCATACCCTGCAAATTTTTCGATGAGTTTAAACAAATCACTCGCAAGACCATAATCTAGTCCAAGTTTTTGTGCACCTTGTGAAAAAAGTCGGTTATATTTTTCCATCTCTTCGACTTTTTTCTTACCCATAGCACGGCGCACAATATCCGCGCCACCAAGACTCATACCACCAATAATCTGAACAATCTGCATAACTTGCTCTTGATAAACAATCATCCCGTAAGTTGGTCCAAGCGTATCTTGAAGAAGATCAAAACTAACCTCTTCAAACGGGTAAAAGATTTTTTTTCTTCCGTGCTTTCTCTCAATAAAATTATCAAGCATTCCCGATTCCATCGGTCCTGGTCTATACAGAGCTAAGACGGCGATTAAATCCTCAAAGTTTGAAGGTTTGAGACGACGATTCAAATCTTGCATACCTGAAGATTCTATCTGAAACATTCCCACCGTTTCGCCTGTTTGAATCGTTTTGTAAACCTTGATATCATTTTCATCTATCTTGTGCCAATCTACGTCTTTATCATACCTGCGTTTAATCAGTTTTGTTGCGTTTTGAATCACATCAAGCGTTTTTAAACCAAGGAAGTCAAACTTGATTAAATCAATATCTTCCATATAGTTGAGTGAATATTGGGTAACGAAAGTATTTTCGCCTGAGGGTTTATAAATAGGTGTTTTTTTCCAAAGTTCTTCATTTGATATGACTACACCCGCAGCGTGAATTCCAGAGTTGCGTTTAAGTCCTTCGAGTTTCTTAGCAAATTCCCAAACACGTTTAGCATTTGCATCTTCGTTTATAAGCTCTTGTATCTTAGGTTCTTTTTGAAAAGCACCCTCTTTAAACTCACCGTTTTTACTTTTACCATTAAGAGTAATTCCTAATTCATCAGGAATAAGTTTTGCCATTTTATCGGCTTGAGAGAGTGGCATATCTAAAACGCGGGCAACATCACGAATAACCCCTTTTGCCAAAAGTGAACCAAAGGTGATAATTTGTGCAACTTGATTACGTCCATATTTTTCTACAACATAATCAATCACTTCTCCACGTCGCGCTTGCATAAAGTCCATATCGATATCGGGCATACTTACACGTTCAGGATTTAAAAAACGCTCAAAAAGCAAATCATACTTCATAGGGTCAATGTCGGTAATCTCAAGAGAATAAGCAACAAGACTTCCTGCAGCAGAACCACGTCCCGGACCAACTGCTATACCCAAGCGTTTTGCTTCTGCTACAAAGTCCCAAACAATCATCATATATCCAGGAAATTTCATAGAGTTGATAATATCCATCTCAAATTCTAATCTTTCTCTATACTCTTGATGACGTTCCTCTGGAACTATTTTCAGTCTCTCTTGAAGACCTTCTTTACACTTTACTACAAAGTATTCTGCATCATTTTTATCTGCGCCAAGCATATGAAGTTTTTTCTCCTCTTCGCTTGCGTTTACAGGAAGAGGCGCATCATCTTTATAGTCAATACTCAGACCCTCTTTTGCAGCATACTCTTTTGTAAACTTAAAGTTTGGTGGCGTTGGAGTTTTTACTATTGGTACAAAATCTTCTATTTTATTGACTATCTCTTGTGTATGAGCAATGGCTTCTGGAATGTCAGCAAAAAGTCTAGCCATCTGCTCTGGACTTTTTATATAAAACTCATGAACAGAGTGACGCATACGATTTGGGTCATCATAGAGTTTATTCATCCCAATACACATAAATGCTTCATGATACTGTGCGTCATTTGGATACGTGTAGTGAGTATCGTTTGTCGCAACTATTTTAATACCTGTTTCACGAGAAATTTTTAAAATCTGCTCATCAATAAAAAGCTGATCACCAATCCCATGACGCATAAGTTCAAGATAAAAATCCTCCCCAAATATATCTTGGTACTCACGTGCTACTTCTATGGCACCTGCATAACCTAAGGCACCATTTTTTACATTTCTTTCATTTGCAAGATTTAAGTGCCAGTTTACTTCACCCTGAAGACACGCAGAAGTACAGATGAGCCCTTGTGAATGTTCACGAAGCTCTTTTTTGTTTATGCGTGGAAAATAATACATCCCTTCAATATAAGCTTTTGAAGAGAGATACATAAGGTTTTCATAGCCTATTTTGTTTTTAGCAAAAAGACAGATATGAAAACGCTGTTTCGTACTTTTGTCATCCATAGTAACACCGTTATGAATATAGCCCTCCATCCCTATAATAGGCTTTATTCCAGCTTCAACCATCTGTTTATAAAAATCAATCGCACCAAACATATTGCCATGATCAGTCATGGCCACAGAAGTCATACCAAGTTCTTTCACCCGTGAGACTAAATTTGTAAGTTTATTGGCTCCATCAAGGAGTGAATATTCGGTATGGAGATGGAGGTGTGTGAAGGGTTGTACACTCAAAATAACTACCTTTTAACGTATTGAACTTTTTAATGAATTATGAACTAGACCCTAAATGTCTGAAGGAAATACCCTTGGTACAAGTTTAGGGTGACATTAACTCCGTCATTCCAAGCTTGACTTGGAATCCACTTGCTAATTGTTTAGAAAATCTCATTAAATAATTATAGTGATTATAGTAGATTTTTCTTAATCTATTTTAACATGCCAAGCATGCTGAAATAGATTTATTTCACTTTCTCTAAGTACTCACCATCAACAGTGTTTACTTTGATTAAATCACCCTCTAAAACATGGTAAGGAACTTGCACAACTGCTCCTGTTTCAAGAGTTGCAGGTTTTTTACTTCCACTTGAAGTATCGCCTTTAAAGTTTGGTGGAGTTTCTGTAATTATAAGTTCCATAGTTTCAGGAGCTTGTACAGAAATAGCTTCTCCTTTATAAAAAACAATATCAACATTAATTCCATCTTTAAACCACTTAGAAGCGTCATCACACTGCTCGTATGAAAGACCTAACTGGTCATAAGTGTCGTTATCCATAAACTGATACATGTCACCATC
>JGI10211J34971_10003693_pt1 | contig 12219 bp, 10 predicted proteins | sample Etolagsediment_FD_34971 | JGI IMG/M metagenome (IMG submission 34971) | reverse complement strand
GGAGGAAAAAGATATGTCTTACATCGATGCTATCATCTTTTTCTGTGACAAAAACAGTCTGGATGTTGAGTCTATTCCCAAACTAATATCAAAACCCCTTAAAGAAAAGCTTCGTGCAGAAGCAACCAAGTTAAACTATCTGAAGCGAACATCCAGGGCAAAATTGCCGATTTAATTCAGAAAAGTCGCGAAAAAAATCTCTGGGAAAAAATCGCTCCTATTACTTTTTTATAATGGCACCTTTTGATTGTTATAAGACCTACCTTGCAATGAAACAACACTTTTGCAAGGAAAACTACGACTACCACAAATATCAAGGTAAGAGTCGTGCATCCCTACAATCCTTTTATAAGAGAAAGGACCGATATTGGTTTGAAAAACTATCGCGGCAAAAGTCAGATCGAGAGATTCTTGACTATTTTGTCGCGAATTTTGTTTCGTGCGATGATCCCGACAGAATGTGGATTGGGGAGATCATCAAAAACGGCGAATCAAACTACGTATCGTGGAGAAAGAGAACACAGTCACTTTCTTACACTTTTACGGGAGAGTGTGAGGGAGTTTTAAATGCAAAAAACTTTGATGAGATGTTTTTGATCAAAAATCGCAGACATCCTCAAATATTAAAAGAGTATCTAAAGTCATCTATCTCATTAGAGACCTTAATGGTCCTTGATGAGATACTTCACTTTTCTAAAGAATATGATAAGATTTTAGATGACCCTGTATGGTTATCCGTCTCAAGAAAAATGAAGAAGTATAAATCGTTCATAAATATTGATGTATCACGTTACACTAAGGTTCTAAAAGATTCCGTATTAGGAGGAAAATGAGTTTTTTTGATTCAGAAGTGGTTCGCGCAGAACTTACCGAAATTCAAGAACTTCAGGAACGAGTCTATACAGACGTGTTTTCATTTCCTTCGATGTCAAACGCTGAAAAAAGCGATCATATTGATGTTCTTGAAACTCTTTTAGAAAAACAGAGAGTCATGTATACTCGTTTGAGTCTATCTGACGATCCTGAGGCACTGCAGATGAAGGAACAAATCCTTGAGTCTGCTAGATTGATGGGTCTCCCATCCACCGTCAGCATGGATGTTGTCTTCACCAACATGCAGAAAATAATTGTCACGATGAGAAGTCAAATCTCCTCTTGACAGCGGTCTGCCTCTTTGCTACACTAACGTGGTCCCCAAAAGACCAAATCCAAACAAATCCGAGGTAAATCCGAATGTCCTTTTCCGCACTTAAGAAGCAGTCTTCTCTTGGTAACCTGACCTCTAAACTGGTCAAAGAAGTTGAGAAGATGAATAAAACGTCTGGTGGCGCTGATGAGCGTCTGTGGAAACCAGAAATGGACAAGACTGGTAATGGATATGCTGTTATCCGTTTCCTCCCTGCGCCTGATGGCGAAGACCTCCCCTGGGTCAAGATGTATACTCACGCATTCCAAGGTTCAGGTGGTTGGTACATTGAGAACTGTCTGACCACTGTTGGTGGTAAGTGTCCTGTGTGTGCTCACAACAACGGACTCTGGAACAGTGGCATTGAGAGCGACAAAGAGGTTGCTCGTAAGCAAAAGCGTAAACTGTCTTACTATGCCAACATCTATGTTGTGCAAGATAAGGCAAATCCCCAAAACGAGGGTCAAGTCTTCCTGTATAAGTTTGGCAAGAAGATCTTTGACAAGATTATGGAAGCAATGCAACCTGAGTTTGAGGATGAGACTCCTATCAACCCGTTTGATTTCTGGCAGGGTGCCAACTTCAAACTGAAACTCAAGAAGGTTGCTGGTTACTGGAACTATGACTCCAGTGAGTTTGATCGTCCTGGCGCACTGCTGGATGACGATGATGCTCTGGAAGCAATCTGGAAGAAAGAGTACTCTCTGCAAGAACTGATTGCTGCTGATCAGTTTAAGTCTGGTGATGACCTGCAAAAGCGTCTTGACTTTGTGCTCGGTAATCGCCCTGCTGCCCGTCGTACTGATGAGTCCCTTGAGGATGAGTCTGAGGGTCGTGGATCATTCAAACCTGATTTTGCGAGTCGTCCACAAGAAACTGAGTCTGAACTCCCCAGTGAGTTCCGTCAGAAACTGAGTGAACTGTCTAACTCTGCATCATCAGATGATGGAGAGGAGGATGATACTCTCTCCTACTTCCAACGTCTTGCTGATAGTTGATTACTGATATAATCTAATATTATCAACACGCTTCAAGGTTCTGCTCACATACTGAGTGGAACCTTCTTTGTATTCAAGGATATTTTTAACATCCTGAACAATCATAGACAGATACTCTTTCTTAAGGATATAAATCTGTCTCTTTGCATCCTCAATTCTTTCCTCATAGACTTTATTTGTAATTGGTGTGGTGATATTTGTTTTAGTAACTTCAGTGCCTAGTCCAGCATCAAAGAAAGTTACAGAATAATCTGATGGAACAATAAGACCATCATCCAATATTTTAATACCTCTGGAGTTTGTTACTTCAACAGACTCATAGTGATGAACATCTTCAATTTTGTCATATGATCCATATTTGTTGATCAAAAACTTATCAAACGACATCTGAGTCATAGGCCATTCACTATAAACATCAATCATATTATTTGAGAGAAGGACTAACCAATCATACGATGCATCGCCATAATAACCATATGCAACGTTATCTGGTCTCTCATCACCTACAATGCTATATTTGGTGAAGTTAGATAGGTCCTGAAAGATATCATCACGAATCTTTGCTCTCGTAAATAAATTTTTTGCACGAGTATATTCGCCAATTTGTGCATTGGGAAAACGATTGACGTAATCAATCTCTGGGACGTAGCGGAAGTAGTTTGCCATTTTAGAAACCTATCTCGTTTTGACTTAGACCTTCATAATCAGACTCATATACAGGATCAAGTTCGGTAAATTGCATACTCATTTGATATGCAGTCATTGTGTAGTCTTCAAAAGTGCTATAAGTTCCTGCGGGAGTATAATTTACGTTAAATCCTGTCAATGCGGCAAGTTTGATACGATTGATTGCAGGGTGTGCTGTTCCCTGATCAGTTCTATAAGATATATCAAATACGTGAGGTGCTCTCAAGAACAAAGCTCCACCACCATCACGGACTGCCATTTTTTCTTTAAACTGTCTTATAATTTGTCTAATCGTCTTTGCTTCTGCATCATCTCTTGCTGACATCAAAAATGCAAAGTTAAAGTTTCTCAAACGAGGACCATTGAACAAGAGTTCAAGGTTTGGATTCATTACCTCACCAGAGAAGCGCGAACGGAGATTGGAACCAACTGCCTGAGAGGCAGCAGCAAATTTAATTGCCCTTGCCAATTCACTCATATCTTCTCCTTTCTTTGTTTCAGAAGCTTTCTTTGCTTTCCCAATAAATTCATCTAATGCTTTGCCAGGATCTCCACCAAGCATACCCACTGCTGCCTCACCGAGTGCTCCTTTTAATGCATTAAGTGTGTCTTCCTTCCAATCAACAGTGTTAGAATCAACAATTGATGCCTGGATTGGTAATGCGATAGATGATACTTTTCCTCCCCTTCTTCCGCTTGATAGTCCAGGATTTTCTCCAAGAGTTACATTAGATCCTGCATACTCATAAATCTCAAATAAAACAAAGTCTCCAGAAATCGTTGATGGATACCTGAGATTTGCTGCTTGTGCTGAGACACCTAAAAGAGTTGCTTGAGGTGCTTGATTTCCACCTTGTATTGATCTGGATGCTGCTGTTGCTGTTCCATCACCACTAGGAGTCGTTGCACTACCTTGAACGCCCGTAGAGTACACTCCTCCGTTGGCAAATCCATTCTTCTGAGAAGGATTTAAGTCATTTATAGCGTTTGTAGTTGCTTTTTTTAATTGACTCTGGTTTTGAGCAATAAAGGAATCAACTTGCTGATTATTTCCTACGGTATTCTCTCCAAGACCCACAAAAGCACCAGAATTATTGTCCCATTGACCAATAATGTCACCAGTATCCTTGTCAATGATTGACGGTGGTCTTTGGGGATCATTTGGGTCAATTTGAATTTGAACCTGAACTGGTAATTTTTTGCTACCCGTACCAGATTGCAACAATATGTTTGTATTTTGAACTGCCATTATCTGGAGCTTTTTGTTTATTTATGTTGATACTTTAAAGTTCCTGTAAGGAACTGCACGTAACTCGCCAACATCCTCTTGTGGAATGAAATGTAACTGACTTGCAATCTCAACCCAAGTGTATTGTCTCCAAGCACCCCAATGGTAATTTAGACCCCTAAATCCCCATTTATCAATGTGTGTTACAGCAACTAATGGAAACTCGTCGTAAATGATATTTGGAGATTTTGCTTGGTATATGAATGTATATGTCTTACCAACATCGGGTATCAAAGTAATATCATCATAGATACCCATAATCTCAATCATAATGTCATCGGGTTCCAATTCCCTATCAATAACTTTTTCTAGAAGTTCAAATTTGGGTGATGCCATTACTTAACGCCTAATTCTTTTTCCGTTATCAGCTTGAATTCTAATCTACGATCCTTGCACCACTCCTCTGCTGCTCTCCATTTTGCTTGGTTGACAGCATAGGTTTTTGATTCGTAGATAAAGGATTTGGTTGTACGCTTCCTTTGTTTGGGTGGTTTTGTTTGTTTTTCAGGTTTTACCTCAACAACATACCTCTTTACAGATCCATCTCTATGTTGTACCTTAATAATAAAATCTGGGAAATAACGATGTACCCGATTATCGATCGGAGATACATATGGGATAAAAAATTCTTCGGATCCATACTGGAGAATGTTGACGTTTTGGTCACACCACCTTAAGAATCTGAGTTCCCAAGAACTACGATATACTATGTTATTCACATCCCCGAGATACTTTTGGGGATTTTGTGGGCGAAATCTTCCTTGGTGAAATCTACCATCTCTAGACATCGACTACATATAATAAAGGGTTACACTGTATTTAGATGCCTACTCCTATCGCTAGAATGATGCGTGACGTGAAGACAGCGTTACTTGCGCCGTCTTTAACATCACAATATTCTGTGGAAGTCTACTCTCCACCTGGAGGACAGCAGCTGCCATTTTTTATTAATGACATTGTAAATCTGTCTTGTTCAGAGGCAGCACTTCCTGGGTCAAACCTTATGACTCACGAACTCAAAGATGACTTTGTTGGTACAACAGAGAAGATTGCCTATAGAAAAGCATATGATGATACAGCAAGTTTTACGTTTTATGTCAATATTGACCACGATGTCATTTTATTCTTCGAGAATTGGNTAAGATATATTGCTGGAGAACCATTAATTGGTGGTGGCAACACAGATAATAGAGCACCAAACTTTATACATCGAACTCAGTTTAAAAAGAACTATAAGTCTCAGATAGTCATCAATAAATTTGAGAANGATTATGANNANGGTGGTNCATACTTACAATATTCATTTTTAGATGCNTATCCATTGTCNATNAANTCAATGCCAGTTGCATATAATGCATCTGATCTGCTAAAATGTACAGTGAACTACGCATTTACTAGATATATCCTGGATACAGTACCTTACTGATTCCACTATAAATAACCATATGAGTTTTTAGTTATAGCAAATTATGCCTTTACCAAAGATTGCGACACCAACTTATGAGTTGACCCTACCATCTACAGAACAAACAATCGAATATAGACCATTTTTGGTCAAAGAGGAGAAATTGTTGGTTCTTGCAATGGAGACGGAAGACACAAAAGATATTACCAAAGCAGTTAAGACCGTCATTAAAAATTGCATTAAAACAAGCGGTGTCAAAGTTGAGAATCTCCCAACTTTTGATATTGAGTATCTGTTTTTGAACATCCGTGGCAAGTCCGTGGGTGAAGAAGTTGAGGTCAACGTTATCTGTCCAGATGATAACGAGACTCAAGTTCCAGTGTCAATCAACCTTGAGGACATTAAGGTCACCAAGGACCCCAAGCATTCTACAAGAATCAAAGTTGATGACTCCATTATGGTGGAGATGAAGTATCCATCACTGGAGCAGTTCATCAAGAGCAACTTTGACTTTAAAGGTGGCAATGCAATGGAGCAGTCATTTGAATTGATTGCTGCGTGTATTGATAAAATCTACACTGAGGAAGAAGTTTGGGCTGCATCTGACTGCACCAAAAAGGACCTCTTTGAGTTCTTGGAGTCAATGAACTCAACTCAATTTAAAGAGNTTGAGANGTTCTTTGAGACTATGCCTAAACTCAGTCACGAGATTAANGTCAAGAATCCAAACACTGGAAAGAGTAGTGCTGTTGTGCTTGAGGGTCTATCCAGTTTTTTCGGGTAGGAATGGTCCATATGGACCTAATGAACTTCTATGAGTTGAATTTCTCCTTAATGCAGTTCCATAAATATTCTTTGACTGAGATTGAGAATATGATTCCGTGGGAAAGAGACATCTACGTCACGATGCTCAAGAACCACATTGAAGAAGAAAAACTTAAAATGGAACAACAAAAAGCATCTACATTCGGTTAATGGCAAGAGCATATAGAGGTCGCCCACCTAAAATTAAAAAGACTGTTAAGGGAAACAAAATAAACCCTGATAGTTTTTTTGGCCTCTTTTCCTCTTTAAAAAATTTATTCTCCATAGGAACTGGCAACAATAAGCAAACTGTAGGTAATGTAGACAATATATTGCCATCGGGTGGACCATCGGGTGGATTTGATATCTCAAGTCTTTTATTGCCAAAATATGAAACTGGTGGTCTTGTAGAGACTGTAAAAAACTACAATACCATTGTAAACGAGTATATTACTAAAAGGTCTTTTGTTCCTTCTACATATCCTCAATCGTGGCAGGACGCAGCAAAGTCCAAGTATCAACCATTCCAACAACTATCTCCAGAAAAACTAGCATCGGTATTCGCATATACCGAAGATAAGACAAAAATCTTTGAGAAAGTAAATCAGTTATTGAGAACTGGTGAATATTCTGGCGAAGATAAAGAAGATGTAAAATTCTTTACTGAAAACTTACAAGGTGCTCTCAAAGAATTAACCAACAGTGAAGGCGAGACTGTTGAACTTCATAGGGTTATCAGTGGAGATTATGCAGATACAATTTCACAACTAAAACCTGGAGATACTTTTGAAGAGAAAGGTTTTGGTTCCTGGAGTCAAGGTAAGTATAATAATCCAACAGGAGACCAGTTCTTTAAAAAAGGTGAGACAAATGTTGTCTTAAGAACTGAGTCAAATAAAGGGTATGATGTATCCCCCATCAGCAAATACCCAAGAGAATCAGAGTATATAATTGCTCCAGTACAGAAATATTCTGTTGAAGATGTTGTCCCAAATGCAATCTACTCAAGAAAAGTAGGAGAGGTTGCAAAGATTAATGTAAAACAATTCCTCTCTGGTGGTAAAATTACTACTAAGAGTGGTAAAAATGTTAGAGGTGCTGGTGTTGATACACAGTTAATTGCTGCTCAACCTGGCGAAGTTGTTATCAACAAAGCAACGGTTGATAAAGTTGGTCCTGGATTTTTCCTAGGACTTAACAAAAAGTTTGGTGGTTCTAATGCTAATAAACCCAAGAAAGCAAAGGTACAATCAGCATCTGGTGGCGGATTAATTAATCTCATAAGTTCTTTTGCTTCGGGTGGAAGAGTAGACTACGATAAGATACGTCAAGAAATTACAGAGCAAGGTACGATTGATGGAGAAAAATTAACACCAGAGCAAAGAAAAAAAGCGTTTAGACTAAGACGCGATAAAGTATCTTTTAATAAATTTGTCAATACCTTCTTAGGTAAGGATGAACCAGTAACTCAGACTGGAGTTGGTCAGACGCCACCTCCACCTCCAGCGGTCCCTGGTCAAAATCTTTTACCAGCAGCACCTGGAGTATCAGCAATTGCTGTTAGAAATTCAACTCAAGAAACATCAAACCGCAAGTCTGCAGCAGAGTCTGCAGAGGAAAAGGTTGCTAATGAAGTAAAAGAAAGAAAAAAGAGAAAGTCTGGAGCAACATTAGAGCAAAATGTTGCTGCGATTAGAAAAACTGTAGATAGTATTTTTGATACTCTCGTAAAGCAAAACGAGTTTATCAAGAAGCAGTTTGGTCTTGCAAGAAAATTAGAGGAAGATAAAAAGAGAAAGACAAAAGAAGAGAGATTTGAGAGCGGTAAGGCAGATAAGAAGACAAAGAAGGCAGTAGATAAGATTGTAAAACCATTCTCCAATATCCTTGATAAGATAATCAATTTCTTTGCTTCAATATTCTTAGGCAAAGCACTTATTGGATTGGTCAGTTGGTTTGGAGACCCAGCAAATCAGAGTAAAGTTGAGAGTATTGGCAGATTCTTAAAGGATTGGTGGCCTGCACTTCTTGGTGCTTATTTGATTTTTGGTAACGGACTGACTAAATTTATTGTTGGAATAACTGCAAAGTTATTATTCTTTGCAGGTAAAATGCTGTTAACAGTTATACCTGCATTAGGTAAAGCAATTGCAAGGAATCCAAAGGCAGCAGCAGCGGCAGCACTCTTTGGAGCAGGTGCCATTATTCCTGCAATGTTCCCAGGTACAGTTAAGGATGCTGCAGATAAACAGACAGATGAAGCAGCGAAAAAGGTTGGAAAAGAACAAGCAGCTGCTCAAATTGAGGCACAAAATAAAGACAGAAATATCTTCCAACAGGTTAGTGATTTCTTTACTGGTGCTGGTGCAGAAAGAGAGGAGCAGGCAGCAAGACTTAGAACTGGTGAAGAAAAGAGATATGGATTCTTTGGTGAGATTCCAGCAAAGAGAAAGGGTGGAAAGGTAACAACTACCAGCGGCACAGATATCAAGGGTGCTGGTGTTGATACTCAACTGATTGCTGCACGTCCTGGTGAAGTTGTTATTAATAAAGCGACTGTTGATGCAGTTGGTGCAGATTACTTCTTACGTCTTAATAAAAAGTTTGGTGGACCACAAGCCAACAAACCTAAGATGGCAAAGGGTATCCAAACTGCTGCATTTGGCGGTATGGTTGTACCTGCTTTTGCAAACGGTGGAGAGGTTCCAGTTGGCGGTTCTTATATGGGTCGCCGTGGAGAAGGACTGAGAGATGATTTAATTGAGTGGGCGATGGCAAATCCTGCCCTTGCATCTACACTCAAAGCAGGAGATACTGGATTTAAAGAGGCACAAAAAGCTGCATTAAATTATGGAAATGCAATTTATGAAGGTGGATTTACTGGTCTAGAGCAGGGATTAAATCTTGCTGGAACAACTGCACAAGGTCTTGGAACAAAAGCACAAGAGACTATACAAAACTTAGGTCCACAATTAGAACAAAACGCTCTGAATATTGTAAATCAGAGTCAACAGTTCTTGGCAAATACTGCAAACACTGGTGAGAGTATTGCTAGAGACGTTCAGCAAAGATATGAGAGTGGTGAGTTACAAAGTCAAATACAAGGTGGACTAAGTAGAGCAAAAACTGCTGCAACTGATGTAGTTGGTGGTGCTTTCGACCCTCTAATCTCTGCTACAGGTAGTAAGACTTATCAAGGACTTTCAGAAAGAAATGCCCTTGTCGATGCGAAGGAAATCGCATTAGCAGACAGTATTGTTGATTCTCTGCCAGAGGGTTCTCCTCTACAAGACATTGCTGATAAGGGATTGATTCCTATTCCGTCTGGTGATGCATCAACAATGAGAAACTTGACATTTGTCAAGGCACTCTTGGGTCCTCTTGGAAAACCATTTAAGATTTTGAGTAATGATGAAGTTGATAGAATGCGTCAACTCACTATTGATAAGACGTTAGAAAAGAGTGGATTGATTGTTGGTAAAGATGGTGAAGTTCGTATGAACTGGAACCAAGAAGATATCAATAAAGGTGCTAAAGGTGGCGGTGCATACACTGATGACCTTGGACCTGGTGGTAAAGCATTTAACTCTATCTTGGGCAGATTTACTGCATCAACTAGAGACGGTGGCAACACTTTATATACTGATGACAGATATAACTTTAACCTTTCAACCCAAGAGTATCTACAAAAAGCAAAAGAGCAATTGTTAGGTGGTGCTTTTGGTGAGGCAGCATATTTTGGTGCAGCATCTTTGGGCAAATTTGCAGAGGATATGGGTTGGTTGAATCAGAGAGCACTTGGTAGTAGGATTGCAGTTGGACAGGTAGATAGAACTCAGATTGAGGGTGCTACTCCAAAAGTTGCTCAATCTGCTCCAGTTGATGTTCCTGCTGCTGTAAAACAATTTGAGAAGGGTAATTATGATGCTGCAACTAGAGCATTAGGTGGAGACCCATCTACTCCAGAACCAATACCTCAGATAACAGCACCAGTAAAACCAAAGAGGGAATGGTATGACCCTCGTGGATGGATTGGTATGCAAGGTGGCGGTATGGTTGGACCATCTTGGTTGCCTTGGAACTGGGGTAAATTAGCAGACAACCAACGAAAAACTAATAAAGGAATTGGTTATGAAGGAAAATATTCAGATGTAACTGACCCTAACATGAGAAGAATGCTCGGACTACCTCCTCTTGAGGGACGTGCTGGCGGAGGTATTACAGAGGGCACTGGTATGGACTTACCAGGAGCAGGTGCAGATAGACAATTGATTCGTGTTCAACCTGGAGAGTATATTCTTCCTGTTGATACGGTAATGAGACTTGGTGGTCCAAGAGCAATTGATAATATTGTTGCTAGAACTGACAGCAACTCAACTGCTGCAAAACTTGGACTCAACAAACCAAGTTCAATGGCAGTCGGACAACCTGTAATGTCCGATGGTTCGTCAATGGTATCCACTTTACCTCCAATTGTTCAGGCATCTGGTGGTGGTGGATACGGTAATGTTGGAAAAGGACCAGAGGTCCCATCTGTATCAGTCTCGTCTAACGCCTCTAGGAGACGCGCTAAGACAATGTTCGGTCTCGTAGGGTAAGGAGGTATAGACAATGGCATTACCAGCATTACTCGGCGGAGCAGGCAGAGCACTTGCAACCACCTCCAAAGTATCAAGAGCGGTAAATATCGGTTCTAAGTTTCTTGGTAGAGATACTAAGAAAAAGAAACCAGGGATAGAGACTGAGAAGGGGTCATCATCATTAATGGTTAGACCATCAATGAATTTGATGGGAGGCATTAAACTTCCCACTCCACTACCTGAAGACACATTTTCTTCAGCAGCACCTAAGGCATCACCTACTGAAGAGAAAAACTCTCTTGAGGAGAATGTTGCATACATTCGTAAGAAGACTATAGAGATTGATAAACTTTTAAAAGAATCCTTTAAACTTAGAAAGAAAGAGGCAAAGGATGCAGATAAGATGCGTCGTGCCCTAGCAAGAAAAGAGAAAGAAGATAGATTCGAGTCTGGTAAAAAGAGTGTTGTCGGCAAAGTTGCTAAGAAGGCAGGCAAACCTTTTAGCAGCATTTTTGATGCGATTAAAAATTATATTAGTTCAATTATTGTTGGATTTATTGCAATCAAACTCTTGCCACTTTTGCCTAAGATGCTTGAGTTACTTAAGGTTGTTGGTCCAGCAATGGACTTTATCTTGGGTATTGCTGGAACATTATTAAATGGTCTTGCTACCTTTATTGATTGGGGTTATAAAGCATTTGATGCAACACGAGGGTTTATCAAAGGTATTGGTGGAGAGGGTGCTGCAGAGGCATTTGATAAGTTCTCTGGTGCATTGAATACAATGATAAACCTCGCCTTAGTATTGGCGATGGCAAATGCTGCAGGTGGCGGATTTGGATTCGGTGGTCGTGGTGGAAGAGGTGGAAGAGGTTCTACCCGTCCAACTACAAGACCTGGACAAGGACTTAGACCAAAAGTAACAACAACTGGTGGTAGGGGTGTCAATAGACCTGATATCAGAAATCCTCTCAGAGATCGTCCTAAAGTCACTAGAACTGGTGGTGGAACTCCTGGAAGACCAGACATTAGAAATCCTCTGAGACCAAGACCAACAGTAACGACTGGTCTTGGTAAAGCTGCAGCTGGAGAAGCGGCAGAGCAGGTTACTAAGAAGACTGCTATTGCAGCAGTTGGAAAGTTTGTTACTCCTTTTGTAAAGAGAATACCAATCTTTGGTGCTCTGGTTGACTTTGCCATCAACGTTGCACTTGGTGAGGACGCTGGTAGAGCAGCTGCAAGAGCGGCTGGTGCGGGTATTGGTTCGTGGG
>JGI10211J34971_10003691_pt1 | contig 12221 bp, 8 predicted proteins | sample Etolagsediment_FD_34971 | JGI IMG/M metagenome (IMG submission 34971) | reverse complement strand
TTCAGTATTATTTTCTTCTTGATTGTTTGTTAAAATGTCATTTTCTTCATTTTTATACTCGTTATTGGAATCTATTTTTCCACTAACAATATTACTTAATTTCTTCTTCAATCCTTCAATTTCTTCTTGATTGTACTTTTTATTTTTTTTCTGGTTATTTTCCGTTCCTTTCGGTAAATTCTTGTTTTTCTTGTTTCCTATGGAGTTGTTCTTGTTGTTTCCTATGGAATTGTTCTTGTTATTTCCTATGTTGTTCTTGTTGTTCTTGTTGTTGTTGTCATTATTATTATTAGACCAAAATCCTGATGTGTTGTTATTGTTGTTATTTGATCCTCCTGTTTGATTATTATTGATTTTACTGTGTAAAAGTTCTTCTTTTATTTTGTTACTAATGAATGATATTTTTTCTCCTTGTGAGAGTTCTTTTACATATTTTTTTGTAAAATCTACTTCTTCCCCTTCTTTGAGATAATCTGTTAATTCCTCACTTAAACTTTCGACAACAAATTTATCATTTTTGTGAACATCATAACTCATAAAAACTCTTATTTTTTTTGGTACATTTGTTTTTTCCAATTTGGTATTAACTTCTTTCAGAACATCCATGTCTAATTCACTTAAACGATCCTCCATAACAAATGATAGTTTTTTACAAAAATTTTCATTTAGAAAATCTCTCCTATAAACCCTAACAAGAGCTTTACATTTATCCAAAATATCTTCTTGAACAGAATCAACACTTACCACAATTTTATCTGGCATGTTATTATTTGTGGGCTGATCTTGATGATCTTGTTGAGATTGATTTGCACCCATTATATATATATAAAAAGAAGAAATAAAATTCTAATTTTTGATCTTAGCTAAATAAACATAAAATTTCTTAAGAGCAGTATAATAATATATACCTTCTACAAAAACAGTAGAAGACTTACTAACTATATATTTTATCGCCATCTCCGGAGTCACCTTACCATATCTCATTATATAACCAACCAAAACAGAAGGTGTTCGTTGCCTTCCATCAGAACAAAAAATAAGAACTGGTTTGAAATTGCTATTCTTTTTTTTTATAAACTCTGTAACATCAGGCAAATAATCAAACATATCAACATTATCTCTAGCACTATTATTCGGATCAATCTCATTCAAAGGAATTCTTATCTTCTCATAATTAAAATCTTTAAACTCAGGATGAGGAAACTTTTTTGTTACATTTATTATACATTTTATACCTTTACTCAAGAGAAAAGGTAGATTGTTTGCATCAGCTTTATTACCCATCCAAATATTTGGTAATATCTCACAAACCATATTGATTAAATGTAACAAAAAATTTAATAAAAAAAATCGCACTATTATGAAATCGTACCAAAAAAGGTAGATTTCTTATGAAATCGTACCAAAAAAGGTAGATTTCTTATGAAATCGTACAATAGCTATTACTGAAATAAGGGGATTCTTCATCCTTCTTTTCATTTGAACATTCGTCGGATATAAGTTTTCCAACTAAGCATTTAATATAATCAGTACTTATTTCTGATTTTTTAATTAAAACTGCGGTCATGTCATCAAAAACCATGAAGATTCCACTGGTAGAATTAGATTGGGCATCAAAAATATACAAATTCTTAACAGACTTCTCAAAGAATTTGGCGATGTTATTATAGTCCCATCTCATTCTTTCAAGTGGTTTACCTTCAGGGAAATCTGTTCCAATCTGTATATTGGATTCACCATCGACCTCGATTGAGATAACCTTGGGAATGATATGACATATTTTCATATCCGCAAGGTTCAATCCTGCTCGAGTACTCGATTGGTGATATGTAAAAACATATTTGCCCTGATCTAACTTTTCCATTCCTATATACTTTTTTTAGAAAAAAAAGTATTGTCAAAAAAAAGTATTGTCAAAAAAAAAGTAAACTGAAAACACTTTTTTTTCTAAAAAAAAGTATTGTCAAAAAAAAGTATTGTCAAACAAAAAAATATATATCTGAACATTAATTTACCAAAATATCAAATGAATTATCCATAAATAAGATCTAATAATGCCATCCTAAGATACATCCCATAATTCATCTGTCTGAAATATGCCGCTCTAGGATCTTGATCAAGATTTATATCAATCTCATCAACCCTCGGGAGAGGATGCATTATAATCATATTCTTCTTCGCCCTTGTAATTGAACTTGGTGTAAGTTTTGGATGTTGAATTGGATGCCAATAACTGTGTTGGAATCTTTCCTTCTGTAATCTTGTCATATATATAACATCAGTAGTTTCAATAACATCACTCAACTTCTCAAATGTTCTTTGTTTAATACCCTTACTTTCAACATAGTTGTAAATGTAATCAGGTACACTCAAATCTTTAACATTCTCAATATTACGCGAGTCCATTATCCTTACAGGAATGTAATTGATCTTCCTTATTTTATACAAACACAAAAGTTTCACCAATGAATGAACAGTACGTCCATACATTAAATCTCCAACAATTGTAATAGTCAACCCAGTAATAGATCCTCTTTCCTCTCTAATAGTAAATAAATCCAATAAAGCTTGTGTAGGATGCTCTCCAGATCCATCCCCAGCATTAATCAACGGCGTCTCCAATACTGATGAACATCTATTAATAGTTCCATCTGGACCCCTTATAATTAATCCTTCACAATACTGCTCCAAACATCGAACAGTGTCCTCAAGCGTCTCTCCCTTCTTCATCGAATTATTATTACCTACCTTGAGAACTTCACCACCCATTCTCTTAACAGCTGCGTCAAAACTACATTCTGTCCTTGTACTTGGTTCCAAAAACAAAAATCCAATTACTTTATTCCGGAGACTCTTGGTTTTATACTTACCATTCATTATTGCCTCTGCCCTCTCGAATAACAATCTTAAATCTTGTCTTGTAAATTGCTCAACAGAAATAATACTCTTATTCCTAAATGTGTCTTCATTATACTCTATATATTGTGTATTTTTTCTTGTTATATCAATATCAACACTCTTCTTCACATCAACCTTTGAATTAAGATTGAGCAAAAATTTATTCCTTTCCCATTTATATAAAGCACGAATAAACATTCTACTCGCTTTCACGTCAGTCAACATAGGAATTCCACAATGAATAACAGTCATCCTCAAATTATATCCATAAGTTTTATCAGTCACCCTATCCAACATCGAAATATTAAACACAAAATCTAAATTTTCTTTAACTTCGTTAACTTCGTTATTTCCACGAATAAAATTATTAACATTTGTCCAAGAAACTTTTCTTATATCAATCCCATACTCCTTATAAAAATCAGCTGTACCAGAAGTTCCATATAAATTATAACCCAATTCTGCAAGAAGTTTAACTTCCTTCACCATCTCTTTTTTATATCTCATTGATCCAACAGAAAGCAAAATCTTACTACCATTTCGTGGCAATTTGTTACCAGATGCAAGTAAACTCTTCAAAAAAGTAACTTGATAATCTGTATTAGTGCCAAAAGTCGCCACCTCACCAGTAGATTTCATTTCAACACCAAGTACACAATCAGCACCAGATAATCTCTTGAAAGAAAACTGTGGAACTTTCACTCCAACAATATCAGAATGAATTGTAATCTCACCTTCTTCCCACTTATTCAACATAACCTTGGTTGCAATATCAATCAAATTAATATCATAAACCTTAGATACAAAAGGAAAAGACCTAGATGACCTCAAATTACATTCAATAACCTTAATCTTATCATCCTTTGCAATGAATTGTAAATTAAAAGGCCCATTAATATTAAGTTCTTTCGCAATCTTTCTAACAGATTCTTTAATCTTCTTAATAGTATCATGTGTAAGATCCTGTGGAGGAGATACCAAAGAAGCATCTCCAGAATGAACTCCAGCATTCTCAATATGTTCAGAAATAATAATTACAATCGGCTCACCATTCATAGCAACAGCATCAACCTCAACCTCCTTTGCATCAATAATAAACTTACTAATAACAACTGGATAATCTCCTGAAACTTCAGTTGCACCACTCAGATACTTGACCAAATTCTTATCATCAAAAGCAACATTCATAGCAGCTCCACTCAAAACATATGAAGGCCTAATCAAACATGGATAAGAAACATTATTACAAAATTCAATAGCATCATCCAAACTTGTCAACTCCTTCCACTCAGGTTGATCAACACCAATTCTATCCAAACTTCTCGAAAATTTGTAGCGATTCTCTGCATTATCAATCATTTTTGCATCCGTTCCAATTATCTTGACACCATTTCTCTCCAACCCCATAACAATATTATTCGATTCTTGACCACCAACAGACACAACAACTCCCTGAATGAGATTTCTCTTCCACAACTCCGTTACAACTTCAACAGAGATCTCATCAAAAAGGAGATAATCAACCATATCATAATCCGTTGAAACAGTCTCTGGATTATAATTCAACATCGTTGTTTTATATCCCAACTCTCTACAAGTTTTTACACAATTGACTGAACACCAATCAAACTCAACACTACTACCAATTCTATAAACACCTGACCCAATAACCAAAAGCGAATTTGGAATATTATTCTCTATCTCATCAAACTCCCCATGATAAGTCATATACATATAATTAGTGTCACATGGAAACTCACCCGCAACTGTATCAATCTTCTTAATCTTCGGTTTGACTTGATATTTATCTCTCCAACTTTTAACAACAGATTCAGTTGTACCAAGCAAAATAGACAACTGATGATCACTAAATCCCAACTTCTTTCCATTCAAAAGCCAACCTTGATAAAATTGATCCTTGTTCTCGAATTTTTTTACATATCTTCTTATTTCACTCGTTTTTCTCAAAAACCACTCNCCAACNCCNCTTTCTCCATCTTTATCACCTTGGAAAATAACATCAAGAACTCGATGAACATAAGGATCTGTTAAATCCTTTTTCATATTTACCCCATAAGAGTTATTTAAATACTTATCAAATTCATTTCCCAAAGAACACATCCGAATACCCTTCATTAATGCCTCCTCAAAAGTAGAACCTATTGACATAATCTCTCCAACACTCTTCATTGCTGTTCCAATCTTGGTATCAACATTTTCAAACTTATTCAAATCCCACTTCGGAATCTTCACCACACAATAATCCAAACTCGGCTCAAACATCGCACTAGTCTTCTTCGTAATTACATTTTTGAGTTCCAAAAGTGAATACCCAAGTGAAAGTTTACTAGCAACATAAGCCAATGGATAACCAGTTGCTTTAGATGCCAATGCAGAAGATCTGGACAACCTAGCATTAATCTCAATAATATAAAACTCAGAAGTACTGGGATGAAGCGCATACTGAATATTACACTCACCAACAATGTCAAACTCATTTGCCACCTTAATAGCCATCTCTCTCAACAAGAAATACTCCTCATCATTCAAAGTTTGCGAAGGAGCAACCACAATACTCTCTCCAGTATGAACTCCAACCGGATCAAAATTCTCCATATTACAAACAATAATACAATTCCCATAAGAATCACGAACAATCTCATATTCAACCTCTCGCCATCCCCTCAAACTTTTATCTATTATTTTCTCATCCTCCTCAGTTGAGGTAGACATCAACTCCTCAAGTTCTTCATCATTCTTCGCGAAACCTGATCCCAATCCTCCCAAAGCAAATCCACTTCTTACCAAAACTGGATAACCAACTTTATTCGCAAAATCCTTCGCCGTATTTATATCACTTGTTCCAATACTTTCTGCAACTTTAGCATTCGGAATGTTAGCAATTTTCTCTTTAAATTTAATACGATCTTCACTATTAATAACATGTTGAATGTTTGTTCCCAAAATCTCAACATCATACTTCTCCAATATTCCCGCCTTGTGAAGTTCAGTTGCACAATTAAGTGCTGTTTGTCCCCCATAAGAAATCGCAATACAATCTGGCCGTTCCTCTTGAATAATCTGTTCAACATACCCTGGAGTAATTGGAAGGGAATAAATCTTATCAGCCAATCCAATACTTGTTGTTGTTTGAACTGTTGCAATATTCGGATTAATGAGAACGGTCTCCAATCCCTCCTCTTTATACCCCTTCAAAGCTTGTGATCCAGAATAATCAAACTCTCCAGCCTGCCCAATAGTCAAACCACCTGATCCCAAGACCAAAACTTTCTTTCTCACTTTTTTAGGTTTCTGAACAACATCCTCAAAAAGATTAATTGTATTAACTTGTGGATTTTGTATCAATCTCTTAAAAACATCAAAAAGAAATTCACAATCCCACGGACCAGGTCTGGCTTCAGGATGGAACTGAACTGAAAAAATAGGTTTAGTCAAATGATAAATACCCTCATTCGAACCATCATTCAAATTCGTAAAGAGTTCTCTGAACCCAGACTCCTTATTGAGAATAACCTCATAACCATGATTCTGTGTTGTAATATAACCCCTCTCCCCATTAAGAAGTCGGACTGGAATATTTTGGCCACGGTTACCATACTTCATTTTCCTTGTATCATTACCACCAGCCAAAGCAATCAATTGGTGTCCCAAACAAATACCAAAAATTGGTATGTTAATCTCAGGATTGTTAATAATTTGTCGAAGTTGATCAATTGTGTCTTGTCTATCCTTTGGATCATCTGGTCCATTACTTACAAAAATTCCGTCAAATCGGTCATCGAAAAGTAAAGGCAAAAAATTAGAACTTCCCATGACCATTGTTAAACGAAAACCAAGATCAACAAGATAATCAATTTGCGACTTTTTAATCCCACAATCAATTACCAAAATATGCTTAGAATCTTTGTTAGTTGTTCCAAATGTTTGCTTTTCATATTGTGTAAACTCTTTTAACGGAGTATTAATTTTCTCCGACTTTTGATCCCATAACTCTCCAATCATTGTTCCTTGTTCACGAAGTTCAATGGTTAATGCTCTTGTATCAACATCTATCATTAAAGGAATATCATGTTTTCTGAGAAATTCAATCAAATAAACATCTGCTGTTCTCACAACAACACCTTTAACCCAAACTTTTTCTGATTCCATCATTTCATTTTTTACCTTATAATTACCAACCATTGGATAAGTAAAAACTAGAATTTGATCCTTATAAGATGGATCAGTAATTGCCTCAATGTATCCTGTCATACCTGTTTGAAATACTATTTCACCTTTGAGATAACTACCAACAACCATCGTACCACAAAATTGTTTCCCATTTTCCAGAAGAATCATTTTACTTAACTTTTATTATTATGAACTTTTTATATTGGGGTTTTTTACATCAAAAAAAAAGATATATTTACTTAAAAAATATATGTAGTTTGTTTATTAACATGAACAATAATAAACAAACACCGCCTGTTGCTAGGATTCAACCAATTAGAAATCATGGTGGTTCCCCCCTTCCTAGTAATGATGACATTTCAAGATATGTGGCTGATTATAAAAGAGCTGTTTCCGATTGGGAAACAAAGACCAATAATTATTGGAAAGCTAGAAATAGTGCTAATGAAAACGGTGGTACTTTTATTTGTGTAGAACCACCATCAAAGTCAAAACTAGAGGACTTCATCTAATCGGTATTTACTAATACGTTGTTAGTAGAACTATTATATGTAATTGGTGTAATTTTTGTTTCAAAATTAAGAGGTAATTTGTCAAAAGGTAGACTACTGCCGGTATATTTATGTTTATACTTTATATCCTCAATAATCTTTGACAATGGTAGAATCAATATTATTTGTTCTCGTGTATATAGTATGACTTGTAATTTTCATAATATATAATATTGTATTGTAAATTTATATTATAAAAAAATCATTTTTTCAATTTTTAATGGTATCCTAGTTTTTGACCAATACATGTAGGTACAGGATCGGTGTAACCAGTGTCTTTTACGATTTTACCTCCTCTCATTAGAAATTTCCATCTGAAGATGGGGTTATCGTAGTGAGGATTGAGTTCGCCAATTATACAACCGTTGAAGTTGGTATTGGTGATATCGCAATTTTGAAAATCGACTTTGTCTTCTGAAAAATCACAATTACTCATGTCTGCGTTTTTCAGAGAACAATTTTTAAAGAAATAGTACCCAGCCCACTTCTCACCTGGATTCAATTTATCGGTGACTTCAACTTTAGCATCCGTCAGGTCGCACTTTTCGAACATAACTTGTCCATGACGTTTCTTTGTATTTAATGAAATATTAGAACTCCTCAAATTACAATTTGTAAATGTATGACTGGACGAGAACGTACAATCTTCCCAAGTACTATCAAACATGTTGCAATTTTCAAAACTGCTACCGCTTCTACCGAAATTAGTAACTCTACCACCTAAAAAATTACAATTCTCAAAGACAGGATGTTGAAATGTAAAAGTCGTTGTCCCATCACTATTTACGTCAGATAAATGTCCAATATTAAAATTGGAAAAAGTTGGAGTTCCAGTAAAATGAACTTTTTTTCCCAATTGTAAATTTTTAATTGATTCAAATAAACCATTAAAAGAGTTTGAATTAGGTGTACATTTACCATCTGTAATAAATGTTTTATTTCTAGTTAGATCTTCTGCATATTTAAACGTAAACATTGACTTATTATTTGTATCAGACATATTCATATGGTGTGTTTAATTATCTTTTGTTCAGAAGAAAAAAAAAATCATTTTTTTATATTGATTGCCATGTATAATAACAATAAAATCAAAGTTAATGAAATAGCAACAACGGTCCATGTATTGGTGTTAATCTTTCCTTCCAAAACAGTTGTTTGTTTATCTAATTTCTGAAGGGTTCCCACATCACAATTCTCAATAGATGTTGTCATACTATCATGAGGAATTCCCTTCTGCTGGCATTCCGTAGGACTTGAACAGAAATCACTTGCGGTTTTTATAATTGGATACTCCATTCCTGTAAATGAAACACTTCCCACAAAAATACCCAAAACAAGTCCATTCAATGAATCTTTTACTGCTCCTCCATTAAAAGAGAAAAGCATCAATGTTAGCCATGTAATGAAAGCCAAATTCACTGAAAATTGCTCACCAGACGATTTAACGATAATATTTTCCATATCGTATCTTGTACAATTCTCTGAGTTCTTATCCCTCACATTATAAAGAACATTACTGAATACACTGCTCTTATTCCTCAACACATATAACATAACAGCTGTTACAATAATTAATCCAGCAAATACAACATAAGTTGGTGCGAATGATGAAAACAAATTGAAAATTACAATGAACACACCAATAATTAGAACAGCAACTGATGTGACATTGTCGAAAATTGCCGAATTAGTAGACGTGGCGACCTTAATTGCCGGAATTACAAGACCAATTACGAAAGGTACCCATAATGTATAATTCATCTTATTTCCAGATGAGGTGAAAGGAAATACCCCATTGAATTTAACAAAGAAAAGGATAACACACATAATTATCATTATCAAAAAATCAGTTAACTCACTGTTCCAAATGCCTGGAACGTAAGCATTAACAACTTGTGTTGGGCTTGAATCCAAGTTTGTATTCAATGTTATTGTTTGGTTATAATACTTGTCCGGATATACTCCAAACATCGCGAATGCCAACTTAATTAGGAAATAACCAAAAATTATCATTATGAGAAATACTCTCAACCTATTAACAAGTGGATTCCCTTCATTTGTATTGGAACTATTGTTATTTGAATCCATATATTATAACATTTATTTTTTTCATAAAATTCAAAAAAATGAAAAAATAAATATTTAAAGAGATTATAATTATTCAATAATATGTCTGCCGAAGATATTTGGAATATGTGTTCTGATATGGAAAGTTCCTTCGATACTAAAGAAGAGGAAGAGAGTGTAAAAAAAAAAGATGAGAACGTAATAACGAAAGAGAAACCAAAATGTTTGCAATGTTCATCAGAAGATTTCGTTAGAATTAATAACGAGAAGATGGCTTGTGCAAATTGTGGTGCGGTAGGTGATATGATCATAGATTATGCCCAAGAGTGGAGATATTATGGTTCAAATGATAATAAACGATCGTCTGATCCAAATCGATGTGGTATGCCATCTAATCCTTTGTTTGATAAGCCGTCTTTGAGTACGGTTATTTTGGGGAGGGGGTTCGAAAAGTTGAGAAAAATGAATAGTTGGAATGGCATCACTTATAAAGAGAGGAGATTGATTGAGATTTTGAATATGATTTCTGATAAAGCTAAAAAGGGGAAGATTCCCCAATGTGTTGTCGATAAGGCAATTGTTTTGTTTAAAAATGTTAGTGAGAATCAGATTAGAAGGGGACAATCTTTGACTAGTATTATAGCATCTTGTTTAAGATTAGCTATTAAATATCACTCTATTCAAGATATAGATGTAACAAGAAGTATTAATGAGTTGGCTAAATTGTTTAATTTGGACGAAAAGAAGTTCAAAGAAGGGTACAATGAATCATTTGAAATTATGTTTCGCAAAGACCGAGAGTTCATTAAGAAGATTAGGCCAACTCGACCGATGGATTTAATTGCTCGTTTCTGTGCGTTTTTAGAAATAAATGACGGGTACAAACAAATTGCAATAAAAGCTTCAAATAGGGTGAATAAATTAGGTATTTGCCAAAAAAATAATCCTAAATCAATTGCCGTTGGTGTTATTTATTTAGTATCCCAGATTTATAGGTTGGGATTAACTAAAACATTAATCTCTGCCAAATGTGGCACCTCCGAAGTAACAATTACTAATACGTATATGGAGATGTACCGGTTTAGAAAATTTATTTTATAAATTTCTAAAGTCACATTTAACGCTATACAATAATAACCAAATCTTAACAAATCCATCCGCGTAGGCGGAGCTGGGGGGTAGCGGGGGAAGCATGCCCCCGCAAAATTGATTTTTTATTTTATTTAAATAACAAAATAAAATAAATAGTATTATGGATTATATAAAAGAATTTGCACCATATTGGGAATGTAATAAATGTAATGATATTTCAGATAATATTTATCTGTGCGGTTCATGTAAAAAAGGTTTTAGATGTACAAAATGTTTCTGCACATGTGATATGCAGTTTACAAACGAATCTGACCAATATATGATGTGTCTGATTTGTGGATCAAGAGTAAGAACAATAGTAGGTATGATTCCTGATGAATGGGAAAGTGTTGAAGAAGGCGATAAAAAATATTTACAAATACGTTACACAAATATTTCGGATGATGAAGAAACTGTTCGGCGGGGATTTAAGATGAAGTTTAATTTTACTGGAATTAATCCCATAACAAATGTTGATGGATTTCTTGAAAATCTTCCAAAACCAGAATTCGAGGGAAGTTGTTTTATTTTGACCAATGAGGAACTCTGTTTTCTCTATTCTTCGATGATTATTTTTGGAACTGTGAAGCCAGTTATGTGTAACTGTATTAATTGTTTTATGCGTAAAACGTTAATTATTACTAATTTTAATAGCTTTGTTTTAGAAAATCTAGAACATACAAACGTTAACCAATTCAATCAAATTATGAAATATTTGAAAATGTATTGGCATCAACCTCCTACCATTAATTCTATAAATAATGTATTGAATCAATCAATGGAAGAAGATGTTGTAACTTTTTCAGCGACAAATAATGTTGTTCACAAAATAAAAGAATCAAGTATCAAACACAAAGATGTTAAAAATGAAATAAATGACAAAATGTGTACGATTTGTTTTGAAGAATACACTGACGAGTGCAACTTATCTCGCCTTACCTGTTGTGGAAAATATTTACACACAGATTGTATAGTAAAGTGGTTTACCGAATATGGACATAAATGTCCACTATGTCAACATCAATATGAACATAATGAAGACCCTATTCCATCCAATAGTTCTGATGAAGAACCTGATTCAAATAGTTCTGATGAAGAACCTGAATCAGATACCTCTGATGAAGAGGAACCAAAAGTACATCCAGATGATGAATGATGAATGATAAATAAAATATTGATTTTCTTTTTTTCTAATTTCTTAATTATAATTATAATAATATGCTAGGATTTCACACGTCAATAACATCTAAAAAGATGAAAAGTTCTATTCAAAAAGCATTTGAAAAACATAATGGAGACGCAACTGTTTTTCAAATTTATCTAAAAAGTCCCAAAAGATACGCTTTGTCCAATATCCCAAGTGATCAAATTGAACAAACAAAA
>JGI10211J34971_10003690_pt1 | contig 12222 bp, 23 predicted proteins | sample Etolagsediment_FD_34971 | JGI IMG/M metagenome (IMG submission 34971) | reverse complement strand
CGAAAACAAGACGAGCTTGTGCGCCAAGACATTTTTAGACGCGCAGGTGGTGGGTTTATGGCGGGAGCGGCGCGACTTGGTGTGGGCTTCGGGGTGCAATTACTAGACCCGCTTAACATCGCGGCATCCTTCATACCTATTGTCGGGCCTGCACGTTATGCTTCGGCGGTGGCCCAGAGAACTACACTGGCCGGGCGTGCCGCTGTGCGGGCAAGGGTCGGCGCGGTTGAGGGCGCGGTAGGTACAGCTATCGTAGAACCGCTTGTTTATACGGCGGCGCAGGCAGAACAGGCCGACTACGATCTCCAAGACAGTATGCTTAATATTGCTTTCGGTACTGTCGCTGGGGGCGGGCTACACGCAGGTTTTGGCGCTATCGGGGATAACATGGGCCGTTTCGCCAAGCGGGACACCGGCCCTTTACCTAAAGCCTTACAAGCCGCGCCTAGAGAAGTCAGGGAAGAACTGCTTAGGTCCAGCATATCGCAAGTGATGGATGGTCGACTTGTTGATGTTGAGATAGCTGGCAACTTCACCCCAGTCAAAGTCACAGAGCGGAAAACCTTTATCCCTGGTAAAGGCCCAGAGGTTATTAAACCTGATGTTGACGAAATTGCTAGAGAACTCGCCCCCGACACAATGGATGTGTATGCGGCGGTGTTGCGTCAAAGAGAGGCGCTACGTGCGGACATCGACGCGCTCGGTTCCGAGCGCCCGCGATTAGCTGAGGACGCCGTAGCCAAAGTTGACGCAGAGATAACTGATGTTAAGCGTCGTATGGAAACGGCGACTAAGCGTAATAAGAAAAAACTACAAACCCGCCTAGACAGCTTGGAAGCTCAGCGTAAAGAAATCGCAGATCAGGTATTGCGTACAGACACGGAACCGATGGCTCAAAAACGCCAGCGGTTGATGCGCGTTGACGAGCGGCTACGTGATATGGGTCCGAGAGTAGCCGAAGTGCGCCGTAGGGCGGATACCCTAGCCACCGAGCGGGCAACGACCACTGCCGCCACAGAGCCTAGTTTTAAGGTGACTAAGGCGTATGAGGTTGATAGGGACTTTGACGCGGTTGCGCGGGCCGAGCAGACTTTCGGAGCGGATCGGGTACGCTATGCTAGTAAAGCGGCGTCCGAGCAGGCCGAAGAACTTGTTAATCAATACGGGCGCGTGGATGCCGAGCAATTATTGGACGAGGCTGTGGCAGACGCTAGAACCGATCTTGATGGGATGATCTCTCGTATGGGTGTGGACGAGGCTGAACTGCGTGAAGTATTCTCTGATATAGATGACGTAGGGGCACAGCGGGTATTGGACGATCTTAATACCTATGAAGATACGCTGAATGTCGCCCATGCTTGCCAAATGCGGAGAGGGTAAATGGCCTATCAAGACTGCATAGCTGAGATTGAGGGTGCGTTTGGGCGCAAGTTGGACAGCGACGAGCTAGACGCGCTTACCGAAGACTTAGAGCGTATCGCTAATGAACTAGGCCCAGATGCACCAAAAGAGCGCGTTACTAAGCTGGCCCAGCAGATCGCTACAGACAAGCGTGTTGCTGCTAAAGTCCAAGCCAGAAACGCCATGCTCAATAAGATGCGGCGCTTGGAAACCCTGGACTATGTAATGAATACTTGGTCCGACCGACCTGAGTTGGGTCTTGAGGCGGTGTTGGTGGGGGTGACTAAAGGAGCGAGACCGGGGTCACGCGCAAGTGTCTCGAATACGCAAGGCACCATCTTCGCCAATCATGTGATGGGCCTAGTGAACGATTTGCATGAGGCGGGCGTGTTTAAGCTGTTTGTGAGTGGTGAAATGGATCAGGACATATACCGGGCCATGCACCAACTTGATAGCCCGGAGCCTAACTTCGCCGGTATAAGCAGCGAAGCTGTAACGATGGCCAAAGCTATCCAAAAACACAGCGAGAGTTTACGCATCCTGGCCAACAGAAACGGCGCGAATATTGGTAAGTTGGCGGGGTATGTGGTAAAGCAGACCCACGATATGTCTCGCATCTATAATAATCGTGACAGTTGGTTTGCGTATATGCGCGAGGAATTGGACTGGGATCGGTCGTTTCCTGACGTATTACCAAATAAACGTGACGAGATTTTACAGAGCCTCTACACAAGTTTTTCCTCTGGGGTCCACCTGACTACTCCAAATTCCGGTAAGATGTTAGGCGATCTTGGCGTTAATATTGCCGCAGAAAAGAAATTTGTAGGGGTCGCTAACATGGGCAAAAAGATGAGCCATGAGCGAACTTTGCATTTCAAAAGCCCGGACGCTGAATATAACTACGCTCAAAAATTCGGGGCCGGTAAGCTGACCGAAGGTGTCATCTATGGCATGGAAAAGATGGCCCAAGATATCGGCATCATGCAACACCTTGGCCCTAACCCAGAGGCTAACCTGCGCGAAATCCAGCGCGTAGCATTGAACCGCTTTAAGAAAGACCTTGTTGCTAGGAAAGGCGACCCGAAAGAACTCACTCGCGCAGAGCGTGGTATGGCTAAGGTGATGGAACGCTTTTGGCCCCACGTTAGCGGTCTTGCCAGGGTTCCTGGCAATCATATGGTTGCCGACATTTCTCAGGGTGTCCGAGCGGTGCAGCAAATGTCAAAACTTGGGAGCGCCGTAATCTCCGGTATTGCTGACCTCTCGTTTTATGCTAGTGAAGTTCGCTATCAAGGCGGCGGGATGTTGGGTGGATTAGCTGAGGCTATGACCTCTCTCACCTCTACCAAATCTGGGGCAGAGAAGGCGCGGTTGTTGTCCGCCCTTGGTGTTATGCACGATGGTATGATATCGGCAGCGACTAAACGGTTTGATGCCTCCGACAGTGCGCCTGGAAAAATGTCGTCATTGGTCAGTCTGTTCTTTAAATTTAACGGGCTGCGGTGGTGGACTGACCAACTGCGAACAAACTTCGCTATTGCTAGATCGCACGATCTTGGGATGCAGTCCAATATCAGGTGGGGTGGTCTTGATGCCGATACCCAACGTGTCCTAAGTCTGTACGGGTTAGATGCAGACAAGTGGGATATCCTCCGCATGGCCCCAGAGGACGTGGACGGTAAGGCTTATCTCACCCCAGAGGGTATTGATAAATTATCGGATGACGTTTTTTCCAGATACTTGGAGAAACGTGAAATCAACCCAACTGCGTCGGCTATCCGTAAGCTGAGAGAAGAAATCGCAGGGCAATTTAGATCGTACTTCCATGACCGATCAATGACAGCGATCATTGAACCTGACGCTAAAACTCAAGGGTATTTATTTGGCGGTACTAGACCGGGTACGCTAGAGGGTGAAATCCTACGACACTTGATGCTATTTAAATCCTTTACTGCATCTGTCATACAAAAACCGTTGGCCCGCGAAATCTATGGGCGCGGGGCGATGAGCGTCAAAGAGGCGCTAAAAAACGGTAACGGGGAAATGTTGGGTTTAGCCAATCTGTTTGTGTGGAACACCGCTTTCGGTTACTTGGCTATGACAGCTAAAGATTTGGCTAAAGGAAAAACTCCCCGCGATCCAGAGGATTATCGCACGTACTTGGCCGCTGCGACCCAGGGTGGCGGGTTCGGCATCTATGGTGACTTCCTGTTTGGTGACTTAAAGAACAGGTATGGCGGCGGTGCGATATCGTCATTGGCTGGACCTACGGCGGGCACCGCCGAAGACCTTGTTGATATCTACCAGCGTATGCGCGATGGCGACGATGCGGCGTCACAAGCATTCAGAACCGTGCTAAACAACACCCCGTTTATGAATTTGTTTTACACCCGCGTAGCCCTGGACTACGCGATCTTGTACCAGATATCGGAGCATTTAAACCCCGGCTATTTGGGTCGTATGGAGAAGCGTATGCAGAAGGAAAACGAGCAGACATTTTTTATGCCCCCTTCTCAATACGCGGGTGGATTATAACACAGTATTATGGCATATTGGCAACAAAGGATTGAGCCATGACAGTATCGACAACCACTAACCGCATTAGTTATGCTGGTGACGACAGCACCACTGCATTTGCGACGGGCTTTAAGTTCTTTGCCAATGGCGATCTGACGGTCACGTTGGTTACGGACAGCACTGGCGCTGAGGCGGTGCAGGTCATCACCACGAACTATACCGTAGCGGATGCCGGTGTCGATAGCGGCGGTACTGTGACGATGCTGACCGCACCCGCTACCGGCGAAACGCTGGTAATTGAGCGGACCCAGGCTTATACGCAGACGCTTGATCTGGTTGAGAACGATCCGTTTCCTTCGGAAAGTGTTGAGGATCAGCTTGATAAGATCGTCATTATGACGCAGCAGAACAACAGCGGGCAGGTCCGCTCGTTGCGTCAACCAGACGGCGATACCGCAGATATTGATACTTTGCCTCCGAAGGTTACGCGGGCTACCAAAGTTCTGGCGTTTGACAGCGATGGTGACCCGGTTGCCTCAACAGAAAGCCTCTCCGACATCGAAGGTGCGGCAACCAATGCCACTGCGGCTGCGGCCAGTGCCACTGCGGCTGCGGCCAGTGCCACTGCGGCGGCTACGTCTGAAACTAACGCCGCCACTTCCGAAACCAATGCGGCCAATAGTGCTGCATCGGCGGCTGCAAGCGCACAAGGGTTCAGTGGTGTAACCCTTGTCACGGCGTCATCCAACGATATAGAAACGACGGATGCCCGCACCTACTATCAGGTGGATGCGGGCAGCAACACAGTCAGCCTCAACTTGCCGTCCATCGGCACCGGTAATGATGGCCTCTCCTATACTATCGAAGTGCTCGATGTATCGAACGCGATCACCTTGGTCCGTGACGGCTCTGACACGATCAATGAGGTCGCCGGAGACTACACCGGCTTGGTCGAGGTCGGACAGGTTATTCAGATCATCGCTGACGATGGGACGCCGGACAACTGGATCGTGGTGCAGGCTTCGGCGCTGAAGGTTGACGACAGTACGGTTGAATTGTCAGGCCGCACAATTCAAGTTAAGGACAACGGTATTACTCCTGCTAAGGTAGCTGGCTCCATTCAAGATCAATCAGGAACGACTTATACTCTCGTCCTTGGTGATGCGTTTAAAACTGTAAGCCTTGATAATGCGAGTGCGGTTGCTGTAACTGTTCCGTTAAATAGTTCTGTTGCGTTCTCTACATCAGACCGCGTGGACTTTATCAACGAAGGAGCAGGTCAAGTAACCGTGTCAGGAGCGTCAGGTGTTACGATCAACGACACAAACGCGGGTAGCTTTACCATCGACCAGTACGGCGGGGCCACGCTTATCAAGGTCGGCACCGACGCCTGGATCGCTCCCAACCAGACGGTGACTTAAATGCACCATGTAGCGCCGATTGGGCTTCTTTCTCCACCTTCATACTCCATCCCGTACTCAGGCAGCTTCAACGGCACTAACGCCTGGATGTATATGACGAGTGCGCTTGGCGCTCCTGATGGCGCGTCCGAGTGTATCCTTTCGGCATGGCTGAAGATGACCAGTGCTTCGACAAGGTACGGGGGCTTCGCTGGCGACGACACTTTCGGCGGCAGCACGGCACAGGTTTATCATGAGCTAAATGGCGGGAGTGCAGATAACTTCCACTTCGGTTCGGCTGGTACAGCTTTGCAATACAGCGTCAATCCGGCTGGTTACTCAACAAACTGGCAGCACCATTTAATCTCGGTTTCAACGGGTGCTGCGTCCGGGTCCAAGGTCCGGTATTGGATCGACGGCTCCGAGAAAAGTTTGACCGCAACATACGAGGCCGGTGGCGAGGTGGGCTTTTTGGCCAATGGAAACCAGCCCTGTTTTGGCCAGACTTATTGGAATGCTGGCGGCAATTGGTTCTCGGGGAAAGTATGCCAGTGGGCCGCTATTGACGGCCTGTCAATTCAAGGCGGTGACTATACTGCCACTGATTTCTACGACAGCGGTGCAGTTGATCTTACCGGCCTGACATCCTTTGGGACTAATGGGTTTTTGATCGACGATCCGTCAACCGGAACAGATACAAGCGGCAACGCTAATCACTTCACGCGACCGAATGTGTCGCAATCAACCGATACGCCAACGGCATAACAAACGGTATTAATTCCGAAAGGCGAAAGATCATGACTACAGACTGTTCCGAAGTTAAAGGCGACGTGATCAGGCTCCAAGAGCAGAGCAAGACGTTGTTTGGTATGTTCGACAAAATCGAGAAGCGGTTAGGGCGGATTGAGATTTTCATCGGTGGCGTGGTCATGGCCTTGGCGGCAGTAGCGTTGCAGTACGTAGGCAAGGGAGTGGGTTTACTGTGAACACCGTCGCGGAGAAAATAACGCATTGGGACGAACGGCTTCATTGCTCGGGCATCCTTCGCGCGACGGTGGCCGTTATCCTTGGGCTTGTGTTTTTCACGGCTATTCAAGCCGGAATTGACGCGCTGCGAATTGATGCAGAACCGCCAATCACGGTGCATTCGGTTTGGGCCGAGGGGCCAGCCAAGCCGGGCGGTACGTTCGTATTCGTGGTTGACCGGACCAAGAACAGGCAATGTCCTTCGAAGTGGAGCATTGTCCTAATCAACAAGCGCGGCGATAGCTACGCCATTCGTATTGATAAGGTTGGCTCGGCTTTCCGGAAGGCAAAACGCGCCACCCTTCGCTTTCACTACATTGTGCCGAAGCACGTTCCGACCGGCCACTACGTTGTCCGCTCGCATGGCGCCTACACCTGCGCCGACGGTGGCCAGCACTACATCGAGCAACCGGACGCGCCTCTGGATGTTGTCAAATGACCGAAGAACGCAGAGGTAAACCTCCTGTCGATTGGAACGGAGTCTTAAAGATGGCGGCGCTGGTCGCTACGATGGCTTCCGGTGTCTACGCGATGGCGATCACATGGTCGAAGGTAGAGGCGCTGACCCAAGTGATCACGCCAGCTTTTGTTTCGCGTTTGCAGTTCGTCGTGACGAAGGTTAACCCCGAGTCCATCGCCAAGTGGGAACGCAGCCAAGCAGAAACAGCAGGAACGGCAGCGTTGACCGAGGACAAAAACAATCGCCGTTGGTGTATGCAGAAAATGACCTTTAAAGGCGCTGACCTTCACGAAGTTATGACATGTTTAGATTAGGAGAACTTAATGCTTTCACTGCTCGGATCACTGCTCGGCTTTGGCACCAGCTTCCTGCCGAAGGTCATGGATTATTTCCAAGACAAGCAGGACAAGGCCCACGAGCTCGACATGATGGACAAGCAGCTTGAGCAGCAGAAAGTGCTTGGCTCGCAGAAACTCCAGATGGTCAACGTCGAGGCCGATATCGACGAGACGAAGGCGCTCCTTCGGCATGACAGCAATTTGCAGAAGCGGTCTAGCCAGTGGGTCGTGAACCTCGCTGCGACGGTGCGGCCAGTCATCACATACCTCCTGTTCCTGGAGTTCGCCACGCTGACTTTCCTTGTGGCCTTTGGCTACATGGATAACGGTATGTACCAGATGATTTGGAATAGCGAGTTTCAGGCCATATGGGCTGCTGTTGTTAGCTTCTGGTTCGGTTCGCGCACAATGGCGAGGAAAACACAGACGTGACGCTTCACGACGCTCTCTTAGCTGAACATGTATGGGACGGCCATATTAATGCGCGTGGGTTATCAATCATCAAGCACTACGAAGGCTGGTCTCCGACCGTCTACAAATGCCCCGCAGACCGTTGGACAATTGGTTACGGCAGCACATGGGACATGGACGGCGAACCAATTACGGCGGATCAGCCTCCGGTCTCCGAGGCTGAGGGCGAGGCTTTATTGCGCCGAGAACTCCGCCACGTTGAGGGCGCTGTTCGCCGCCTTATCAAAGTCTGGCTGAATGAAGATCAGTTCTCGGCGCTCTGCTCGTTTGCTTATAATGTCGGGACCGGCAATCTCCAAAACAGCACGCTGAGGATGAAGTTGAACCGGGGAGATTATGATGGAGCAAGCGCTGAGCTCCCCAAGTGGCGGCGGGCCGGTGGTAGGGTTCTCGTTGGGCTCGTGCGGCGACGTGCAGCAGAGCGAGGGCTATTCGATGGCTGATAAGGTTTGCGAAGAAAGCTGCTACATGTGCCGACGCCTGGGCTACTGCCCGCGCACCAGAAAAAGGCTCGATTTCATTTATGTATTATCGATGCCGCCGACCTAATGGTCAGGGAAGGAACAATGGCCGGGAGCGACCCGGACACGAACGCCATGCCTTTTTGCATTTAACCCCACTTCGCGCTCTCGTAGCGGCATCGATAATTCCTGATTATTGGTTGCGGGACAGCGCATCAATAGCACGGTCGAGACTTTCGATACCCTCATCTGCGTCCTCGACGGTGGCCTCGTAATCCTCCATCAGCCTCCGAAGCGTGTCTCTTGACCGGGCAATCCTGTCCCGCTCGCATTTCATGGCGTCTATCAGTTCGTGTTTGTCCATCTGTTCAAATCCTCCTACTGAGACACTGTGATCTTGACGCGCTTGAGCGCCCACTTGTCCGGCTCGGCGAACTGAGACCTGGCGCGCACCGCATCCTGTTTGTAAAAATGCAGAAGCGGCACCTGAGCGACCGGGCTGTACGCTCTTCCGATCTCGTCGAGGATTGTCTGTTCCTCGCTCTCATTGGTGTCTGTCCGGTACAAAACCCATCTGTGGAATGATCGCGTCCGCATCACTTCAATCCCTCTTTTCTATCCGATCACGACGCGCGACGCGCGACGGGTTGCAATGGCCGTTGAGGTTTTTCGGTGTCGCTGCGATCTTGCAGCACTCACACACAGCAGGCCTCAATACGTGCTTTGATCAATCGCCTTTGCGCCACTTGTGTTTCATTGATTCAATCCCTCCTCAATCGCACGTCATTGCGTCACCGACGCCGCCATCAACGATGCCGTGTTGTAGGTGACGTTTGGCCGCGTTGGGCTGGTCATTCTCAATCATCTCGATAGCCTCGCGAACGCACGCCAACTCGGCATCTCGTAAAGACACCATGAAGCTGATCGTCTTGTCTTTGTCGTTCATCTCGAAAATTCCCTGGTTTATGATTCGTCGTCTTCAAGTTTGCCGCAGTGCGGGCATCGCCGGTCGTAGACCTCAACCGCGCACTTGTGGCAGTACCAACTTCGCGTGTCGCTGGTGGTGACGGTCGGCGGGTAACACTTCGGACAGCGTTCTGGCGGGGCCGTCACCTTCATTGGGCAGTTGACGTCAGAGCATATGAAATTCATCACCCTGCTTTTGTCCGCTAGTGGATACGTTTCCGCACCGCTAACGGACTCGGGTTTCGTACCGCGCGGATTTCTGGTGACACGCACTTGCGCCGGGGTTTGAGGCTTGTTTTCAATCCGCATCGGGCTTCTCACTCTCGGACGTTTCGTCTGACCATCTTTCCTTGACGACAGAGCACCCCTTTCTGCATTTGATGGCGGGATTTATGGCCTTAATTTCATCCCGTAACTTCTCGATCTCGTCGGCGGCCTCATTCAACACCCGCACTTTTGTAATACATGGCGAGTTCTCGCTGCCGCCAAAGGTTTCAGCTCGTAACCTTTCAACAATGTCACTCATCATCCATCTCCCTGCTCAAAAAAGATTTGTACATGTACTTCTTGTCAAAGCAGTACATCCGCCACCCATCTACGCCGAAGGTTGCCTCTGCTTTAGCGGCAAACTGCAATGTCACAGGTTTGGAGCCGTTGTAGATTTCATTAAAGTGTTGTGGAGAAACACCCATCATCGCCGCCGCTTGTCGCTGCGTCATGTCCCCTATGGCCTCATCTAGGATATGATCGACTCTCATTGTTTTAGTCACTGGTCATCTCCTGTTTCAAAACTGGAGGTCTTTGCCCGTGCTAAAACGTCCGCCACCTCCGAAAGGTTGCCTGATAGGGCCGCGTTAAGGTGGCGGTTCAGGACGTTCTCAACACCAGCAATAACTTCTCGCTGCCGCTCGATCTCGGCATACAGCTTCCCGGCAATGCAGGTGTTCAGGTCTTTACAAACGCCTTCGCTGGGGGTGGTCGGCGTTTTGGGCGTCACGGCAAAGCCAGCCTCACTCAACGCCTCGTCAATGGTGTCGCAGACGTGATCGGGAAAACCGTAGGCACTAAGGGCATTGTAAGCGGCTTCAATCATCGTCTTTCCCCTCAACAACTGATCTCGGCGGTATCGTCAGCGCGTCAAGCTCATCGAAGGCAGCACAGGCTTCTTCTGGTGACGCACCGAACCCAGCCACGCCCATCATCAGGTCTTCGCCGTAAAGGGCGCACCAGCTATCGCCATCAGGAAATATCCGGGGCTTCATCAGAACGTGCGGGGCTGTCAAAGCGGCGCGGGTTATCGCCGCCTCCTCACAAATGGCGACCTGAATAATGTGCGCTTCGTGCGAAAAGTCAGACATCTTACTTCTCCGGTTCGTTGAGGGAGGTTGGTGGTTCTGGCAGGGGCATCCAGTGAGTAGGCATATCAAACTCCCGATAATCCGTGCCAAAGTCAGACATATATTCAACGACACGCCAGCCGTCCCAGTATGCCGCCCATGCCTTGCCGGTCCATTGTGCAGTGGCGGGGCAACCGCAATACGGCCCCCATAATAAAACCTCTGTCCCGTCCTTCGGCGCTGTCTCAATCGGTTGCCAATCAGCCATCTAATTTCTCCTTACAAACGGAGGTCTGTTCATCCTGAACAGTGCATCCGCAATGGCCGCGCTCGATGCACTGGCGCTCGGTCCCGTCGTCGCCCATAAAGGGGTAAGGGCAGCAGGCGGCCCTCAAAGCGGTGTCTGCGAGTATTAGGCATTCGCAAGTGCCTTGGCCTTGGCACTCGGCGCGGAACGGGCCGCAGTCTCTCAAAGCGGCAAGCGCCATTCCGGCGCATTTCAGCCTGTCACACATGATCGGCCTCCATTGCCTTGGGGGCGCTACACAGTGAGCAGCGGCTATTCATTCTTTCTCCCCTTCACAAACGGAAGTTTTCATAACATCAACCTCATACCCATAAACCGCCAGCAAACGATCCAGGGTGCGGAGCGTCGGACTGACGCGGCCCATCTCCCAGGATTGCACAACGTTGACATGCACACCTGATGCCTCTGCGGCCTGTTGCTGCGTCCACCCGGCTTCTTCGCGCAGTTGCGTGAGGATTTCCGCGAACTGATCCTGGCGCTTTTTCCTGGGCCTACCCATTAGACCAACTCAACATCTCGGCTGCAATCCGCATGATGAAAATCGTGATGCCAAACCAACCAGCGACACAAATGCTGCCGATCAGGATATTGAGCCATTTACGCTCTCTGGGCGTCATTGATTATCTCCTGATCTCTGTCTGCAATCATGGCAATGGTGCGAGCATAACCGGCAATATCTACCATGCTGTCCTTATGATACGGGTTGTGAACCAAACGCGCCATCTTGACGCCAATCATCGCAAGGGCGTGTCGGACTGCCGGGTTAGGGCAGTCCTTGATGGCTTGGCGGATCAACTCAGCGCGGATGAAATCGTCTCGCGGGTGACCATAATCCTCGCCGCGCTGGTCGGTGACGATGCGGCTGTGGTGGTCAAAGTGTTCAGTGACTTTACCCATTCCTCAGTTCCTTCATCCGCTCCCGCACATCATCGACGCTGCGGTTGAGGTGAATGGCGATATCGCCATGTCCAACGCAGAACTTCACCATATCAACAAGCTCCCGATCCTCCCATGCTTCCCAAGGCGCGAAGCCGTCTTCCAGCGTATGAGGGCCAACAGGCCCGGTAATGGTCTTAACGGTGCGGCCATCTGCGGCCCATGCAGTGAGTGTGAATGTCATTGTTTTTCTCCCTTATCGCGGCCAGCGAAGATACGCTTCAAGGCGTTCTTCATCTCGGCGGTGTTCTTCGTCTTCACGCTGACGCGCCAATTCGGCTAACGCTTCGCGTAACGCTTCGGCTACCGCTTCGCGTAACGCTTCACTTTTATCTGTCATAATAATCTCCTTCGGTGTTGACAATTTGTGTGTAGCATAATACATTTCACACCGTCAACAATTATTTTTAGGAGCGGCTTATGCGGTCAATGTTCGACGGTTCAAAAGAGCAAGCCTTGCATGAACTCTTGTCGGTCATGCGAGAGCAAGGATTAGCGCGGTCTACAGTAGGACGGCAAATTACTGGCGATCCACATTTTATCAAACGTATGGAAGACCCCGATAAAACAGTCTCAACAAAGACGCTTGACAAGGTGTGGCG
>JGI10211J34971_10003688_pt1 | contig 12228 bp, 11 predicted proteins | sample Etolagsediment_FD_34971 | JGI IMG/M metagenome (IMG submission 34971) | reverse complement strand
TTAAAATCCCTCTAAAGTTTCTATCATAGATATATGAAACTTCATTAAATAGCTCCTTGGAGTTCAACCCTGCGTCATAAGAAAAGTCAATCATCGAACGACGAAAGTGACTACATATTTCAAAAAGCTCATCAGCACTTATTTCTCTAAATTTTAAATATGCTAATAACTCCTGCATGACTGGACAATTGCCTATCTCTCTTTCACCTGAAATTACACCCATAAAGTAATCAAAGACACCACTCGCATATTTCTCCAAAAAAAACGTTTCATCAATATTATGAAGTTGTAAAATCTGCTTAGGTGATTCGTATGAAACCCACTTAACCAATATTGTTTTCTTTGATTCTATAAATATATCAGCAACTGCTGTTAAATTAGGTACCACTTCTTTCATATATCATCCCATTAAAAAATATGAAGCTAGCATAAGTAAAGTCAATCTAAAAAAGCCAATAGCAACTACCCCATAGATACTCATATTAAAGCAGTTAGTACAAATACTATATCTTTTGTTTTCATAATATGAATAAAATAGATACATAATATTTATTCCTACAACTAAAAATGAAGCATATACTTGATACTTCCACATTGTTGCCTGCATTGTTTCATCCTGTACAAAAAGTGATGCGCCTAAAAATAAAAGCATGGCAATCATAATATAATTTGCTACTTTCACAAAATAATCTCTACTAAAACTTCTAGGTGTTACTGGACAACTAACTCCATTTGACATTAGCAGTGCCTGAAACTTATCTTTTTCATCACCTTTGAGTTTAGTTAAAAAATTTGCTCCAAAAAGATAATCTATCTTTCTTTGCAGTAAGATAGCAAAATCTCCATCAGTTTGAAGAGAATGTGCATTTGCATATCTATCTTCATAGACTAAACTTATACTTTCGTATCTTTCAAGTTCTACACTGCTATTTGGAAAATAAGAACTACTTTCAGTGCTACGCACGGATCCTTTTTTCTTTAATATTCTCGGGTTTATAAGTTCTAAAAATCCATCTGCTTGCTTTACAACTACTACATTATAGTAACTTCCTACTTGCGCTCCAGCTAATCCATCTAAGTGATTAGCCTCTACTGTTTCTTTTAAATCATCAATAAAAGCATAAAGCTCATCATCAAATACTCTAACATCTGGTGCATATTCAACACCTGTTTGAGCTGGATATGTGATTATCTCTCTAATCATGATTTAACCTTGTAAAAAATAAAATTTGTTTTTGTGAGAAACAGAGCACGTTCTGTGCTCTGTCTAAAAATTAGTGGTGACTCTTTAAAATTAAAACACTCATTTTAATATTAATAGCAATAAATCTTACTAACTGCCAAAGAACACATGTTCTCAAAAATTTTTGAGAACCACTTGGAATCATTGTTCCAAATTGTGGAGTATATGGTTCCACATGCTTTACATGTGAATGTTCTTTATCTACTTTTACTTTTTCACTCATACTATCTTCCTTTCATTTATTTCATAAATTTAATGAAAGCTTAAAATTCTAATATTTTTTCAAGCTTCCAACTTTTGTTCTCTACTCTGGAATTAGAGTCCAACCTGGCTTAAGTTGCGCTTTCCATAAAAATGCATGGTGAAGCAAGTGTTTAACCCAGTGTGCTGCAAGACCAATCTCACCAGTTGTACCATTAATATCACGGCCTGTACCAGGGTACTTCTCAAAGTTAGGAACAATTGGAAAAACTGTCATCGCTGCAGCAGTTCCGCTTAAGAGTCCTTTACCAGCAGATGCCACACAAGCAGCACCCATTTCAGCCATACATGAAGTATGTGTTGGCTCATTTGTAACTCCATTCATCATGTCACAAATACTTGCAGTAACTGCTTTACCCATCATTGCTGAAGGCATACCAGTTCTTGGAGGAGTTGGAGTAATAGGAGTTCCATTTGGACTACTCATTGGTTTAGAAATAGGATGTGGAGGGGCAAATGCAATACCTGCAGCAAAAATATTTTTATATGCAGGAGATTGAAGAGTTCTTGGCCAATCAGAAGGCTCCCAATCTGCATAAGAAGTTTTTGAATAATTAGCATCAACTTTCATCATTCCGTTTGGAGCAAATACAGTATCTGTAATATCAGAACCATCTTTACCATAAGCTTTCATTCCAACACCAGCAAATGGTGGAATAAGCATAGCAAAATCAAATTCTTGAGTATCAATACTTCCATCAAGTGACTCGTAAGTCACCATTCCTTTTTCTACTTTATTTACATGAGCACCAATAATCCAATCCATACCACGTTCAGCATAAAGAGACTCAGCAAATACTTTAGATGAAGTAACAAAACCACCCATTTTAAAGTGAAGTCCACCCATACCAAAGTCACCAAGGAAAGATTCATTAGAAATCCATGTCATGTCTGCCATATCTCTAACGCCTCTTTCTTGAAGCTTATGCTCTATGTTGAAAATATATTCAAATGCAGCACCTTGACATGTACATAGTCCATGTCCAGTTCCGATTAAGAATTTTTGACGCTCCCCAGCTTTCATTTTCTCAATACACTTTTCAAGCTCTTCAGCTGCATGAACAGCATGATCTGCCGTACAAACAGAAACAGTATGCTCACCAAGGTTAGTACCCTCACCAAGACCAGGAGTTGCTCCAAAATTTAGTTTTGGTCCTGTAGCATTGATAATATAATCATAATCAATATCTTCTGTAGTCCCTTCTTTTCCTTGTCCTGTATATTCAACAGTAACAAAAGGACTGTTATTTGATTCGCTTCCTTCAGGATTTAGTGAAATTGCTTTTGCTTGTCTATAATCAGCTTTTGTTTTTCCATAAACAGGAGCTAAATCAAATGTAACATCCTCTTTACTCATTTCGCCAACACCAACCCAAATGTTTGACGGAATCCAGTTCCATTTCGCGTTTGGAGTAACAACCACNACTTCATGCTCGTCACCAAGCCATTTTGTAGCAAAAGATGCTGCTGTATGACCTGCAACACCCGCACCAAGAATAACTAATCTTGCCATATAATCTTCCCCTAAATTAATTTCTAAAAAAACTTTATCACTATTTTATCAAAAAAATATCACAAAGAATTATTAAATTATAAATAATTGTTATAGATGGGGATTATATATAAGAAAAAGCCCTGTATAAAGGGCTTTAAAGGGTATATTTTTTCAATATTTAGTTAATTTTTAAGACTTTGCTAATGATCTCATAAACATTTTTTGAAAGGGAGTGTGTAGAAAGTACACGGTTTAATTCTTTTTTCATCATCATTTTATTTGTATCATTCATTTTATCATAGATTTTAAATGCACCTGCAAGACCTGAAGCCATCTGTGCATTAATTTTATCTATCTCTATTATTTTATCTGCAACAAATTTATATCCAAGTCCATCTTTTGCATGGAAGTATTTATAGTTTCTAGCAAATACTCCAATTAAAGAGCGAACAAGATTTGGCACTTTCTCATCATATGCTGCATCATTTTGAAGCGCTATTACCCTATCTAAGGTGCCCTCTCGATGAGAAGCAGAAATAATAGAAAAGTATTTATTCATCACCAATGTGTCATTTTTATATTTTGAATAAAAATCACTTAATGCTATTTCTGATAATAAATCTGATGTATTTTCAAGTATATCCAAGGCTAAAATTCTATCTGTCATAGTTACAGATTCACCATATTGTTTAGATACTAAATCAATAATATTTTCATTTTTCAAACTACTAAGTAATCTTAAAGAACGATTTTTTAAAGCTCTTTCCCCCATACTTATAGAATCTATATCTTTGTTTAAAGGTTTATGATTTGTGATATAAAGTTCTAAAAGTTTCTTTTCATACTTCGTTGCTAAATNTTTACTCAGCTTCTCTTTTGCATCATAAATAGGTTCAAAATCAACTGGATTTTGTCTCTGCATAAGAGCTGAAACCGATGGAAGTTCAAGAAGAAGTGCCTTATAGGATAAGTCAACATCTAAATCAAGTAAATGTCCAAACGCAGTGACAAACTCTTCATTAATATCCTCACCTTTCATAAGAGCTTCTAAAGTTTGTACTGCAAACTCTTGAGCAGATTCATATCTTACAAAACTGTTTGTATCATACTTCATTAAAAATGCAAATTCATTATGCTCTTGTTCTATTATTATAGGTGCCGAAAAATCACGGTTAATAGATAAAATAGGTTTTGTTTTTATATTTTCAAATGTATATTCTTCTTCCTCTTTAGAAACTATCAGTGTTTTTTCAACTATATCACTGCCTTTTTCATCTATAAGAGCAATTTTTAAAGGAAAGAAATATGGTTTTTGTTCTTTTCCATTAACTGCCAAAGGTACTTCTTGAGTTAAACGCACTCTTAGAGTATTATTTTCATAAGACTCTTTCACATGGAGTTTTGGTGTTCCAGATTGATGATACCAAAGTTCAAACGCAGATAAATCGACCCCGCTCGCCTTACTCATAGCCCATAAGAAATCATTTGTAGTTACTGCTTGACCATCAAAACTTTCAAAATATAAATCTGTAGCTTTTCTATACTTCTCTTCACCTAAAAGAGTGTAAATCATACGAATAACCTCAGCACCTTTTTCATATACTGTTGATGTGTAAAAGTTATTCATAGATATGTATGATTCAGGCTGAATCGGATGAGCCGTAGGAGAAGCATCTTCTACAAACTGTCTTTCACGTAAACCTTTTACATCTTCAATTCTTTGCACTTCAAGTGAATTTAAATCGGCAGAAAAACTTTGATCACGAAAAACTGTAAGACCTTCTTTAAGTGTTAGCTGAAACCAATCACGGCATGTTATACGGTTTCCGGTCCAATTATGAAAGTACTCATGGGCAATTACAGACTGAATTCCCATAAAGTTAGCATCAGTTGCTGTATCCTCATTTGCTAAAACATAAGTAGAGTTAAAAATATTAAGACCCTTGTTTTCCATTGCACCCATGTTAAAACTATCTACTGCCACTATATTATAAATCTCTAAATCATATTCACGCCCATATTTTTCTTCATCCCAAGTCATAGCTTCTTTAAGCGATTTCATTGCATGTGAACATTTTGACTCATTTCCTAAATCACAATAAATATTTAACTCTATATGTTCCCCACTTGCAGTCGTGAACTCATCATTCACACAACCTAAATCACCTGCCACTAAAGCAAAAAGATAAGAAGGCTTTGGATGAGGATCAAACCAAGTAACTCCGTGGCGTTCATTAAAACTATCATGACACTGTGTTTTATTTCCATTACTCAGTAAAATTGGATATCTTTCTCTTTGGGCGATTACTGTCGTTTTAAAAACAGACATAACATCCGGACGGTCAAGATATGGCGTTATACGACGAAAACCTTCTGGCTCATTTTGTGTACAAAAAATTGAACCTGATTTGTAAAGCCCTTCTAGTTCGGTATTTTTTTGAGGATATATTTTATTTATGATTTTTAATCTAAACGCAGTTGGTACATTTGTAATAGTTAATTTTTCATCTTCATATCTATAACGCGTCTCATCTAACTTCAAATCATTTAACCACAACTCTTGGAGTTCTAAATCTATACTATCAAGTAGTATGTCGTTTGCATTGTCCTCTTTAGTGATATTCATTACATTCGTAACGATAGTCTCATCTTCGTATAAATCAAAGACTAATTCAACATCTTTTATACTAAACTCTGGTTTTTTATAATCTTTTAAATATATCGCTTGCATTTCGCTCATAAATCACTTCTTTTATTTAATTGTCAAAATTATAATCAAATTTCCACTCAAAGGAGTTAAATATTGATTTGAATGTTTTATCTAAAGAGGCTTTAATAATTAAACTCTTATTTGTATATGGATGTTTCACTTCTAAAGAGATTGCATGCAGAAGCAGTCTATTGCAATCAAACTCCTTACGTATCATCTTATTGTGTTCCCCTCTTCCATATTTTGTATCTCCAAGCATATGATGAGAAATATGTTTCATATGGCGACGTAGTTGATGTTTTCTTCCCGTTTGAGGCTTTAACTCAACTAAGGAGTATCGCGTTTTATCATACTTGCCAACTTTGATATCTAGCTCTACAGTATGCAACCTCTTAAACGCAGTGATTGCATCCTGCGCTTCTTTTTCTTTCTTAGCTTTTTTATCAGCAATCTTATCAAGTTTTTCACTAAGAGCATGCTCAATTTCTCCACTTTGAGAAGTGTATCCACGAACTACTGCTATATAAGTTTTTTGGATTGTATGCGCTTTAAACTGTTCTGACATAAGCTTTGCAGTTTCAGAATCAAGTGCAAAAAGCAAAACGCCAGAAGTTGGCTTATCAAGACGATGAATAGGGTATACCCACTGCCCTATCTGATCACGAAGCATCTTCATTGCAAAGTAAATTTCATGTCTATCTATCATAGACTTATGAACTAAAAGCCCACTTGGTTTATTTATGGCAACAAGATATTCATCTTGATATAAAATTTCTAATTCATAATCTTTAAACATTTTGAAAGTATAATACAATTATGAATATATTTAATGAAATTCCGAAAAATTTAAGAGATGAACTTTTTGAAGATATTATCAATACAAAAAATGTAAAAATAGAAAGAATAGTCTCTTACGGCCATACTTCCCCAAAATCAGGATGGTATGAATCAGAACTTAATGAGTGGNTTATTCTATTAAAAGGTGAAGCTATNTTATCNTTTNAAGAAAAGGAAGATGTGAAGCTAAACGCAGGTGATTATATCAATATAGCTGCGTTTAAGAAACATAAAGTCTCATGGACTCTACCAAACGCAGAGACTATCTGGCTAGCAGTACACTACTAAAGCCATTTAGTCACGCTTCGTTGTTTTACGCTTTTTTTTGATAGCTTTTAACTGCTTTTTACCCCTAGGTACACCACTCGTATTTTTGTTGTATTGACGCTCTTTTTTATCTGAAGATCGTTTATGTTCAGCTTTTAATTTCACTTCATCAACATCTTTTCTTCTAATAGTCGGATCAGGCTCAAAACCTTCAACTACCTCTTGAGGAATTTTCTGACCTATCAAACGTTCAACATCTTTAATATCATATTTTTCATAAATATCTATGAGACTTATTGCCTCACCTTGACGACCTGCACGACCAGTTCTTCCAACGCGATGTACATAATCTTCAGGAATAGATGGAAGCTCGTAGTTTATCACATAGGGAAGGTGCTCTATATCAAGACCTCTTGATGCAATATCTGTAGCGATTAAAACTCTAAAAAGACCCTCTTTAAACTGAGTCAGTGTCTTGAGTCTATTTGCTTTTGTTTTATCTCCATGAATGATTCCACATTTGAGTCCATCTTTTTTCAACTCGATTATTAACTCATCTGCACTTGCTTTTGTTTTTGTAAAAACTAAAACTTGAGGAAAGTTTCTTGAACCGATTAAATAAGCTAAAAGTTCTGCTTTTCTCTCTGTATCAACTATATATGCTACTTGATTAATAGTATCTACAGTTGTATTTTTCTTCGCTGTTTCAATAAACGCAGGCTTCGTTAAAATCAGCTTTGAGAGTTTACGTACTTTTTCACTAAAGGTAGCCGAAAAAAGAAGTGTTTGATGACGCTTGGGAAGTAAGGGGTGGATTTTTCTTATATCTTTTGTAAAACCCATATCAAGCATTCTGTCAGCTTCATCGAGAACCATTATTTCTACAGAATTAAGAGATAAACCACTCTCTATATGCTCTAACAAGCGTCCAGGAGTAGCTATTAAAATATCTACACCTTCTTTTAGTTTTTTCTTTTGTGTTTCTAAGTCTTTACCACCTACAAGTATCATTGTATTGATTTTCATATGCTTTGAGTAAGAGAGTATGTCTTCATATATCTGAATAGAGAGCTCTCTTGTAGGAGAAAGAATCACAACTCTTACATCCTTATGCTCTAGAGGACGTCTGAGTTTTTGTAATATTGGAAGTGCAAACGCAGCTGTTTTACCAGTTCCTGTTTGAGCAGTAGCAAATATATCGCTTTTTGCCAGAACTAAAGGAATAGCTCTTTTTTGAATTGTAGTTGGATTCTCATAACCTAACTCTTTTATAGCACCAAGCAGAGGTTTAATCAACCCAAGTTTTTCAAATGACATTATATACCTTCAGTAAAATAGATATGAAATTTTAGCATATTATAGGGGCTACTTAGGTTAAAAATTCATCCCTTTAAGTTTTTTGTAGTTATAATCTTCAAATATTAAAACAATAAGTATAAAAGATGATAAGAAAGACCCTTAAAAAAACGAGTAAAAGTGAAAAGTTCAAAGCTTTTTTAAAAAAATACAAAATTCCTGAGCACTATTTATCGACAAATAGAAGAATGGTATCAAAAGCAGTTTTCTTAGGGCTTTTTATAGCTTTTATCCCTATGCCGATGCAAATGTTAGCAGTTTTAGCTTTTATGCCTATTTTGAGATTTAACGTTCCAATAGCACTTGCCATGTGTTGGCTAAGCAACCCTTTTACAATGCCACCAATGTACTACCTAGAGTATTTAACTGGTTCTTTTTTTCTTGGTAGTGAGACAACACCTGTTGTAATGTCAATTGAGTGGTTTAGTGAAAATTTTGATAATATATTTATACCACTTTATGTTGGTACACTGTTTTATTCAGTAGTTGTCTCTTCTTTAGCTTATTGGGCAGTCAATCACTTTTGGCATGATTCAGTCCATAGAGATAGAAAACTTCCTCGTAACGAAAGAAAATAACTGCGTTTAAGCCTTTTTTTTACTCTTTATTGAATAAATTATAAAACCTATACCAATCAACAAAAAAGGTATACTAAGCGCTTGCCCTGTATTCAACACTAAGTCAGTAGAATAAGATGCTTGTTTCTCTTTCACAAACTCTATGAGAAATCTTGCACTAAAAAGCAGTGTTAAAAAAATTCCAAAGAGTAAACCCGGTTTCAAATTTTTTGTGTTTTTATATATCAAAAATAAAACTAGAAAAATAACTAAATTAGACACTGCTTCATATAACTGTGCAGGATGTCTTGGAATAGTATCTACACGTGAAAATATTATAGCCCAGGCGACATCTGTTTTCATGCCTAGTATCTCAGAATTCATCAGGTTACCCATTCTTACAAAAAAGCCAAAAAGAGCTGTTGGCATTACCATTCTGTCAAGTAGCCACAAAAAATTTAAATTATATTTTTTCACATAAAAGTAAAGGGCAATAATAACACCAAGTCCACCACCATGAGAAGCCAAACCACCTTCCCAAACTGCCAAAATTTTCATAGGATTTGCAAGGTAAAACGCAGGATCATAAAAAAAACAGTGCCCTAATCTAGCACCAACAACAATACCTATTACTGCGTATATAAATCCAGAATCAACCAATTCAACTGCTTTACCTTCTCTAGCATATATCCACTTCATAAGTTGCAGACCTACAAGGATTGCTGTTGCAAAAAGAAGACCATACCAAAAAACTCTTAGGCTTCCAAAAGAAAAGAGTATGGGGTCAACACTCCAAACAAAATGTTCCAAAATTATTTTCTTAAAGCCTCAGCTATTAATTCAATAGGATTTTTAAATATAGTTTTTGATTCTACACCCATAGAATTGTTTATCTGCATACGACAAGCTGAGCACTCTGCACTCACAATTTCAGCACCTGTATCTTTAATCATTGCTGCTTTTGGAATACCTGCAGCTTTTGCAAAATGGTACTTCTCAGTTTGCATAGTTACACCCCCAAAACCACAACAAGCATTAGGATCACTCATCTCAACTATATTATAATTTTGACGAATCAGGTTTCTAGGTTCTTCATGAATACCTTGCATCTTTCTAGCATGACAAGGATCATGATAAGTTACTATTTTAGTATCTTTTTTCTTTGAAGCTAAAAGAGCCTCTAACTCTGTATGATTTTGTAACCATTCAGTTGCCATATAAACCTTATTCATAATAACTCTAGCTCTAGCTTTCCAATCTGGCTGATCATGAAAATAGTGTTCGTAATCAATTTTTAACATAGCAGAACAAGTTGCTTCTGGAACTATTATGGCCTCAACATCTTTAGAAAAACTTTCAAAATACTCTATATTAAACTTTGCGTTTGCATCCACAGTATCAAAATCACCTGTAAAATATGCAGGTGCAGAACAGCATTTTTGACTTTTTGCTAAAAATGCATCAATCTCTAAAGCTTCTAAAATTTCTAAAAGTCCATCACCCACATCTTTGTAGTTATAGTTTGCCAAACAACCTATAAAAATTGCTACTTTTCTTTTTCCACCATTATCTATATTCTCAGGATGAGAATTTAAAAATGATTTTTTTGACAAGCTTGGAAACAGTCTATCTGTTTTAAGCATTGGAAGATTAAAGCGTGAATGCATAGAGTCTATGTCTGCTTTTATTTTAAATCCACAAGTCTGGAATGTCCAGCCTAATTTAAAGGCAATGTCATTTAACCAACGGTGACGAAGAAGCAGAAAAAATGCTTTTTTGTACCATGCAATACCAAATTTTTGAGCTATATCTGAACGCACTTGTTCGATTATCATATCTGTTGGCAATGATTTTGGACAAACTTCAACACAAGCAGTACACAAAAAACAAGACTCAAATATATCTTTTGCTGTCTTATCTAAGTCTAGGTTACCACGTTTATAAGCGCCTAAAAGATCAATAAATCCACGAGGTGAAGTAACCTCATCTGCGTTCACATTGTGGATCGTACAGACTGGAATACACTTTCCACATTTAACACAATCATCTTGAATTTTATCAAAACTAAAAATATCTTCTGGTTTTTTACTCATATCTACACCGTTTTTGAGAATGTCTTTTTATTATCTGCATGTTTCTGCATATAAGCATCAAAAGCCATTGCAATGTTTCTAATCAAAAGAGTACCTGTTTCGCTACACTCTATATGCTCTTCATCCATAGTTAAAAGCTCTTCTTCTGCAAAAGGTTTGAGCGTTTTTATTGCATCTGCAAAATACTCTTTAAACTCGATGTTGTATAGTTTTTCAAATCTTTTTATATCCAATTTGAAGTTACTCATAAGTTCCATGATAACATATTGGCGTATTTGGTCATCTTCATTTAAAACTACGCCACGTTCAAACGGAAGTTTTTCATCTTCTATGGCAGCTTCATAAAGCTTCATATCTTTAAAGTTTTGGTTGTAGCTGTCAACACCTTCACCTATTGAAGTAAGACCTACTCCAATTAAGTCAGCTCCGCCTTTTGTTGTGTATCCTTGGAAGTTTCTATGAAGTTCACCTTTTTTTATAGCCTTAAATAGTTCATCCTCAGGTTTTGCAAAATGATCCATACCAATCATTTTATAACCGTTTGAAGTTAGAAATTTGATAGTGTACTGCATAATTTCAAGTTTTTCATCCGGACGAGGAAGTGTAGTTTCATCTATTTTTCTCATAGTCTTTTTCATCCAAGGCACATGAGCATAATTAAATATAGCAAATCTATCAGGAGAGAGAGTAAGAGCAAGAGCAAGAGTCTCTTTAAAAGTTTCTAATGTTTGATAAGGAAGGCCATAAATAAGGTCAACATTTACTGATACCATATTGTACTTTCTAGCTAAATCCATAGCATTTTTTGTAATGTTGTAAGGTTGCACACGATGCACTGCAACTTGTACTTTTTCGTTAAAATCTTGAATACCAAAACTTACACGATTAAATCCAGCTTCACTCATAACTCTCATCTGATCTTCATCAATATGACGCGGATCAATCTCACAAGAGACCTCAGCACCATCTATGAAGTTTGGAAAGTAAGATTTAATTTCATCTATTATGATTTTTAACTGTTCTGCACTAAAAAAAGTCGGTGTTCCCCCGCCAAAGTGCATCTGAATAACTTCACGTTTACAATCCAAATGTTTTGACAAAATCTTAAGTTCACGTTTTAAATACTCAATATAACGTAGCATTTTGTCTTCTTTTGAAGTAAACACAACATTACATCCACAAAAGTAACATGCATTTTTACAAAAAGGAAGGTGAAAATAAAGGCTCAGAGGTCTTGAAGGGTCTTGACTTTCTAGTTTTTTAATATACTCATCATACTCATAAGAATCACTAAATTCCAATGCTGTCGGGTAACTTGTATAACGAGGTCCAGGTTTTGAGTACTTTAAAAATTTTGAGAAATCTAACATCTTTTTCTTTCCGCCTTAAAATAATTACTGCGATTATCT
>JGI10211J34971_10003685_pt1 | contig 12230 bp, 8 predicted proteins | sample Etolagsediment_FD_34971 | JGI IMG/M metagenome (IMG submission 34971) | reverse complement strand
ACTCACGGTCTGAAAATGCGATGCTCTTCCCTGACAGACCCTCAAACTCCGCGACGAGACTGTCTTTCGGCACCGCCACCACAGTTCGGTACGAAAGCCCCGGCACGAACTCAGGCTGGACAAGCAGACGGGCTGTTCCCTGCTCGAGCATGTGTATGTACGGCCCCGTGCATACTACGGCCACATCCACTTTCCCCGCGGCCAAAGCACGTCCAAGTTCCGTGTATGACGGACGCAGCACAAAGGACTCACGGCGTCCGGAGTCCCGGGCGATTCGGTGCACGAGTTCATGGTACAAGGAGAAGGTCGACTGCACACTCCACATCGTAGCCACGGCGAAACGCAGAGAGTGACTGCCATCATCCGGTGCGTTGGGTGGCGGATCACCACCGGCTTCACCGGGCCGCAAGTCGACGTAGGGCGATTGTCCCGGATCCAGTGCTTGCCATGTGGCAATCAGACAAAGCAGGGCCACAAGTGGGAACGCCAGGTATCCGGCGACCCCTGGCCACCCTCTGGGCTCCCCGTTCGATTCATGTTCGGGAGTCTCGGAAGTCATTGCTCGATGCCAGACTCGTCAGCCCGTGGGAGGAATCTACCGGTCCGCTGTCACGATTATACGTCAAAGAAGATAGCATTAGTAAGCTTTCCATGCAAGACCACCTGTGGAGATCCGGAGGGACCTGCTACCGCCATCAGGAGAGTCTCCCCTATCCCCCGCGTGACTTGAGCCACGTGCTGGAGCGGAAACGCTTGCCAGGCGGCCAGGCGTGGGTACGTTGTCCGCAGAGCAGCAAGCCCACGGGCGTTCGAAGTTGCTGCGCGTTGGCAAATGCATCCGGCAATCATAAGGAGAGGCGATGAAAGCAGCCGTGGTCGAGTCGTATGGCGCATTGGTGGTCAGAGAGGTGTCCGACCCAGTTCCGGGAGACTACGAGGTCCTGTGTGAACTGCTTTATGGAGCCACGTGCACCGGGACGGACACGCATCTGATCCATGGACATGAACCGGTCTGCAACTGGGTGAAACTGCCGTTCATCCTCGGGCACGAGAGCATCGGACGTGTCGTGGAGTTGGGCCCCAAGGTCCGACACTTCCGGGTCGGCGATGTCGTAACCCGTGTCGGAGCGCCGGCCGGCAACGGCGTGAACATCGGCTGGGGCGGCTATGCGCAGTTCGGGATTGCCCGTGATCACTGGGCCATGTGCGCCGACGGCTTGCCGCCCCCACAGTGGGCCGGCAATCGCGTCAACCAAGTCGTCCCGACGGGAGTCGACCCGAGGGTGGCCCCGATGTTCACCACGTGGCGCGAGACGCTGTCCTGTATGCTGCGCTTAGGGGTGGATGCCGGAGCAAACGTCCTCGTGGTAGGCTCCGGAGGAAACGGTCTCTCGTTCGCCGCTCACGCGGGGATTCTGGGTGCAGGCGTCACGGCGATGGTAGGATCTGCTGCGCTCGAACCCGTGGCCAGGGAGGGCGTGGGCGTACAGGCATACGTGGATTACAAGAGTCCGACCGTAACGGCAAGCCTGAAGGAGCAAGTTCCGACCGGCTTCGACTTCGTCATCGACGCCGTGGGCAGAGCAGGCGTGGCGGACCAGGTGGTGCCGTGCATCAAACCGGGAGGAAGCTACGTCACGTACGGCATAGACGAACGCGATGCAGTACGCATCAATCCCCTTCTTGCCCCCGGGCCGGTCATGGTGAGGCCATGCCCGTACGATGAATCGGAGACACATCAACGCGTTTCGGAATGGGTCATGCAAGGGAAGCTGAACGCCGCGCCCTGGTACGATGTCGACGCAGCCTTCCGATTGACAGACATCAACGATGCGTTCGAGCACGTGTGGGGGCGCAAGTCCCCCAAAGCCCTGGTTGCCCTGACGGAGTGAGCGCCCCTGTGGCACGGTGCGGGAGTCGGTTGGCCAACCGGCACACCGGAACTCCCGGAGCGAAGACGGCCGTACGATCAACGGGCCTCAGGCGGACAGTTCACCGCGCAAACGCCGCTTCAGGTTCACCAGGGCGGGCATGCGCTCTTTGATGAACGGCTTCGCGTGGTGGTGATACAGACCACAGGTACGGCAGACAATCGAGTGCTTTGGGAAGAAGCAATAATATGCGTGCTCGCGTTCGCCCGTGGCGAGCTCCGTCTTCCAGCGAGCTTCGCCGCCCAGAAGGTCGAATCGCCGCACCCCCTCGGCAATCGCCTGCTGCATGGCCTCGGTCACCACGATGATGCCCGGGGAGAGATTCCGGAACTCGTTGTCGTAGGACGTCTTGAGCGCGCTGAGCTCGTTCTTGTACGCTACGCCGAAGAGGTGAGCGACCGGCCTGCCGTCGATATAGAGCAACTGTAGACGGAGCCACCCCCTGGCCGCACAACGATACGCAAGCTCGCTGTAGAACCCCCGCAACTCCTCGGTCTCGGTCATCGTCTCCCCATGGGTTGCTTTCCAGCTGTTGTCCTCGATCGCAAAGAGGTCGGCGATGCCTGCTTCAACGTCCTTCTCGTCTCGCACGACGCGCGCCTCGAAGCCAGGCTCCTTCTCGATGCGGTTACGCTTCCGCCGCAGCTCCTTGCGTGCCTTCCGATCGCGTCCTGCCAGGTACTCGTCCCAGTCCGCGGGGAGATCGACGTACGGGGAGGCGGGAGACGTGCGCACGGTGGTTGCCATGCCGTGCGCGGATGCCGCCGAGGGAAGGAATCGAGCGATCGAAGTGTCTGTCACCACGTGGGCGGTGAGTCGCCGACCGCGTTTCTCGCCTCTGAGATGTTCCAGGATGGCGTCGAGCGTCGCATCTACATCGAACGTCGTCACCAGGTTGGCGCGGCGAACCTGGTTGTGAATCGGCAGGATAAGCCCGGGTCGGTGCAGAGGCCCTCGGCACTCGTCCTCGATCAACGGTAACGCCGCGCGCAGGACGCCATCATCGCGCACAAAAAGGAACGCGAGCCGTTTGTCCGACCAGAAGCTCCGCAGGCAGGTTAGAAGCCACTCCGGCGTGTCGAGAAGGCCGGCATCGTCGCAGGAATCCACGAGCTGGCCCCACTCGTCGAGATACGGGTCGAGGGATTTGATGTCGGTCACTTCCTCGGTCTGCAGCATCGTCGCGTGCCTCCGGTGGCTTTCGCCCTACTCCAGTTCCAGCGCCACGTCCACCCAGTCGCCGTCGGCGTCATAGGCCGACCGGTACATGGCGTCGAGGATGGACTGGGTCCGCCGACCGTCGCGTCCCGGGCAGCTCAGAGCAGCCCCCGTGCGCAGGGCCGCGGCAAAGTTGTCCATGGAGTTGAGCCATTCCGGCTTCACGATCTTGTCGGCCGACTCCGTCCAGACGCCGTCGCGGAACCAGCGGGTCATGGGCTTCTCGAATGGGCCGCCGGCAAACTGGGCGAAGATCCCGTCGGTACCGACCAGCTCGCACCGGTAATACCACGTGGCATGCGGGTAGTTGGTGGTCGCCGTGAAGTTCAGCACGAAGCCATTGTCGTACAACCACGTCGCCACGCCCAGATCCTCCGCCTCAATGTCGTGGCTCTGAGTCCAAATGCTGCAACGAACCTTGGATGGGACGCCAACAGTGAACGCAAGCTCGTCGATGTGATGGATCGACTGGTTGGACAACACCCCGCCGCCGTCCCATCGACGGGTGCCGCGCCATCCCCCGTTCGAGTGGAAGTAGTCCATGGTCCGCAGGATGTTCAGTGAACACGTCCCGCTCAGCAGTCTGCCGAACGCACCGTCGGCGACGGCGGCTTTGAGTGTGTGCACATCCGAACGGTTGCGTCGATCGAAGTCAACGGCAAGTAACAGGCCTTTGGACTCGGCCAGCCGAATCATGTCGTCGCAAGCCGCCAGCGTGGCGTCCATCGGCTTCGTGGTCATGGCGTGCTTCCCCGCCTCGAGCGCCTGCATGGCAATCTCGCCGTGTCGCCCCGTTTCGGTCAGCACGAACACGACCTCAACGTCGTCGTTGGCGAGCACGTCTCTCACATCCGTCGTGTACGGCACGCCGCATACCTCGGCAGTGCGCTTGGCGCGTTCCTCACGAAGATCGCAGACCGTGACCAGCTTGCAGCCGGGCGTGTTGGCGATCTGTTTCGACCGACCGTGGCCCATGCCAAGGCCGACGACGGCGAAGCGCACGGGATCGTCCTGCCACGGACGCCGCACGTCTGTCGCCTCCTTCGTCTCACCGAACAGGCTGCCGGGCGCGGCCGACGGCCAGGCCTGTTTGAGCACGTCGATGACTTGCTTGGACATATCAGCATTGCTGACCGATCGATCCGGGTTGTGTGTTTCGGCACTGACCGGCCCCCGTATGCCGGCATTGTCGCACGTCTGCAGCACTTTGTCGTAGGGAATCGTCTCTTCCGTCAAGCCAGGGACGGTGCCTCTGGCCTTCACGTGGACGAGTCTGGCGCCCTGAGCCATTCGCCGGATGTACGCGTCCTCGTCTTTCCTGCGCTCATCGCAATCCCAGCCGTTGGCCACGTCCCACGCCAGACCCCACGCAGGCACGCCGAGCGCCCCGACCACAGTGAGCACCTCGTCCGGCGTTGTGCCGCAGTTCTCGAACGTGAGCAGAAGCCCGGCTTCCCTGGCGCGCCGGGCAAGCGGCGCGAACATGTCGAGGACCTTCTGGAGTTCGTCGGGGCGGATGGCCAGCTCGCCCTGCAGTTCCTTCGGCGGTTGCCAGTAGAAGAAGCTGCGCACAAGACGGCAGTCGAGCGCGTCCGCGGCGCGGATGATGCCCTCCAGTTTCTCCGCCTCGCGTTGCTGGCGTTCGGCGTCGGGGAGATGCACCTTGGCCAGGGACGACTGGATGCAGCCGACCTTCATGCCGTGTGAATCGACGAGCGCGCGCAACTCAGCGAGCTCCAGATCGGTCAACGCCTCGATGGCCTTGCCGAATACGCGGCTGCGGAAATCCACCCAGTCGACGCCCCACGATTTGATAATCGGGAGGGCCTCCCGTACGTCCAGAGCCAATTCGTCGCTGAAAATCGAGAGATGCATCCGAGTCCTCCTGTCAGCCTGCCATGTCTTTCAGAGCTCCGCTCAACGCGGGATCATCGATTCGTTTCATATGTGCTACAAGCGTGTCGCGAAGTTCGCGCAACATGTCCGAGTGTGCGGGGTCGCCCGCCAGGTTCGTCGTCTCGCCCGGATCCTCGGCGAGGTGGTACAGCTCGTGGCCGTTTCGGGACTGCAGAACAAGCTTCCAGTCATGCGTGCGGATCATGCGGGCGCAGTTCCTGGCCGGATCGCCGCGCTCGGCGAAAACCGGTCTGTTGTCGTCCGGCTGTCCCTGGAGGAAGGGGCGCAATGACCGGCCGTGGGCCTCCGGCAGCGGGTCGACTCCGAGCAAGTCCAGAATCGTGGGCGCAATGTCGACCGATGACGCTTGTACAGTGGTCTTCGTGCCGGCATGCACGGTGCCCGGCAACCGCGCAATCAGAGGCACACGGACAACTTCCTCGTAACACGTGGGTACAGTCTTGTCCATCAGGCCGTGACCGCCGTTCATATCGCCGTGGTCGCTGGTGAAGATGACCAGCGTACGGTCGACAAGCCCGAGTCGCTCCAACTCATCCAGAATTCGGCCGAAGCACCAGTCCATCATGCTGACCTGGCCGTAGTAGCACCGCAGGTACTCGCGCATCCCTTCCTCGCCGAACAGGCGGGCGAGGCGAAACGCCTGAGATTTCTCCCACGCGGGATGGAAGTCGCCACGGCTGTCGGGAAGCTTGAACGAGGCGGGATCGTACATGTCGTAGAACGGTGCGGGGACGACCCACAGGGCATGCGGCGGGCTGACCGAGTAGGTGATCGAGAAGGGCTCGTCCTTATGCCGCCGCAACAGGTCGATGCAGTGGTCCGCGAGCACCGACTCGTAATGGAACGCCGGTTTCACGCGAGACCGGCCGATGATGCTCAGATCTTGCTTGCTTCGCGTCTTGTCGTCGCGCCAGGTCATGTGACAGCGATGCGTGTTCGCCGTCATGTAGACGTCGTTGACCAATGTCTCCCCCACACGCGGTGGGTCGAAGGCACTCTGACCGGCTGTCTTGCGACGTTCGTGCAGCATCTCTCGGGGGCGTTCACGGTCCTCTTTGCCCTCGGGAAGGCACGTCAGCTCCGCTTCGTCGCCCAGGTGCCACTTGCCCAAGTGATGGCACGAGTATCCCCGATCGGTCAGGGCGTGCATGAAGGTGCGTGTCGGCTCCCGCAAGCGCAACGGATCGGGTTTGCCATTGACTTTGCCTTGGATATTGCGGTGAATGCCCAACGTGCCGGGGTACCGTCCCGTGCAGAACGCAGCGCGCGTCGGCGAACAATACGGGACGACTGCACTCGCCTCGGTAAAAAGGCAGCCTTGGGCCGCCAGTCTGTCCAGATTCGGTGTCTTGACCAGCGGGTTGGCCATACATCCGAGTATGTCGAACTTGTGCTGGTCAGTCATCAGGAACAGCACGTTCGGAGGGCGTTCCGACGGTTCGCGGGAGTGGCTTGTGACCGATGTAAGAGCAGCGGCAGAGGCGGCGGTCTCGATGAAGCGTCTGCGGGAAAATGTCATGGTACGGATGGTCCAACTGGTATGATGGTACACAATATACGCGCGGTCGCACGCGCACCAACTGCATGATGTGGAAGGCTGTGAATAAAGCCGTTGTGCGTCCCGTCAATCGGGACAAAGAGCCAACCTGGACCAGACGAACTGAGGCGAGAAGGCCCGCAGCGGAGATGTTGAGCATGTTCAACGACGACCGAGACACCACCCCGACGCGCATTCGGCCGGGACGCTGCTGGCTTGTTGCCGTCGGGTTGGGAACAACGCTGTTGCTGGCCGGTTGTGCGACCCGCAGCCTGTTGCGCCAGGCCGATATCCGCCTGGCGCGCGACGATCCGGGCATGGCCGTGTACTTCTTCAGCGAGGCCCTGAAACGTGATCCGAAGCTCGGCCATGATCCGGAGTTTGTCCTCCGCTACCGGCAGGCGCGGTTCAGTGCCGCCATGCACGAAGGGAGGGGAGCGGCAAAGATCGGTGACTGGGACTTGGCCGTCAGATGCTTCGAGCGCGCCCTCGAGATCGAACCGGGGGACATCACTGCTCGGACGTCACTCGACGCTGTGCGCTCCGATGGAGCGAAGAAAACACATGCTCGCGCCGTCCAAGCGGCGGACAACGGCGACCTGGCGCTGGCGTCCTCCCTCCTTGAGAAGGCTAGCGGGTACGACTCTACGAACAGCGACGTTGCGGCCGCTCTGCGCTTCTCGCAACCGGGTCGCCTGCCGCAAGGAGAGCCGTCCTCGGTGCGGTATGCCGAGGCCCTCGGGAAAACGCGTGAGAAACGTTGGCAGGAGGCGCAGGCCATCCTTGGCAAGATCGTGGCTGACACGCCGCAGCACATTCTCGCTCGGGCGCAGCTCCACGAGGTTGTGGCCAAGCTGACGGAAGCGAAGGGACTGTGTGCGCAGGGGGGTGCGGAGTTGGCGTCGCGACGACTGTGGCGTGCCGAACAGCGGCTGACCGCCGCTCTGGAAATCTGGCCGTTCTTCGACAAGGCGTCATCGGCGTTGCGCGATGTTCGCAACCGGATCGAGCAAGCCGAGGCCGGTGTGGCCGAGGCCCGCGAACTGGCGGCATCGGGGCAGTGGGACGCAGCGTTGGCGCGAGCCGCCTCGGCGTCGGAGTTGGCAGTGGACTACACCGAAGCTCATGTGTTGCAGGGCGAGATCAAAGGCCGGGCTGCCTCGGCCTACCACGAGTCCGGGCAGAGGCTCCTGGCACAGGGCAAACTGTCCGAGGCCGAGGCCGAGTTCCGGACGTGCCTGCGGTATGTCACGGACATGGAGGCTGCCCGACGTGGGCTCGGAACCGCCGCGGGCCGACGCGCGGAGAGCTACATCGGGAAAGAGCTCTGGGGCAACGCACTGGTCTGGTACTGGCACGCTCAGCAACGCTTCGCGGACAAGCAGTACCAGGAAGGTGTCGCGGCCATGACACGACGAATTGCCGGGCGGCTGGCGAGCCGCGTCGATGTCGTGGTCGATGCGGAGGATGTTCTCAGATCGTCGGCCGCGGGGTTTGCCGACGTTCTGGCGAAACGGCTTTCCGACAAACGGCCCCCGTTCCTGGATATCCGTCTCGTGAATGAACCGGCCGACGATGGTGCGTACGTAGCCGGTGTCGGGCTGCGCTTCTGCGAAGTCGAGCACGACGTTGTCCGGAGCGTCAACAAAACGCATGATTTCACCGAGTATCGCGAGGAACCAAACCCCAACCTGCCCAAGATAGGGCGCCGGATCAGGATTGTGCAAGGCGATCTGCACCGCCTGCGCCACGACTATGACCGCGAGTGCCGCGAGTGCCGGGGGCGGGGGACAGTGGAGTGTTCACGGTGTAGAGGAGCGGGCTCCCGGGCATGTGCTCCGTGTGGCGGCACGGGGACTGTCGAGGTCGACAGGGAACGGCGTACGTGTGAACAATGCCGAGGCAGGGGACACCTGCCGTGCAGGCATTGCGACGGCAAACCGGTGCGATGTTCGCACTGCCGTGGCTCGGGACGCGATTCGCGCGTGACGCTGTCTGATATCCACTGGAAGGAAAACGAGTCGCGACGGCTCGAACGCGAGTATCGTGATGAGCCCGAAACCGTACTCGTCGGCTATCCCGCCCGCTGGCCCTACACCGAGATCACACACATGAAAGCCGGCCGCGGACGGGCTATCCTGGCGATGCGACTGAAGGACGGCAGGCCAGTGTTCCAAGACACATTCGACGCCGTCATCGAGCATCGCGACAGCATGATCGAGAACCCCAACGCGGAGATAGGTCTCGCACCCGATGCGTTGGAGCTGCCTGTGGACCGCGATATACGCGATCGGGTCCTCGCCAAACTCGCCGCGGACACCGCCGAAAGCGTCGTCAGGGAAACGCTCAAATCCCTTGGCCGAACCGTAGCTGCGGACGCTGCAAAGGCCAACGGCGACGCCCGGGTGGAAGCCTTGGCCGACCGCTACCTGTTGTTGCTTCACCTCGACGGTGCCGAGGCCAAACGTGCCCGCGAAGCCCTCATGAAGATCCCCCGTTAACCCCTCTCAGAAGGGCAGCTCGTCGATAGCCTCGGCGCTCAGGTCGATCGAGTCGTGGACCACGTTCCCGCCTACCGGCACGATGCTGATGACAGCCCCGCCCAGACGCATGGGCACGGTAACCACCTTGGTGAACAGGCAACCAGACAGAAACACCGTCATCAACACGAGAAGCGCGGAGATCGCAAACGGACGCATCATAACCTCTCCTTGGGTTCGTTAGGGACAAGCACATAGACTTTGTCAGTGTCGCGTACGCGCGTGGTAAGCCGGACGGTTGCGACGCCGCGTTCGACACGGTCGACGGGCAGCTCATCCTGGCGTATCTCGTCGGGCTGGAACGTCACCACGCCGGTGGTCGCCCCCTGGACCATCAACGTATCCCCTTTGCCGAACACGTAGCTCTGGACCTCGATCTCGACGACCTGCACCTTCTTGTAGTACGTCAGGACGCGCCCCACGTACTGCTTGCTCACGGTCGCCTGGTTGCCGGTCCCGGCCACATAGTCGCCGACCGGGCGCCCCATGTAGAAGCCGTCCGAGAAATCGCGGTTATAGACCGTGCGGACGCGAGCGACCAGTTCCTCTTTGAGCGCATCGTCCAGTGTGCCGGCCATGCATGCATCCAACGCTTGCCGATAGCACCCCACTACGGTCCGTACGTACTCCGGGTTGCGGTTCCTGCCCTCGATCTTGAAGGAGTCGATACCCGCCTCCACGAGTTTCTCGATGAACGGGATGGTGCACAGATCCTTGGCGGACAGTACGTAGTCCTGGCCGACCACAAACTCATAGCCGTCCTGCGTTTCCTTCACCAGATACTCGCGCCGGCAGTTGTGGTAACACTCGCCGCGGTTCCCCGACTTCCCGTAGACCTCGTGCGACAGGAAGCAGCGGCCCGATACACTCACGCACATCGCCCCATGGACAAAGGCCTCGATCTCGAGATCTGTCCGTCGCTTGATCTGTTGCACTTCCTCCAGCGTGAGCTCGCGTGCCAGGATCACGCGCTCGGCTCCCAACTGCTTGTAGAAGTCGAGGGAGCGGGTGTTGGCAATCGACGCCTGGGTCGATACGTGAAGCGGCATGCCGAACTCCCGGCATACTCCGATCACGGCGGGATCCCAGCATATCACCGCGTCTACGTGTCCACGCGCCGCCCGCAGAACCTGCTCGACTTCGGGCAACTCATCCTCGTAAACGATCGTGTTAAGGGTCAGGTACGCCCTGATCCCGCGCTCGTGGCAGGTCGCGCAGACGTCGGGGATACCCTCGACGCAGAAGTTCTCTGCTCCGGCGGACCGCATGTTGAGCCGGCTCACACCAAAGTACACCGCATCGCACCCGCCCTGGATTGCCGCCGTCAGGCACGTGGGATCTCCCGCCGGCGCCAGGAGCTCGGGTCGTTTGAGGAGTGGGTTGATCATCTGAGGCCGGCTGCTTGTCTGGTGTGTCATCACGAAAGATAGTCGATGCACGGGTGAAAGACAGCGCTCAACTGCTCCGGCATCGGGAGCAGCCCCACTGTTCGCAGGCAAAGCCCCTCGCGTACTCCGAATGTCTCCCCGCGGTTCGTCCGGAAGGGGCTTGTTTCGGCGCCTCCCGAGGATAGATTGAGCGCTCTGCCCGGGCATCTGTGGCTCGGGCCGGGAGTCGCGAGTTCAGGCGCATTGCCCCACTACGTTTCTCCGTCCGGGAGCAACAGCATCGACGAGAGGTCAACGAATGGACAAGATCAGAGCCGGCATCATCGGTTTCGGTCGGATGGCCGAAAACCGACACCTCAAACAGATGAGTGAGAACAACGCGTTCGAAGTCGTCGGTGTGTGCGACATCACGGCAGCTCGGCGCAAGCACGCCGAGGACGAATACGGCCTGCGTGCTACCGGGGACTTGGACGAGCTTCTCGCGTGGGACACCGACTTGGTCGTCATCGGAACGCACTCCGCTCAGCACCATGCGGACGCACTCGCGGTTGCCTCCTCCGGCAAACACATGATGATCGAGAAACCGCTGGCCGTGGACGCGCGGCAGGCGCGGGAAATGGTCGCTGCCGCGAAAGCGAACAACGTCGTATTGACCGTGTACCACAACCGGCATTTCGATGGGGACTACCGCATGGTCAAGTCCGCGGTACGCGAGGGACTCGTTGGGACCCCGATCACCATCGAGAACCGCACGCTGGGATCGCGTCCGGCTGTCGGGTTCGGCACCCCGGCCTTCAACCAGGAGTGGCGCATCACAGCTGCTGCCGGCGGCGGCACGCTGCTCGATTTCGGGCCGCACTGGTGTGAACAGATCCTGGACCTGATGGAAGGGCACAAGGTCGTGCAGGTGTGGGGCGACGTCCGTCACTTCAGATGGGGTGACGCCGACGATCATTTCCGCATCGAGATGGTGTTCGACAACGGCACGCGCGCTACGGCGGCGAAGAGCGACATCGCCTACGCAGGTTTGCCGTTCAAATGGCTCATCCTCGGGACGGAGGCGACACTGAGCGGCCCGGTGGACGATCGCGTTATCGTGAGTGGCGCCGACTATGAGCTGCGCCGGTCGACCGCGGTTGAGGCGACTGACCTGCATGCAAACCTGGCGGATCATCTGCTGAACGGGACGCCACTGATCATCACGGCCGACCACGCACTGCGCGTGATGGAAGTGATCAGCGCCGGAGTCGAGTCCTCGATTCTGGGCAAGAGCCTGGACGTGGACATCTGACGAGTGCAGTCGGGAGAGGAACAAGCGATGACAAGAGAACCCGGACACATGCGGATCGTCACGGCCTGTAGTGTGGTCTCCGCGCTTCTTCTGTCGGGCACGTTGCTGGCCGACCGAGACATGGAGAGAGATGGAGAACACCTGAGACGCGAACACCGCGAGCAGGCAGAGCGTGAGGAACTGGAACGTCGACAGCAGGAAGAACGGGAGCATCGCCGTGTGCCTGAAGATGAAGGGGACTGGGAGCGAGAAGGTGATTGGGCCGGCGAAGCGGGGGAATGGGTGGACGAAGACTGGCGCGGACATCGCAGGCCCCCATCCTCGGACGCGATCCTGGGGGAGTTGATGCACCGTTTCCGCGAGGAAGACCGCGATAGAGCTCTGGAGATGGTCCGCGAGTTGTTTCCC
>JGI10211J34971_10003682_pt1 | contig 12237 bp, 5 predicted proteins | sample Etolagsediment_FD_34971 | JGI IMG/M metagenome (IMG submission 34971) | reverse complement strand
AATTCGGTGGTCACGATCCCGCCGGTGCCGAAACCGGTGTCGAGGTCGCCCTCGGCCCCATAGCCGGGACTGGCCAAGCAGCAGGTGAGGAGGAGGGTTGCTGTCAGTTTTCTCATCCGTCTGTCTCCCAAGGACAACCTTCAGTATTCGACTATTGGGCCGGTCGGACACACGCCACGCACAGACGCCACGACAGCGGCTGTGGACACCCGCGCCACTGTGCGCCGAGGCCCATCACGGCCTCGAGTTCGCGCTGAGCGTATACAGAATGTCATCGTCGCCGGGGGTGAGTCCGTCGACCTCGAAATCGGTATCGATCTCCTCGTCGGGACCGGCGGTGATGACGACGGTGTCTTCTTCAAAGCCGTTGTAGGGAGCGGTCAGGTTGACCGTGTTCGAACGGGCGTCGAGATAGCGGACGTTGGCGGCGTACCGGTTCCCCCAGGGGTCGGGATCGATGGGGGCGGTCATGTACGGGCCGCGCCAGGCGAACTCGCTGTTGAACCCGCCGCTCTCGTCGCGGGCAAACATCAGGTCGGCCACGACGCCATTGGTCAAATCGGTTGGGGTGCGGTAGGCATTGGCCGGGTTCCCGCCGGGCATGTTGCGCACCAGATGGTTCTCGAGGAAATCGATGATGCCGTCGGCCGAGTTCTCGGGCAGGCCCCAGTCGGCGCCGCCGGACGTCGCCTCGACCTCGGGCACGTCGCCGTCGGACACAAGGAGCGCGACTCGATTGGCACCGGTCGTCTGGTCCGGCGCACTGCCGTTTGGATCACGCGACGCGCCGCCGGCCGCGCCGCCGCCGGTGCCTTCCTCGAGGAAGTAGCTGTTGGCCGTGTCCTCGATGAACATCACGACAGCCATGGCAATGGCCTGCACGTCCTCCCGTGCGCGCACGACCTTTGCATTGCGCACATAGCGGTCGATTACAGGCGCGAGGATCGCACAGAGGATCGAGAGTACGACGAGGATGATGGTCAACTCGATCAGAGACCAGAAACGGCGCGACAGCATGGCTCGTAGCTCCACACACTGCGTTGCGTCCGGGAAGCCGAAAGGAAGGCAGAAGCCCGCTCTCTCTTCCAGAGACGCGCTCACTTCAGTTTGACGACCCGTGCCTGATTGTCGGGATGGCGCCGGTCGCCGTGACACACACAACACTCAATCTGCGCTTCGACAGCGGGAACCACACACGTTCCTCGACCGCGGAATCAAGGCCGGTTCACCGGCGCAAAACCCCACGAGCCCGATGCGATAGACCGAGACTGTGCGAGAGACAAGCAAGAATTGGACCACAACAGTGTATGGGATTAGGCAACGGGCAAGAACGGGGGGGGCACGTAGCGGAACGCCGCCTGTTCTGCCCGGAAGGCGGCATGCGAACCGCGCCCGGGGAAGCGCACGTCCCTACACTATTTGTAGGTTGACCTACACGATGTGTAGCTATAGTAGGGTCGGATGGTCCAACAACCGGAGGACGCTGCAATGCACATCAAGCACACGATTCTCGGACTGGCCGCGGCGGCCATGTGTGCGGAGACCGCAATGAGTGACGATGCCATGATCAAACGTGTCGGTGCCGGGAACAACGAGTTCGGATGCAAGCTCTACAGCCGTTTGGCGAAGCAAGAAGGCAATCTGTTCTTCTCGCCCGCCAGCATCTCGACGGCGTTGGCAATGACGTTTGCCGGTGCCCGGGGAACAACGGCCGAACAGATGGCTGCAACGCTGTGTTTTCCGACCGGAGACGAGTCGTTGCACGAAGCCTATGACGGGCTGATGTCTCAGTTGAACAAGGGCGACGATCGTCCGTTCGAGCTGGTCATTGCCAATGCACTGTGGGGGCAGAAGGGATTCGGGTTCCTCGACTCGTTCCTGAAACTGAACAAACAGTACTATGAGGCCGGCCTGAACTCGATGGATTTCGGGGGAGCACCCGAGGCGTGCCGCGGCGAGATCAATGCATGGGTCGAGGCGAAGACGAGGGATCGCATCAAGGACCTGTTACCGCAGGGATCGATCAATGCCATGACGCGACTCGTTTTGACCAACGCGGTGTATTTCAAAGGAGACTGGGAGCATCCGTTCAAGAGGAAGGCGACGCGCAATGCCGCGTTCTACACAGGCAAGGAGGACGTACAGGCACCCTTGATGCAGCAAAAGGAGCGGCTGGGCTACTTCGAGTCCCCGGCACTCCAAGTTCTCGTGATGCCCTACGGCGGCAACGAGCTGGAAATGGCCGTGTTTCTGCCGCGGCAGAAAGACGGCTTGGCCGGACTGGAGACCGAGCTGACATCGGCAACGATGGATGACTGGATGAGAAGGGCCCGCCCGCGTGAGGTCCGCGTCTTCTTGCCGCGCTTTACGAGTACGTCTCAGTTCGTGCTGGAGAAGACGCTCGGCGCCATGGGCATGCCGGCTGCATTCTCGGACGGGGCCGACTTCTCGGGGATGACAGGCCGCCGGGACCTGTGCATCTCCAGCGTGGTGCACAAAGCCTTCGTCGACGTAAACGAGGAGGGAACGGAAGCGGCGGCAGCCACTGGTGTGGTCATGCGTCTGACCGCGGCCATGCCGCAACCCGTGCCCGTGTTTCGTGCGGATCACCCGTTCGTGTACGTCATCCGCCACCGCCCGTCCGGCACGATCCTGTTCATGGGGCGACTGGCGGATCCGAGGTCTGGAGGATAGCCGGCGGGCAGCGGCTGTGGACATCCGCTCCACTATGTGACACACTCACCGTTCCAGGCGGGCGTCGGCCCAGATGAAGTTTGCGTTCGTCCACAGGACGCCGCCGCTGACGGAGAGCGTGACCTCGACCGCGCCGGTCAGGTCCGCCAGAATCTCCAACGGCTTGTCCGAGTAGGTGTGCTCCTCGGCCTCGAACAGCAGTTTCTCGGCACCGGCGGGGTTCGTGCCGATGATCAGGATGTGGGCCTTCTCTGTCTGTTTGCGCGCCTTGCACGGTTCCTCGATGCCGTTCCACTCGATGCCGGCGATTGTGCGGAGTCTGGTGTAGCCGGCGCATGGGAAGGTCACTGTGCTCGGGAAGCGCATGCAGATCCCGCGATCGAATCCCGCGCCGTGAATCACGAGTTTCTCCCCGGCGAAAGTCCGGTTGCGCTCCACGTACTCCTTGACGATGTCCGCCGACAGGGGCATCAGCGTGTCGAGGTAGAGTTCTCCGGGAAGCAACTCGCCTTGTGCGAAATCCGCGGCACAGACGTTGGGCACGCTCCGCGGCCTGCTCGTTTCGCGCCACGCCGGAACAGCTTCGAACGTGGTAGCCGGTTCCAGTCCCCACGTTTCGTTGAAGAACCCCCACACCAGGAACGTCTCGGGATTCCGGCCGTTGGTGACATCGTCGAACACGGCGAAATCGAAATGGCTGCGGTGGTCGTACGGAAGCCAGTCGAACCAGTTGCCGAACCGTTCGTTGATGTCGAGATAGCTCTCGGGCGTAGAACCGGCAATGAGCACGACGTACCTGGACGGATCGAGTGAACTGGGGTAACAGAGCTTGACACCAACGTTGGACCCCGTGTACGTCCTGTCGCCGAGCTGGACGCCTTCGCCGGAGATCTTCACCGGGAGCATACCGATGATCGCCTCGGTTGTTCGGTTCTCAGCGGGGCCACCGAACAGTACGAGGTTGGACCCCGATATGTCGTCCCCCGTCAAGCTCGCGTCGTCGGTCATGCGGCAGGGAACACCGAAGCGTTGCTCCCACATGTCGCGGAACCGGTAAGCGGCTTGCACGGGCCCCGGGCGTCTCGGCGACTGTTCGGCGGTCACACGCGGATAAACCACGATGAAGCGCGACATGAAAGCATGTTCGACCGGCCCCTCAACACTCGCCGACTTTCGGGGCGGTCCTCCCTGAAGCCCGGGTCTTGCACCCCCTTGCCAGGCGCGCAACTCGGGCTTGTGCAGCGACAGCACGGTCTCGTCCCCATTTTCCGGCGGCGGGGGCAGAGCGACGACGGCACCGTCGATGCGAACGCTCGACGGACGACCTGTGAACGGCAGACGATCGAGGAGGATATCCACATCCGAGACGTTCCGGGTAGTGATACGGAGCGACCGGTCGTTCCTGTCCGCGTGTCCGTCGATCGTGGCATGCTGCAGTCGCTTCTGCATGCCCGTGATACGCAGCCAGTCGCGTCCCGGGTAGCGAAGCCATGCGGTCTTGTAATGGACCCGGTCTGGCGACGTGTCACCCGTCGACATGCCGAGCATCTTGTTCGCCAGGAATGCGAAGTTCGCATCCAGTCCGTGCATGATGTAAGGCAGGAACTGGAACTCGGCTTGCCGGTGGCGCAGACGGTCGAGCGCGATCTTCATGCTCCATGCGTGGTTCACGTGGTTGATCGGATCATGCTCGCCATGGATCGCAATGACAGGAACGCCAAAGAGGTTCTCGGCATACGTCACGGCGCTGGTATCGTCGCGCAGGAAGTCGCGCACGGCAGCTTGAGGCGAGGTCTTCGGTGTCGGGGTGTCCCAGAGCTCGGACCACACGCGGATATCCGTGTTGCCGCACATGGGTGCGATGCCCGCAAAACGGTCCGGGAAACGCGTCGCCAAGTGCCATGCCCCGGTCCCGCCCATGCTGTTCCCTGCCAGGAAGACGCTTCCCGTGTCCACATTGAGCAACGTCGCCGTCTCGTCGATCACGCGGAGCACATCGGCTTCCCCGACAAACATGTAGTCCATGCCTCCCCTGCCCTGTGGCCCGACCACGATGAATCCGGGCAACGAGCGGACTTCGCACTGCAGCGTGTTGAACATGTCCTGGCCGTGCAGGAACGCGATAACCGGCAGCGCCGTCTCGCCGTCGTATTCCTCCGGTATCGCGACGCGGAAGGGCTGCAGCGAGTCGTCAAGTCGCGACCAGTACGCCAACAGATACGTGTCGTCCGCTTCCAGGTAAGTGCCGTGTTTGCGCAGGAGATTCAGCTGCTCCGTGATGTCCGACAGCCTCTCGGCGTAGATCTGCGTGTCCGTCGGATGCCACGCTTCCGCGGATCTGCGGATCGCGCTCTCGCTAAGGAGCACGCGCAGTGCCAGGCCTCCCACGAGCGAGTTGTCGCGATCCAGCGTCGACAGGGAATCCCGGAGCTCGCCAGCGTAGCTGAGCAGCACCTCGTGCGGAGCCGGCGGAGGGGGTGGGGCCTCGGGCTCCGGTTGCTGCTCGTGCCACTTCCTCGACACCACGGCAGCCGCGATCACGACGACCAGGAGGAGAACCAACGCAACGGTCGTGGGGCGAAGCTTGGTCTCCATCAGTCAGCCGTTTCGTCCGTGATGGCGATCTTCCACACGCCCTCGGCGTGCGCGCGCAGCATGTCGATGCCTTCCTCCACACGCTCGAGCGGGAGCCGGTGCGTGATGATCGACTTGACGTCCACCTTGCCTTGCGACATCAGCTTCAGCGCGACAGGGAAATCCCAACAGAACCCGAGCGTCCCCAGGACCGTCAGTTCGTCGAGTGTGAGTGCGGTGAGGTCAAAGGGATCCGTCTCGTTCCCGGACCACCCGATCAGCATGATCGTTCCGCCGCGCTTTACGAGTTTGGTAGTGGATGCAAGCGTCGCCGGCTGACCGACCGCCTCGATCACACAGTCGGCCCCCACGCCGTTCGTGATCTGCTGCACGCGTGCACGTACGTCTTCCCTGGTTGGGTCGAGCGTGTGCTGAACGCCGAGCTTACGTGCCACAGCGAGTTTGAAGCCGACAGGATCGATAACCACCACTTCGGCGCCCTTGTTCAGCGCGTGCTGCATGGCCAGCGACCCGATCGTGCCGCAGCCGAGGATGACCACGACATCGCCCAGCCGCAGCTTGCAGCGTTCGACCGCGTGGAGCGACCCGGACACGGGCTCGGCAATGGCGGCCTCCGCAAAACTGAGGTTGGCCGGTTTGTGGTGAAGGAAGAAACTGTCGGCGATGACGTACTCCGCCATGGACCCCGCAACCTGGTGTCCGGTGATCTTCAGATCCACACACAGATTGTAATCCGAGCGCAGGCATGCCGGACACGTCTTGCAGTTGAAGAACGGCTCCACCGCCACCTCGTCCCCGACCTGCCATCCGGTCACGCCCGGCCCGAGCGCGGCGATCACCCCGGAGCATTCATGCCCGAGGATGATGGGCCATGTGATCATGGGATGGTGCCCCGTGAAGCCGTCCACATCCGATCCGCACAATCCCGTGGCCTTCACCTGAACGAGGACTTCGCCCTCTTTGGGTTCCGGAACGGGTACCTCTTTGACGACGATCGTCTCTCGGGCCTCGCAGACTGCGGCTTTCATCGTTGCCTTCATCCGGGACATCTCCTGTTCTGCGGCGTATCCGGTTGCGTTGCGTTCGCACAATATAGCGGGTCGCGCGGGCACAGGCCCCCGGGCCCTCGCGCTCGGAACGACGACTCGTGAGCCCGCTCGGCCGAAGTCGACTGGCGACGGCAGAATCGCGTATGGTGGGATCTTACAGGTGCCTGGAAGGGCCGCTCGTGTGCGCAACCTGTTGCCTCGGCCCATTGGATAGGCGAGTTGACTGCGCCGCCACGGTTGACACATAATTGTGCGCCAGAGGTTGGTATTGATACTTTTTTGTCCCTTTTTGGGCAAGAGTCAAAAACCGGGCATTGCATAACCTAACCCATTCATTATCAGAACATTCAGAGTCTAACACAGGGCCGTGGCGTATGTTCTGCTCAACTGAGCGAGTGTGTTTTGTCACCAGGAGACGTGTGTGCCTTGACGGCGCCAGGAGATGCGAATGATGGAATCCGAACAACAACCTGACCAACAGCCGGGACATCAAGTTGGGTTCAAGATCCGCAATGCGGCGGGCCAGCCGGCCGCACAGGGGGTCTACGACCCGGCATACGAACACGACAGTTGCGGCGTGGGATTCGTGGCGGCGCTGGACGGGAAGCCGCGCCATGACCTGGTAGGCCACGCCGTGCAGATTCTGGCCAATCTCGAACACCGCGGCGCGGTCGGCGGCGACAAGTCGACAGGTGACGGCGCGGGTCTGCTCCTGAGTATGCCGGACGCGTTTGTGCGAAAGCACGCGGGCGAGATGGGCATTGAGCTTCCGGAGCCGGGAGACTACGCCGTCGGAATGCTGTTCCTGCCCAGTGATGAACAGGTAGCCCACTCGTGCTTGACAACCTTCGGCCGGATCGTGGCAGCAGAGGGAGCCCACGTGCTGGGTTGGCGGGATGTGCCGGTCAATGCAAGCGAACTGGGAGAATTCTCTCGTGCGACCATGCCGTCATTCCGTCAGGTCTTCCTGAGTCGCGGCACCATCGTCCGCGAGGCCTTTGAGCGCAAGCTGTACGTCATTCGCCGTCTGATCGAGAAGGAGGTGGATGGCTGGCATTCGGTCGATGCAAGCCAGTTCTACATCTGCAGCCTGTCGGCTCGAACGGTCGTTTACAAGGGCATGCTCACGGGAACGCAGCTCAAGACGTTCTTCCCCGACCTGGCTGACAACGAGTTCGCTGCGACCTTCGCGATCGTGCACCAACGTTACAGCACCAACACGCTTCCGACGTGGAGTCTGGCCCAGCCGTTCCGCATGCTGGCCCACAACGGCGAGATCAACACGTTGAGGGGGAACGTCAATCGCATGCGGGCACGCGAGTCGAGCTTGGCCTCGGAGCTTTTCGGGCGCGATATCGATCGACTGAAGCCCGTCATCGTCGAAGGTGGCAGTGACTCGGCCATGGTGGACAACGCACTCGAGTTGCTGGTGCGGGGCGGACGCTCCCTCCCTCACGCCATGATGATGATGATCCCCGAGGCCTGGGGCTCGAAGTACCACATGAGTCAGGACAAGAGAACGTTTTACGAGTTCCACAGCGCGATCATGGAGCCTTGGGACGGACCGGCGGCCATGGCGTTTACGGACGGACGTTTGATCGGTGCTACACTCGACCGCAACGGGTTGCGCCCCGCCCGTTTCAGCATCACCACCGACGGGTTGGTGGTGATGGCGTCCGAGACAGGCGTCATCGAATTCGAGCCGGAGCGCCTGCGTTCCCGCGGACGGTTGCAGCCCGGCAAGATGCTGCTCATCGACTTGGAGGAGCACCGTGTGGTCCCGGACCGCGAGATAAAGGCCAAGATCTCGCGTCAACAGCCATATCGGCACTGGGTTCGGGAGAACCACATCGAGCTGCGCGGCCTCCTCGTCCCCGCTGAAGTGCCCCTCGAAGATCCAAGAGCACTATGGACAAAGCAACGTGCGTTCGGGTACACCGAGGAAGAGCTGAACATGGTTCTCGGCCCCATGGCCGCGCGCGGCCAGGAAGCGGTCGGCTCGATGGGGAATGATACGCCGCTTGCCGTGCTGTCGAAGCGTCCCCAATTGCTGTTCTCCTACTTCAAACAGCTGTTCGCCCAAGTGACCAATCCGCCGATCGACCCGCTCCGGGAGGAACTGGTCATGTCCCTGATGAGCTACGTCGGCCGCGAGCGTAACCTGCTCGGGGAGACGCCGTCACACTGCCGACAGTTGAAACTCCATCACCCTGTACTGACTCCGGACGACATGCTGCGGGTCCGCAATGCGAAGCAAGCCGACCTGAAGAGCGCCGACATCGACATTCTCTTCCCGGCGGACGGAGACGGCAAAGCGCTCGAGGAGGCGCTGGACAAGGTCTTCTGGGAAGCCGAGGACGCGATCCGCGGCGGGGCCAGTTTGATCATCCTGACCGACCGCAACATGGGTGCGGAGCATGCGCCGATCCCGTCGCTGCTTGCGAGCTCGGGCTTGCACCACCATCTCATTCGCAAGGGGCTGCGTACGAAGGCAGGGATTCTGGTCGAGACAGGGGAGGCGCGCGAAGTGATCCATTTCGCGATCCTGATCGCCTTCGGTGCCAACGCGATCTGCCCACACCTGGCGTTCTCGACGTTGCGTTTGCTGGCAGAGAATCGGCGACTCGACCCGGTCGTACTCCCCGACGACGCCACGGACAACTACATCGCCGCGGTGAAGAAGGGACTGCTCAAGACGTTGAGCCGCATGGGGATCTCGACGATTCGCAGCTTCCTGGGCTCACAGATCTTCGAGGCGGTGGGCTTAGGATCGTCACTGGTGGACAAGTACTTCTCCGGAACCGCATCACGCGTGTCGGGGGTCGGCCTGGACGAGATCGCCCGCGAAACATGCGAGCGACATCGGTCCGCTTTCCTGCAGACGGGGAACACCGGACGCCTTCTGGACATTGGGGGGAGCTACCACGTGCGGGTCAACGGCGAGAAGCACCTCTGGACGCCGGAGACGATCACACTGTTTCAGCAGGCTGTCCGACAAGGCAGGTACGATGCATTCAAGCAGTTTGCAGCAAAGATCAACGACCAATCGAGCCAACATCTCACATTGCGGAGCCTCCTCCGGTTCAAGCCTCGCGAGGCCGTCCCGCTCGAAGAGGTGGAGCCGGTCGAACAGATCATCCAGCGGTTCGTGGTATCGGCCATGTCGTTCGGGTCGATCAGCAAAGAGGCCCACGAGGCGATCGCCATCGCGATGAACCGGTTGGGTGCGCGCAGCAACTCGGGTGAAGGCGGCGAAGATCCGGCTCGGTACGTGCCGTTACCGAATGGCGACTCGCGGATGTCGCACATCAAGCAGGTCGCATCGGGACGGTTTGGCGTCACGGCAGACTACCTCCAGCATGCCGACGAACTGCAGATCAAGATCGCACAGGGAGCGAAGCCCGGCGAAGGCGGCCAGCTCCCCGGGCACAAAGTGAGTGCGGAAATCGCACGCGTACGCAATACCATGCCGGGGGTCACGCTGATCTCCCCGCCGCCGCATCACGACATCTACTCGATCGAGGACCTGGCCCAGCTTGTCTACGATCTGAAGTGCGCCAATCCCAAAGCGAGGGTTTCCGTCAAGCTCGTTTCGGAGGTGGGTGTCGGCACCATTGCCACGGGCGTGGCCAAGGCCCGTGCGGATATGGTTCAGATTGCGGGACACGACGGCGGCACGGGAGCATCTCCGCTCACGGCCATCAAGCACGCCGGCCTGCCCTGGGAACTCGGCCTGGCCGAGACACAGCAGTGCCTGCGTCAGAACGGGTTGCGCGACCGCATCCGCGTGCAGGTTGACGGACAACTGCGCACCGGCCGGGACCTGGCAATCGCGACACTCATGGGGGCCGAAGAGTTCGGGTTCGCCACGCCGGTGCTGGTGTCGCTCGGTTGCATCATGATGCGCAAGTGCCACTCGAACACATGCCCGGTGGGTGTGGCGACACAGGACCCGAGACTGCGCACACTCTTCACCGGCAAGCCGGAGTATATCGAGCGGTTCATGCGGTTCCTTGCGCAAGACTTCCGGGAACAGATGGCCGAACTCGGGTTCCGGACCGTAGACGAGATGGTCGGCCACGTCGAATGCCTCGAGTTCGAGCCCGCAATCGACCACTGGAAATCCGCGGGTCTGGACTTGCGTCCCATGTTGGACCCGCTGGACACGGCACGGAAGATGCCACTGCGTTGCCAGCGCGAGGCCTGGTGCGAAGCCGTCGAGTGCCTGGACACTGAGCTGGTACAAGCTGCTCAAACAGCGTTGGAGGCCAGGGAACCGGTGAAGCTTGATCTGCCCGTCCGGAACATCCACCGAACGGTTGGTGCGAGGCTTAGCTACGAGGTCGTCAGCAGGCACGGCCCCGGCGGTCTTCCTGACGGCACCATCGACATTACCCTCCGTGGCTCCGCCGGCCAGAGCTTGGGCGCGTTCCTGGCGCCGGGAGTCGCCATCACCGTCGTAGGCGACTCGAACGACTATGTCGGCAAGGGGCTCTCCGGCGGGAGAATCGTCCTGCGGCCACCGGACGGCGTGCCGTTCGTGCCGCACGAGAACGTGATCGCCGGCAACGTCATTCTGTACGGTGCCACCAGCGGCGAGATGTATGTCGGCGGCCTCGCGGGCGAGCGTTTCGCAGTCCGTAACAGCGGCGCCCGGGCAGTCGTCGAGGGCGTTGGCGATCATGGCTGCGAGTACATGACCGGAGGAATCGTCGTCGTGCTTGGCCAGACGGGCGAGAACTTCGCGGCCGGCATGAGCGGCGGAATCGCTTACGTATACGACGAGTCGGGGCTGTTCGATACCAACTGCAACCTGGACATGGTCGACATTGAAAGCGTCTGGAGCGACGACGACCAGGCGGTTCTCCGCGAGCTCCTCCTCAAGCATGCCGCCTACACTGGGAGCGACCGGGCGAAGATGATCTTGGACAACTGGGAGAATCGACTGCCCTACTTCGTGAAGGTGATGCCGATCGACTACCGACGCGTTCTGGAACGGATGCGTGAAAGCCAATACCGAGAGTCCGAGACTCTGTCCGCGACCGAGGAGGTGTACCATGGGTAAGCCAACCGGTTTCATGGAATACGAACGGCAAGATCCGAGCAAACGTCCCGTGCCCGAGCGGGTGCGAGATTTCCGTGAGTTCCAGAAGCTCCTGTCCCCCGATCAGATCAACACGCAGGCAGCCCGCTGCATGGACTGCGGAATCCCGTTTTGCCATGCCCACGGATGCCCGGTGCAGAACCTGATCCCCAACTTCAACGACATGGTGTACCGCGGTCAGTGGCGTCATGCCCTCGACTTGCTGCACGCCACCAACAACTTCCCCGAGATCACCGGACGCATCTGCCCCGCCCCGTGCGAGGCGTCCTGCACACTGGCCATCAGCCAGCCAGCCGTGACGATCAAGGAGATCGAGCTGCAGATCGTCGAGCGGGGCTGGCGCTCGGGATGGATCAAGCCCGAACCTGCCCCGGCCAAAACGGGCAAACGCGTGGCGATTGTCGGGTCCGGGCCGGCCGGCCTGGCGGCGGCTCAACAATTGGCCCGGATGGGGCATGAGGCTGTGGTCTTCGAGAAAGACGATCGCGTCGGCGGCCTGCTCCGCTACGGGATCCCCGATTTCAAGCTCGACAAGTCGATCATCGATCGCCGTATGGAACAGATGGCGGCCGAAGGGGTCGTGTTCGAGACTGACGTGAACGTCGGCGAAGACATCTCCGTGGGCTACCTGGGACGCGCCTTCGACGCCGTGTTGCTTGCCGGCGGCGCGCGAGTTCCGCGCGACTTGCCCGTGCCGGGGCGCGAGCTGGACGGCGTTCACTTTGCCATGGACTTCCTCACTCAGCAGAACCGCCGGGTGGCGGGTGACGCCGTTCCCGAGTCGGAGACGATCTC
>JGI10211J34971_10003681_pt1 | contig 12238 bp, 13 predicted proteins | sample Etolagsediment_FD_34971 | JGI IMG/M metagenome (IMG submission 34971) | reverse complement strand
TTCAAGAAAAAAATACTATTGGAGAAGTAGAAGCATTTAAAAATTTGAATAATTATGTAAAGTCTAAAGAGTTACTGGTGTTTGCACTAGCTATAAAAATAGGACGCCAAAGTGGTGGACAATTTTCAAATACTCTTGAGAAAGTTGAAAAAACTATTAGTTATAGAAAAAAGATGCAAGATAAAGTTGATGTAGTTACACGTGAAGGAAGTATGGGTTCATATATTGTTGTAGGCATAGCTATATTTTTATACTTTATGCTCAATGGAAATTTTGATGGAAAAATCCATGCCTACTTTATGGAGTCTGAGTATGGAAGATTTCAACTTATGGGAATATTTTTATGGGTCTTTACAGGTATGGTAGTAAATAAAATTATTACAAGGATAGATAAATGATAGAGGCTGTTTTGTATAGTGCTATGATTATTTCTGTTGCTATGTTTTTTATTTTAATATCATGGTATTTTTACGGTGTTTATGAGCATAAAAAGAAGATAAGTGCTATTTTTGATATGAAAGATGATGAAATTTTGAGTAAAAAGGGTAGTCGAAAAAAAGAGGAGTTTAAACTTAAACTTCTCCAAGCAGGACTTACTAAGCAAAACTTCTATCAGGTTATTATAGCAAGTGTTTTAGCTGGTGCTTCTTTAGTTTCTTTGATTTTTGTTGTAAAGTTTTCTTTAATGACAAAAGTTATGATTCTCTTTATTGGAGTATCTATGGGTCTGTTTGTACCTTTTATTTATCTTGAAGAGCAGATCAAGAATCGTGTAAAACGCATAGAGGATGATTTGGCAATCTTTATTGATTTACTTATCATTATTCTTGAAGGTGGTGGTGGACTCAATAATGCTATAGACAAGGTCACAACAGAGGCTACTGATGTGCTAGGAAATGATTTACTTCAAGAGTCGAGGCTTTTTAAGTATGAGTTTGTCACATATGGGAGTGAAGTTGCATATACAAATTTAGCTAACAGAACAGGATCTGAGGCAGTTGGAACTATTGTTGGTTTCATGCGTCTTTCTGAAGAAACAGGAATTGGAGTAAAGACAGTCTTTGAAAATCAAGCACAAGAGTTGAAATCTGCAGAGATTTTAAATGTAGAAAAAAAAGCAGCAACTATGAATATAAACATAACCTTCGTGATGTTTATGTTTATTATACCAGCAGTTATTGCAATGATAGCATTTCCGATGTCTGCAGATGCTTTAATACCAGTATTTAAATAGGGAGTAATATGAAAAATAGACAGATAAGATTGATAATAGGAATACTAGCGGGCTTAGTGCTTTTCTCTTCCTCATTAGCATTTTTACTTTATACAAAACAAAATGTAAATGTAGCTGATAACAAAGATAGTGTAGAGGTTTTTATAGCCAGTAAACATCTTAAAAAAGGTGACTTTATTAATATTGCAGATATTGAAAAAGCCTATATTTCAAAAAGTTATTTAAGCAACGTACCTTTAACTCAGAGTGAAATAATAGGTAGATATGCAGCGGTGGAAATTTTTCCAAAAGAACCTCTGCGTAGTGAGAAAATTTCAATGACTAAGATACAAGAAGTAGAAACTGTAGATCTTCTTGGAAGTAAAGATATGGAGTTGATAGAAGAAAAACTGTCTCAAGACAATGATACTGTTACGCTTCCATTAAGTCTCTTTCAAAACTTAGATACAAGTCTAAAATCAGGCGATTACATAGATATAGTCTCAATTATTCAAAAAAAGTCACAATCCAAAACTGCTGAGTTTGATACAAAGTACATTGCTTTACATATCCTAGTAAACTCCTTTGTAAGTCATGCAAACAAAACACAGAGTGTTATGAGTGAGGTTGATGGGAAGCTCTTAGAGGCTGATTCTGTAGTTTTTGAAATGACACCAAGTGAAATAAAAAACTTTTTTGCTGTTTACTATCAAACGCAAGAACTAAATGCTAATAGAGTTTTTAACACTTCTAAGATTAGCAAAGGACACCTTTGGATGGTTAAGTGCAGTACGATAGTAGACGAAAGTACTCAAAAGTCTAAAGAGAGACTCATGATTAATCGTGTTTTTCAGAAGAGAAAACGAGTTAAAAATACTGCTAATGTGAGTATTAGTTATGAGAATTAGAAATTCTTGGAGAAGTGCTATGGGGCTTGGTCAAATCATGGCAACACTTCTTGTGGTTCTTCCTACTTTGGCGTTTATTGTAACCTTTATGTTGGCATATTGGAATGTTATGCAGATAGACTATAAATTAAAGCTTATTGCGAATATGTCTGCAGACTATGCAAATAACAAAGAGGATTTAACAGAGTTTAGTGGCGATGAGTTTACAAGCTTTGTCGCTTCTGTAAGTAAAATTTGTCCAGGTGAGAAAGATATTTTAATTGGAACTCCAACATACCAAGGTAGCGCAGGAATAATCTCAATTAATGTAGTCTATGTTACACCACTAACAGATAATTACCTTGCAGGTAAACGCTTGAGCACAAACATGCAAACATACTCATATCACGATCAAAACATGTCTGTTACATTAACATGTCCAACAATATAACATAAGAGGAAAAAAGATGTCGATTTTAAAAAAAATAATACTTATACTGAGTTTTATAACAACTCTTTTTGGAGAAGATATTATTGTATATAACAATGAGTATAATGTAATAGAATTGGAAACAAAAGTAAAAAAACTTATAGTTGGAAATAAAGAGATGATAAATGTTTCCATACTTGATACATCTTCAACTAAAACGACACTCCTAAAGGTCTTTGGCAAAAAGAGTGGAAATACCTCTATACTTATTGTGTATAAAGATGGAAGTATAGAAAACTATCATGTTTATGTAAATGAAAATCTTGGATTTATCCAGAAAATGATAAATATTATAGAACCAAACTTACAACTAAGTAGAGTAGGAGATGGCTCTACAGTCATAAATGGTACGTTTGAAAATCCACATGACAAAAATAGAATCTATGTACTTTTAGAGAATGCAGGCATTGACCTTACAAAACTGATGGATTTAACACAGACAAAAACTGTCAACAAGATGGTACGTACAAAGCTCTATCTTGTAGAGATAAACAACCAGAAAGCAAAAGATTTAGGTGGTGTTACTGGACTTGGTTTCTTTAATGAATATTTAGATTTAGCGGTTAACCCAACAGCTGCAAATGGAGCAACATTTAGCGGTTGGTTGCTTGATAATGCTGGGGATTTCACTACAACCAAAGGTAACTCTGTCTCTGGAACATTGAACTTCTTAGAAACAGCAGGTATAGGAACTATCCTTGATGATACTGTACTTATGACAACTGAAGATCAAAATGCGAGTTTTCGTGTGGGTGGTGAGGTCTATATTCCAATTGGACTTACACAAAATATTGGTTTTGCTCCTACTATTCAGCTTGAAGAGAGAAAGTATGGACTTGACTTAATGCTTAAGAGTGACTTTATGGAACAAGATGGTTTCATGCACATAGATGTAACCATAGTTGATAGTGCATTTGATACAAACAAAGAAAATGATGTTCAACTAGGACCTGACATAGTAGTGCCATCTTTTGTCAGTAAAAATATTAAAACAAATGTTGTTGTGCAATCTGGGCAAGTTATAGTTCTTGGTGGTCGTTTACATAGTGAAGATACAGACCGTGAGGAAAAAGTACCATTTTTAGGTGATATTCCAATTCTTGGAGAACTCTTCAAACATACTGTAAGTGGAGTAAAAAGTAATGATTTACTTTTCTTTTTAGTACCCGAAATAGTAGATGCTAATGAAAAAGTTGATGAGACACATTTTTATAGAGACTTTTCAAAATCATCAGAAATGTTTCATCAAAATATATTTGATATGAATGAGACAAAAAAAGAGTCACTTGTTGTGTTGAATGATAAAAATACTACAAGAGAGAGGATGAGTGTTAACGAGTTTCAAAGCATAGATGAAATACTTATAGAAATTGAGAATGAAACACCGTCTTTTGGTGATTCAGTCAATGAAGAGATTTTGCCTTCTGAAGTTGAAGACAAATTAGAACCTAAAACCCCTCAAGAAGATGTTCCATCAGTACTTGAGGAGAAAGCAGAACCTGTATCTCCAATGGAAGAACTCACACAAATTCAAGAAGCAATGAAGTATGTAGTGGTAAGTGAGAAGATTTTTCTTAGGGATGCACCAGTGAATGGTAAGCGTGCGACTGTTTGGAGTGGAGGTCATATATTTATTGCTGAGGAGAAAGAAATGCTTAACGGCTCTACATGGCTCAAGATAAAAGAAGATTGTTATCAAGAGTGTAAAGAAGTAGATGAAGAGTTGTGGATATCAAAAAAATATGTTAGGTTACAATAAGTAACTATAAGTATTTTTTATTTAAGTATGTTATATTTATACTTGTACAATATNTGAATTAGTGATATAATCATCACATAAATATCACATAAAGGAAGGGAAAATGAAAAGTTTTTTCAATCGTCTTAAGTCACAGAAAGGTCTTAGTGGAGTTTTAGTTGCATTACTTTTAGTAGTGGTTGGTGTTGGTCTAGTTGCAGGTGTAAATACATATTTAGATGGTCAAAAAACTGCGATTGAAACTGCTGCTACTGCAAAAGTAAATGCAGCAATAGCTGAATAATTATTTACGTATAGAAGTAGCCGTCAAAAAAATATAATCTTTTCCAGTTAAAGTTACTCGAAACTTTTTCTGTTGAAGATACTTTTTGGAGAAGGTGACGTCTTTATAGAGAAGTCCCATCTCCGAAAAAGCATAGTTCTTTACACGAGCTCCATAAATCATCTCTCCATCTATCCATCTACAATTTGGAAATCCTAAAATCATAGCACCATCGCATTTAAGCTGGTTTTGTACTATAGACATAAGAAGTTTGTTAAACTCTAGATTTGAGCTTTGAAGTGTTCCTATGCTGATGACAAGGTCGAATTCTCCAAGATTTAAACTTTTTAAATTATTTATGTCATGTTCATAAAAGCTTATATTTTTAAATGCAGAGAACTTCTCTTTAGCCTGTGTGATGGCAGAGGCGCAGTAATCAATGCCTATAAGTTCTAATTCATCAAAGTTTGAGACTAAGTTTATGATTGCCGCAAACTCATCTCCGTTNTTAACTCCAAGGTTTAAAATTCGATGACGTTGAGATACTTTGGCATTTTGTAAGGCTTGTGTGAAGTAGTAGATAAATGCCGCTTCTTCATTTTTGTGTATTTGGCTAAATATTGACTCTTGTCCATACTTTTCTTCTTTTGTACCTTCTTGGGTATGAAAGCTGACATCCGAATTTATTTTTTCATATCGCATTACTATAAAATTTTCATTAACCACTATAGGAGTAAGCATTTTACATCCTAAAAGATGTGCTAAATCCAGCCATGTTTTATAGCCTCTGTAAATGTAGTTTTTATGATGTATTTTTATAGTATTTCCGTTATACAAAGAGCTTTTAATGTCCGGATTAATTACTTCAAATTCTATAATACTTTTTACGTTTAAGGTTTCGATTTTTTGTTGTAGTTTTGTGATTATGTCTTGTAGTGTGTAGTTATGAAATTTTTGCATGATTTTTTCTTGCAAAATCTGTTCCATAATTATTTTGTGATATGAATGTGATATAATCCATCAATATTTAGATGAGGAAGATTGCATATATAATGAACGAAAATATTAACTTTTATAAATTTATGCATAAGCAAATTTTAGTGGTAATTGCACTTTTTGTTGGTACAGGTCCAGGGTACTTGTTAATGGGTTATCTTTATTCCTCTTTACTCGCTGAGGGCATCTGGTTTGTGCTTTTGCTAGTAGTTTCAGTATGCGGCCTTAAACTTTACAGCATTTTTGACAAAGCTATGACAATAGAAGCAAAAGATATTTGGCTTAATAAAGTTAGGCTCTTTATGTTTAGTTATTTCTCCATGTGGACGATTATGTTTATTGTCTATGTTATGAAAAATGAGGTTGAATTGCATTATGTCGCCATAGCTACACAGTTTGGTAGTGCAGTTGTTGCAGCAACAATTTTAGCTTCACAAAAGAAACTTGTTATTTCAACTGTTACAAGCCTTATGTTCCCCTTGTTTTTGTATTTTATTGTGATTAGTGAATATTATAGTGCACTTCTTGCATTTTTTACTTTAGTACTTACTGGTGTTTTACTTTATGCTGCAAAAAATACACATGACTATCTTCTTAAAAGTAGATATCAAGCATACCATGATCATCTTACTACACTTGGCAACAGACGCTATTTTATTGAAGTTTTGGAGAATTCTGTGCAGTGTGGCGATGATAAATATCAATATTTACTTTTAATTGATCTGGATTACTTTAAGACAATTAATGATACTCTTGGACATGATGTAGGAGATGAATTACTTATAGAAGTTTCTTTGAGAATGAAAGCACTCTCAACTACTTATGCAAACCATGTTGCTAGGCTTGGTGGTGATGAGTTTTGTATCTTGAGTCAAGAATACGAAACATCCGAAAAATGTCTTTATGAAGCAGAAATATTTTCTAAACAGCTTCTTGCGGAAATCAAAAGAAACTATATAATAGATGGAAATACTCTTTTTATAAGTGCTAGTATTGGAATTAGTATAATTAATAATGCAAAGCTCAAGGCGGGAGAGTTTTTAAAAGAAGCTGATATTGCTATGTATGAGGCTAAAAATACTGGAAGAGATGGTATTATTCTCTTTAATTCAGATCTTTCAGCTCTTATTGAAGAAAAATTAGAGATAGAACTTATGCTCAATTCAGCAATAGAAAAAAATGAGATTTATCTCTCTTATCAACCTCAGGTCAATGTGCAAAACAAAATAATTGGATGTGAAGTTTTAGTGAGGTGGACTAATCAAAAACTAGGTATGATCAGTCCTGATGTTTTTATTCCTATAGCTGAAAATACTGGCTACATAGTTACTCTGGGTGCATTTATCCTAGAAGAGTCTTTGAAAACTATAACGGACTGGCATGAAAAAGGTCTAGGTTTGAAACAAATTTCTATTAATATTAGTATGAGACAACTTCTTCATCAAGGTTTTATATCTATTGTAGAAGATCTGTTTGAAAAGTATAATATATCTACTTGTAACACAAAAGTCATTTTTGAGATTACAGAAAGTAGTACTTCAGATGATCTTCCAAAGCTTATTAATATTATTAATGAATTAAAAAAATGTAATATCTCTTTTTCTATGGATGATTTTGGAACGGGTTACTCCTCTTTGAGTTACCTTAGAGAGATTCCTGTTGAGGAGCTTAAAATCGATAAATCATTTATAGCTTCACTTAGTGATGCTCATCAGGCACTTCTTGTCAAAACGATTATAGATATATCAAAAAATCTCAATTTAAATATAGTTGCAGAAGGTGTTGAAGAGGAGTACCAAAAAGAATTTCTTTCAAATCTGCATTGTGACTTATATCAAGGTTATCTCTTTTCTAGATCTATCTCAAAAGATGAGTTTGAAGTGCTTCTAAACAAAACAGAACTCAATTAATGCAAATATCGTTCCAGCTTTTCCCTCTCTTACATTTCTCTCAGTTTTATTTCACTACAATAAAGAAAAAAAATGAGTACCTTAGACGATTTAAACTATAAGCTAGAAGAGAAATCCTCCCGTTGGTCTGAGCTTCAAGTATATAGCTTTAATCGCTATGAAAATACATAACAGAGTAAGGCACAATGCGAATAGATAAATTTTTAAACTCAGTAAATATAACAAAACGCCGTTCAGTTGCTCAAGATATGATAAGCAATAGTGTAGTGATGATAAACGATAAAGTAGTCAAAGCTAGTAAAAATGTTGAGATAGGAGATGAAGTGACTATTAACTATCTTAACTCCTCTGTGAAGTACAAAGTGCTTCAAATTCCAACAACAAAATCAACACCAAAGTCTCTTCAAAATGAGTACATTAAGGAGCTATAGATGAACTATGATGATGCCAAATCAAAATTTACTTCTCTGTTTAAACATGAGATGAGTGATGAGGAGATGCTAGAGTTTTTACTCAGCATTAGTCTTGATGAGAACACACCTGTAAATGCGATTGCAGCTGCAGCTGAAGTGATGAAAAGTTTTGCTATTACTTTGCCTATCTCAGATGAAACGCAGGCTAAAGCTATAGATATAGTTGGAACAGGCGGAGACAAGATAGGCTCTTTTAATATCTCCTCAACTGTAGCACTCCTTGTTGCTGCTTGTGGTTGCAGTGTGGCAAAACATGGGAGTCGTTCTGTAACTTCAAAAAGTGGAAGTGCGGATATGTTTGAAGCACTTGGTGTTAGACTTGACTTGAGTGTTGAGCAGAGTGCGAGACTCTTAGAGGAGAGTGGTTTTACCTTCATGTTTGCACAAAACCATCATCCAGCTATGAGTTTTATCATGCCCATAAGAAAGCAGATACCTGAGAAGACTATTTTTAATATCTTAGGACCGCTCACAAATCCTGCTGGAGTCAAGAAGTCTATGCTTGGNGTTTTTGACAAGGCNTTTGTTCCAAAAATGCTTGAAGCATTAGAGCTTGGTGGGGCAAGTTCAGCTATGGTTGTAAGCTCACAAGAGGGAATGGATGAGATAAGCATAAGTGGCGTTACATACGCTTCTAGACTCTGTAATGGCGTTGTGCATGATTTTGAGATAGACCCTGAAGTTTACGGCATAAGAAAGATGCCTATTAAAGCTATTTTGGGAGGAGATGCCCAAGAAAATGCAAACATACTCAGAAAGATTTTTGATACAAATGCTACAGATGCACAAAGAGATATAGTACTTATAAACACAGCAGCGGCACTAATGGTTGAGGGAATTGCTAGAGATATGCAAGATGGTTTTGAGATAGCAAGAGAGGCTATAAAAAACAAAAGAGCTATTAAGAAACTACGACAAATCATTGAAGTCTCACAAAAACTATGAAGCAAACGCAGTATATATTAGGAGTGGAGGATTTATCTCCACTTGTCTCACTTTTTAACGCTGAGATAAAAAGCGGTGTAGTTATTTTAAGAGGCGACCTTGCAGCTGGAAAAACAACACTTGTAAAAGCTGTTGTAAAAGCTCTTGGAGTAGATGATGAAGTGACTTCACCGACTTTTTCTCTGCAACAGTGTTATGGAGATAAGATTTTTCATTATGATATTTACAATCATGGAATTGAGCATTTTATATCTCTTGGAATGTTAGAAGAGTTAGACAAAGAGGGACTTCACTTTGTAGAGTGGGGTGATGATGAACTTATAAAGATTTTGACTGGGGCTGCAATAGAGACCACAGTGATAGAGATAGAAAAAACATCTGATGATAAAAGAGAGTACAAGGTAGAGTATGCATAAGCTTAAAGCAGTCGACCTCAAAAAGAGGATAAAAGATTTGGAGATAGTAAGAGGCATGAGCCTTGAGGTGAATTCGGGTGAGGTTGTAGGACTTCTTGGACCAAATGGTGCAGGAAAAACTACAACTTTTTATATGATATGTGGACTTGTTGAAGCGAGTGATGGCAAAGTTTTGTTTGATGGAGAGGATTTGCTTGGGATGCCCTTGCACCAAAGAGCACTTAAGGGTATTGGGTATCTTCCTCAAGAGGCTTCTATTTTTAAAGATTTGAGTGTTGAAGATAACTTGATGATAGCTGCAGAAGTTGGCATAAAAGACAAAGAAGCACAAGAGGCAAGAATCTTAGAACTCCTTGATATGTTCAACATTGAACCGATTCGCTATCGTAAAGGGGTATCACTCTCAGGTGGAGAACGCCGTCGTGTTGAGATAGCACGTGCTCTAGTGAATAAGCCAAAGTTTTTACTTCTTGATGAGCCTTTTGCAGGGGTTGATCCTATCGCCGTTATGGATATTCAAAAGGTTATACATCAGTTGGTTTCTTATGACATTGGCGTTTTGATTACAGACCACAATGTCCGTGAGACACTTGATGTCTGTGATCGGGCTTATGTTATTAAGGCAGGAGAATTACTAGCAAGTGGTACAAGTGAAGAGATAGGACAAAATGCAGATGTCCGTAAGCACTATCTTGGCGAAAACTTTAAGCTTTAAGGGTAGATAGAAAAATATGGCAGCCCTCAGACAAACGCAGAGTGTAGAAAATAAGCACAAATTATCAAACACACTACGGAATTGGCTGCCGATTTTACACTCAAGTCTTTCTGACTTGGGTGAGGCGATGGCTCCCTTTGTGGAGGCAAATCCTGTGGTTGAAGTTGGCTCAGGATATGAAGAAGATTTTGAGAAAAAAATCCCAAAAAAGATAATCTCACGAGCTGTTAGTAACTCACGAACAGAGCAGATAGAAGCACTTACAATCCAAAACAGAACACTTTATGAAGTCCTAGATGAGCAACTTGGTGCTCCACTTTTTCCTACACCTCTTTCAGAAGATATTGCACAGTTTGTCATAGAAAACCTAGATGAAAATGGTTACTATGAGGGCGATTCTGAGGAGTTTTGCAGTAAAAACGCCATCACTCTTGAGGTGTTTGAAAAAGTAAGGCTGCGTTTTGCTCATGTAGAACCCATAGGGATTGGAGCAAAAGATTTAGCCGAGTCTTTTTTGTTTCAACTTGATAGTTCTGAGATAAGTGATGGAGGCTACTCTCTCGCACTTGAAGTCATAAACAATATGCAAGAGATTCATAGTTACTCTAAACGCGACTGTTTTTCAGAAGTCATGCAGGTTATCTCTACTTTTAGTAATCCGCCAAACCTGATGTATCAAGAGGAGTCTGCTCAGATTGTTCCTGATTTGATGATTTTTTTTGATGATGAGCAAAACATAGAAGTGAAACTAAATGATGCTTACTATCCGACCATAAATATTGACACAAACTATGGCGTTGAGCATGAGTTTATAACGCAGAAGATAAAAGAGGCAAAATCTCTTGTCGATGCACTCGATATGAGAAAAGCGACACTCTACAAAGTAGGGCTGATGATAGTTGAGTACCAGTATGAGTTTTTTACAGGTGGACAAATCATGCCACTAACACTTAAAACTCTAGCCGATGAGTTTGGACATAACCCCTCAACAATCTCACGTGCAATAGCAAACAAATATATAGCATGTGACCGTGGCGTTTTGGCTATGAAAGAGTTCTTTACGACCGCTATAGATGAAGATGTATCTAATGCTGCGATAAAAGAGTTTTTGATTGGTTTAGTAAAACAAGAGAGTAGGGAGAAGCCACTCAGTGATATGAAATTATTAGCACTTATAGAAGAGAAGTTTAAAGTTAAAATGGTTCGTAGAACCATCGCTAAGTATAGAAAACAACTCAATATTGCAGGTTCAAGCGAGCGTAAAAAACTCTACCAACTTGGGCTATGAAAAAGCTCAAAAAGAAACTTGATGCAGAGGTTTTAAAACGCAACTCTGTAGGCGAAGTAAGCCTAGAAAACCTCGACCCTATTTTGGTGGCAAAACGCCATCAAGACCCTACAATCTCACTTATATGTGCACTTTTTTCTTATGGAAATGTCAAACAAATAGTCAAGTTTTTAGACTCCCTAGACTTTTCTCTTTTAGATAAAAGCGATGAAGAGATAAACGCGAGTCTCAAAAACCACTACTACAGATTTCAAAAAGGCGAAGATGTTGTGGCACTTTTTATAGCACTTAAGCGTTTAAACGCAGAGACTTCAATCGAAGCGGTATTTTTGAGAGCATATCTACCTAAACGCGACACAATTGAGGGTATAAATGCAGTCATACAAAAACTCCAAACACTCAATCCTCATAGCTCACGAGGCTATACTTTTTTAATCTCCCAAGTCACCACAAAAACAAAAGGTGCAGGAGCACTCAAGCGTTGGATGATGTACCTGCGTTGGATGGTAAGAAGTGACAACATCGACATGGGACTTTGGAGCAGCGTTAACCCAGCTGATTTGATTATGCCACTAGATACACACACCTACAAAGTAGGCCTGCGTTTAGGACTTCTAAAACGCAAAACTTACGACTTAGAAGCCGCCATAGAACTTACAAAAAGCCTAAAAAAGTTTGACAAAAACGACCCGCTAAAGTATGACTTTGCTCTTTATAGGATTGGGCAAGAAGGGATACTTTAGTCTTTATTTATGCGAAATAGTCTTGTTGGCAAGCTCGCCATCTTCACCCATCTTATAAGCCGCTCCAAAACCTAGGACGAGACTTCTTTCTTTTGGGCTTATTTTTATGATCTTGAAGTCTTTCATCTCTCTTAAAAATGA
>JGI10211J34971_10003680_pt1 | contig 12240 bp, 7 predicted proteins | sample Etolagsediment_FD_34971 | JGI IMG/M metagenome (IMG submission 34971) | reverse complement strand
CTGATTCTCAATGGTTTAACCAAATTTATTTACACTTATTTTCCTGATAATCAACTATTTATTTAAATTCTTAACGGAGTATTGTCTCTTCATAATACAAAAATAAGAATTCTATTTTATTGGCAAGTAGTGAATTTAAGAATGGCCTATAACTGCAAGGGGTGTGCGGGATTAAAGAGATGAACTTTCTCCCGATAGCTGCTATCTGGGCAGTACAGAGTCAATTTGCTAATCCACAATTTCTTTTTTTAACCAATCCGCCGGAGGGTGTACAAATAAAGAATAACCCAATAACGAATCCCCCCACACCTTTTACTCCTGAAAATAAACCCGCTTCACCCTTTTTGAAATGCCGGTGAGGATTTCGTAAGGGATGGTGCCCATTTCGGTAGCCAGCTCTTTGATGCTGCGGTTTTGGCCAAAAATCTCCACTTCATCTCCCTCTTTCACATCAATACCGCTTACATCAACCATGGTCATGTCCATGCAAACGTTACCAATTATTGGTACGAGCGTGTTGTTAATGAAAAGATGTCCTCGGCCATTGCTCAAAATACGGCTGAGGCCGTCGGCGTAGCCAATGGGGATGGTGCCCAGCATCATATCGTGTTCAGCAAATCCTGCGCGGCTGTAACCAATGCTTTCAGCAGCCCTGATTTGCTTTATCTGCGATATGGTTGATTTTAAATTACTCACACACTGTAATTCGTTTTGCTCTTCTGCAAAAGGAGAAATGCCATACAAGCCGATCCCAAGCCTTACCATATCAAGCTGTGCTTCGGGAAAAGCCGTGATGCCAGCCGTATTTAGCAAGTGGCGCATAACAGGTTGCCCGGCAATCTGCATAACTTTGTCGGCGATAGCATTAAAATTGTCAATTTGCTTTAGCGTATAATCCCTGTGTTCCGGATGGTCGCTCGAGGCCAGATGTGAAAAAATGCTTTGTAAATATAAGCGGGGGTTTGATTTTATGCGTGCCACAACAGTTTCTATATCCTGCTCTTCAAAACCAAGACGATGCATGCCCGTATCGATCTTGAGGTGGATTTTTACCGGTTTATTTTTTGGGATGATGTTTCGCTGTATGGCTTTTTCAAGCATGTCGAGCACTCTGAAGTTGTAAATTTCGGGTTCGAGATTGTAGGATATTATCCCGTCCAGACTTTCTTCGTCGGGGTTCATTACCATAATAGGTGTTTTGATCCCGGCTTTGCATAGTTCCACGCCTTCATCGGCATAGGCCACGGCCAGGTAATCCACTTTGTGAAATTGCAACGCGTTGGCCACCTCAAAACTTCCCATGCCATAGGATCCTGCTTTCACCATCACCATGATTTTTGTTTGAGGATCTATTTTATGGCGGTAATAATTCAGGTTATGAATAAGTGCATTGAGGTTTATTTCAAGTACTGTTTCATGGGCCTTTTGCTGCAAGGCTTGTCCTATCAGTTCAAACTCAAAAATCCGGGCACCTTTAAGCAGAATGCCTTCGTTTTGAAAGTTGGTGAATGAAAATGCTTTCAGAAAATCTTCGGTTGAATCGAAAAATGTTTTATCCAAATTAAATTGTGCAGCTTGCTTGCTGATAGCGGGGCCAATCCCAATGAGACGATTAATATTTTTACTTGCCAGTAGTTCGGCAATTTTCCCGTAAAGGTAAACGTCGCTTTTACCACTTTGCAGGATATCCGACAAAATCACTGCTTTGTTTGTTTGCTGGGTTTGCTGATTGAGGAAATCCAGGGCTATCGACAACGAGTTGATGTCGGAGTTGTAACTATCGTTGATCACCGTGCAGTTGTTGATGCCTTCGATCAGTTCTAGCCGCATAGCAATGGGTGTTAGCAACAACATTCGTGTGGCAATTAGGCTGTTCTCGTAACCTAAAAGCAACATTAATGCCCAGCAGTGAATGGCATTTTCGATGGAGGCTTCATCAATAAACCCAATGGTGATTTTAATTTCATCGCCTTTATACAGGGCGGTGATCTCGGTTTGGTGAGTTGCGTTTTGCACGGTTTCGGAAATACGAAGGTCGGCAGCTTGCTTCCGGCTCCATGTAAAAGCCTTAATGCTTTCGAGCACTTCCGAGCGAATAATGACTTCTTGTATTTCCTTGTGGTCGGGGCAGTATATGAGCGTATCAACTTTAGTGAATAATTTCAGTTTTTCACCCACTTTTTGTGTGCGATTGATGAAGTTCTCGCTGTGAGCTTCGCCAATGTTGGTAAAAATTCCGATTGTAGGCTTGATGATCTTTTGCAGGTTCAGCATTTCCTCCGGTTCGGAAATGCCGGCTTCGAAAATTGCCAGTTCGTAGTCCTTGTCCAATTGCCACACCGAAAGTGGCACGCCAATCTGCGAGTTGTAGCTTTTCGGGCTTCTCACTACTTTTCTATCCGGCGAAATCAATTGATGCAGCCACTCCTTTATAATAGTCTTCCCGTTGCTTCCTGTAATTCCGACCACCGGAATATTAAACTTTTTACGATAACCGGCCACAATGGCCTGAAGTGCTTTTAGTGTATCGTTAACCAAAATAAAATTGGCATCGTGTAACTCAGAAAATTCCAGATTGCTGTTTGAAACAATGAAATTCCGAAGCCCTTTATTATAAAGCTCTTTAATGTATTTATGGCCGTCGTTGCGTTTGCTTTTCAAGGCAAAAAAAACAGTATTGTCAGCCTTAAACAATCTTCGGCTATCGATCAGGATGTCATGAATTGGTGTATCATTTATCAGGTGTGGAATAAACTCGCCACCGGTAATTGAGGCTATTTCAGAAATTGTAAATCGTTGTGAAAACATATATAGTTTCAGATTGGCTGATAGCAAATAGATGAATTTGGTTTTTGATTTTTATAGCCGGTAAGCTGTTGAAATATCCCGATATCGGGAGTGACACACATAAGCTGCTATTTTTGGTTTTGTCTCCTCTCAATGCATCATATTCTATTTAAACTAACGTCCGTTGCGCTGATCATGGTCGTTATCATCTGCATCCAAAGGGTTTGCATTCACCTCGTCAAAGTCAACTCTGTTCAAAAATATGTCACGGGCCAAAAAGGTAGCTGCCCGCATTGAGCCTTCGCTGGCCATATCTTTCCCTGCAATATCATAAGCTGTGCCATGCGCCGGCGAAGTTCGCACAATGGGCAATCCTGCGGTGTAATTCACGCCATTTTCAAACGACAAAGCCTTAAATGGGATTAAGCCCTGGTCATGATACATCGCAAGCACACCATCAAATTTTTTATGTTGCCCGGCGGCAAAAAATCCATCGGCAGGGTAGGGGCCATACACCAGAATTCCATCCTCAAATGCCTTATGGATGGTTGGGATAATAACTTCCTGTTCTTCTTTTCCAAGTAGGCCGTTGTCGCCGGCATGAGGATTGAGTCCCAAAACAGCAATTTTTGGTTTTTGTATGGCAAAATCCCGGTGCAGCGATTCGTTCATGATATTGATCTTGCTTAGGATCAACGATTCGTTAATCGCATCAGGAACTTCCCGCAAAGGGATGTGCCCGGTAATAACTCCTATTCTGAAATTGTCGCTAACCATCATCATCAAAAATTCCTTTATCTGATGGCGCTCAGCCAAAAATTCGGTATGGCCCGGAAAGGTAAAGTCTTTGGATTGAATATTCTTTTTGTTGATGGGCGCAGTAACGATGGCATCAATTTCATCGCGTTCTATAGATTCAACCGCAGCTTTCAACGATAAATACGACATCTCACCTGCAATCTCTGTCGAAATTCCCAAATCAAGTTTTACCTCACGATCATCGATGTTAAATATATTTGGACGCCTTGGATTGGCAGCGTCAACTCTTTTTATAAGGTTGAAATTAAATTCCTTGGTATTGATCGTTTTACGATGGTAGGAGGCAACCTTTGAAAGCCCGAAAACTACAGGCGTAATAAAATCCATGATTCTTTTATCCATCAGGGTTTTAATAATCACTTCGTACCCGATGCCATTTACATCGCCTTGCGAAAATCCAATTCTTACCTGTTTAGTCTCTTCTTTTTGTATGTCTTGCTGATCCATTTTATTGCGATTTTTTGCAAATATAATTCAAATGGATTCATAAGAAAGAAATTTCAAGAAATCTAAAATCTGCAAGTCGTAGGTGCATTTATTGAACGTCAGGACCTCAACCGGGGATTATATTATTTGGCCGGCCTCCTATAGCTATCGGTGGGGGCTGCCTCGCCATGTATTAGGCCATTTGGGCGCCCCGATAGCTATCGGGGGGGCTGCCCTCGCTATTGCTTAGACCTTTTGGGCGGCCGGGCGGGCTTTCCGCTATACCCTGCTTGCACCGGCTGTGTTTTTGTAAGCCGCGGAGTAGCTTCCTTCGTCAGCTCTCCCCGGCCAACAAAAAACATCAGCCGCCGCTGCGCCGGGGTGCCGCTCCAATCCCTGCCGCAACCTCAAACATGGCCAACCACCCGGTTTGTTTGTGAAGATAAACGGTTGTTTCAGGCCTTCAGCCTGAGGGGAAATGTTGTAGTTTGCTTTTTTAAGAGGGCTTCGCCCCCGCTTATGTTGTATGAGGCTTTCAGCCTCTTTATTCAATATCTGCAGGATCAACCATCACGCTCTCAACAGCCCGAAGGGCTGACACATCAAAGAAACAGGCGAAGCCTGTTTTCTGATCCAGGGAAATTAAAACCCCGGAATTTTTACCGGAAGAGTTTTATTGTTCATGCGCAATGTAAGCAGGTAAATCATCGCCGCATGCCGCGACAGATCAAGTATTATTTTGGAATCGTTGCTTGTTCCCTCAAAAACCTTCTGGCCTGAAACCGAAAACAGGCTGTACGAAACTTTATCGTTTCCATCATTTTCAAAATAAACCGTTGCAATTCTTGAAGTTAGGCTATAGGTTACCGCAAACCCATCACTATTTAAAGGGACAAATTCAACGGAAACAGGCGTAGCATAACCTTGTGTTCCAAGCTCAAGGCGGTAATAATTAATTTGATTAGGAATTGGATTGGGGTCTATAAAAACATAGGGAACATCCACGTCAGACGATCCGCAAATGCCATCAATGTCTCCTATTGTTTCAAAAAACTGTCCGTCAGCTGACCTTTGGATAACAATCCCGGAACAGGTATTACCTCCGGTAATGACCCAATTAAGCCGTACCTCGCTTCCGGTGATAGTTGCGTTGAAATATCGAAGGATGGGATGGGGTGTTTGCGAAAAAAGTGATACAGTGCATAATATGAATACTGTAATTAGGAGCCTGGTTATCATCATTGTTTTAGCGTAATTGAGTTTGTTGGTATTATAACAAACGAGCGATGCAATGGTTGATTGTAATCAGACTATTCAATAAAGAATTATTCTACTGATTATGCCGAATGGGAAGTTGAAAAATATTTCAATTGAAGATTGTTTAAAACTTCATGCTTACACCCAGCGAAGTATTATATCCGTTACCTCCGCCAGCTTCAAGGTTTAAGCCCCATTTTTCGCTCCAGTACCAGCGACCGCCAATTTGCAATCCAATGTCTAAATCAACTTCATCACCCGAAATCGCCCCGACGTTGGCACCGAGGTAAAAATCCCAGTTTGAAGGTATTTCAAGTAACCTGTTCCAATGATAATCTACCCTTCCCAATGCGGCAAATCCAATTTTGTCGTCATCAATAACCAGCTTCAGCACAGGACCGGCTGTCCAGTCGTTGTGAAAAGCAAAATCAATACCTGCATAAACAGGTAAACCATAACTACTCGATCCCAATCCAAAGTTCAGTTGTTTTCCGCCTTTTGAAAGTGGTGCAGCGCCCTGTGAAAATAGAGGTGCTATAATCATCATTACAATGACAAACAATGCAAATTTCTTCATCCTTAGTTTAATTAATCCAAAAATAATTCGGCAAATTATAACCAGATTATGAAAACATTATTTTACGCTTAACGGATTTATCTGGTCGGCATCCTAACGATATACTTTCACTACCTCATTCAATTTTTCACCGTCAGTCAGATGTATCAGGTAAATTCCTTTTGGATGGATTTCGAGGGTGCATATTTTTTCACAGTCTCTATCCAATGTGATGGCATGTCTTTCCATCAAACGGCCGTCGATACTATAAACAGATAGCATGCTATTGATTTGTTTGCCATGAGCCTGCGAAATTTTCACAGCGTTCAATCCGTCAACCCAGGTCATTTCGACTGCATTAGACAACGCATCTGCGGTTTGATCAATGCCAACATGAGGATTTTCGCCTTTGATGTCCAGAACGATTCCTTCGATAATGGTAAGGTTGTAAGGAATCGAGGTGGGTGGCATAGTGTACCAGCCATTGGAATTGCCGCCCCAGCCAAAATTGAAATGGTAATATTCATCAGTATTGTAGCCGTCGACCACCACATTGTGGCCAACCTGGTTTGGGGGTGGGGATAAAAGCCCAAGCTGTGCAGTCCAACCTTTTTTTATGTTTTCAGCAAGATCCGTTTGCAGTGATGTGTCACTATCATACACCAGCCTGGAGTCGGCAAAACCAAATCGCTGAAATGCATCAGCAGCCTGCTCAATACCAAAGGTGCCTGAAATGGAAGAAGTAAAAACCTGCTTAAGAGCGACCCCACAGGCAAAAGTCAAGGCTGAAATTTGTGGGGTGGTTAATGGTTTATGTCCTGCGTAGTTGGCCTGAACGCTGTCGAGATAAACATTGAGGGTGTCGAAGCATGGGAATCCAAAATCTGCCCAATCGTCATCAATCCAATATTGATTTCCCGACCCATAGCTGTGGTAATAATCGTCGCTGTCGAACAATTGGGTTTCATTTATTTCCATGAGGCAATTCACAATCATCGACATGGCTGTTGCCGGGCAACCGGCAAGGCTGCGCTGGTGGGTGTTCCCATCGATGGGGCACATCTGGTTGTAGGGAGAACCCTGCGTCCAGTTGGTGAAAAGCCAACCGCCGGTGGGTGTGGTTCCTTCGGGGGGCCATTGCTCTAAACGGTCATCGACATCGCTTCCGCTTGAAAAAGCCTCCCATTCCTTACGGATGGATTGCATTTCCTCTGGGTTGCTCGAAATATAGGATAATCGGCTTTCGATATCACTTTTGATGAGGGTTTGGAAAATCCTGTCATTTTCACCAGAATCACTCCAACCGTTTTCAAACGAATAGGCCAGCACCGGCCTGAGCTCTTGCGATGCAGAAATCAGGAAAAATCCGTCAGGTGAAAGTTTGGCAATCCACGCCAGTTGTCCGGATTCGCCATCCAGGCTTTCTATGCTTACAGTGTGATGGTTTTTTTGGTGATAGGAAATGAAGTTTTTTGAGATGGATTCAGCATGGTTTTGATCGACTTGCTGAGCGAAAAGGTTCATGCAAAAGAGCATGACAAACAATGAGAGCGTGAGTTTTTTTCGTTTCATAGCATTTTTGTTTTTCCGGTTAAGAATCAGGTTTGAATAGTGAGGCAAATATAGGGAAAAATTGTATGTGTTAATTTTGCTATTGGAAAATTTTAATTGCAGTTTTTTTAAACAAACAGGGGCTGCAATGAACACCCGGGTGGTACAAATCTGAAATCACCATAAGCCTCATCCCCCGGCCCCATTTTCACCAACCGGCGGAAAGTGGGGAGGGAGTGAGGATAGCTTTGGAGGAGCTATTTTAAAATCATGAGTTTGCGTGTTTGTGCGCTTGTGTTGGTGCTGATGCTGACAAAATAGATGCCTTCGGCTAAGTGAGCACATGGCCAGGTGAAGTTTTGCGGTCCGGGACTGAAGGAGTCCGAAACAATGGTTTCCATATATTGCCCATGCAAATTGAGCAGTTTGATGGTAACCTGACTTTCCTGCAGGTTAACCCAATTGATTAAAACTTTGCCATGTGCCGGGTTGGGGCTAATGGAAATGTTATCCGGATTTCCTGAATCGTTGATTCCGGTGCTGTTTTTCAATCCGGTAATCTTTGAAATTCCCCATTCGGCAAATATATCTGTCAATCCTATTTCGGTGTCAAATTCCGGATGAAGTTTTGTAAACTCAAGTGTTTGCGGATCGAGGCAGACAAGTATCATTGGCTCACCGGATATGAAACCTTCAACTTCTGCGGTGGTTGGATCATCGCCATGCGCTATTAAAACCAATTGGAGTGTGGCATCCTCCAATTTGGTGCTGCAAATTACTTTTCCGCTTGCATTCTCGATGGCTAATATTGAACCGGGGCGAAGGTCAGCCAGAGCATCAGGAGCAATAACTACCAGGTGCTGCATTCCGGTATTTACCGGATTTTGTGGCTGATTGGTTTTTGCCGTTTTTTCGGGATGGCTGCACTTGCCCACATTTCCAAAATCAACCTCAGTGTCGATGTAGCTATTTACCATATATCCTGATCCGGGTAAAAGTTCATCAAGAGTAAATAATTCCCCGGCCGGCCAATAAACCAGCATGTTTGTTATGTCGAATGCATAATGCAGGTTTTCGTTTCCAATTTGATTAAAAATAGCGGCAGCTTCGACAGGCTCGCTGGATAATACAGGCATATAATTGATTCCCTGCAAAAGCTCAACCGATTTATCCTCGTACATAACGCCTGAAATATCCATGCTAAAATATTCGGTTGCTTTAATTTTAATGGCTTTTTTAGTCCACCAAAAATTCATGGTGTTGATGTTTTCTCCGGGCCAATAGATACCATTGCTGTTCATTGCGAATATTATCTGTTCATTGCTGTTTGGAACCTCAAATATGTCATCCAACATGGGGTTGGCTGGCATGAGGTACGAGGAAATGAAACTCCAGCCTTGCTCAATTTCAAGGGTTTGTATTTCTGTTTTTTCATTCCACACGCCATTGATAAAACGGAAGGCTTCAGCAAGCGGTTCAGCAATATCAAAGTGGCCGCCATTATAGGTAAAAAACTCATATTCCCACCCGTATTTATCCAGTGTATCTTTAAAAGCCAGGGCAATTGGGTAGGGTGAAACATTATCAGCAAGTCCGTTTGAAAACCAGTATTTTGTACCAGTTGGTTGTGTTGCTTCCGGAATCATAAGTGCGATATCATCCTGCAAATATTGCTCAACATAAGGAGGGATGAAATCTCCATTTTCGTCCAAAGGCACGTTTACAAAAAATGGAGGACTTGCAATATTCGGGCAATAGGCTCCAAGCAGGGTAAACCATAGTGCCGAGAGTTGGCCGTTTGCAGGACTGTAGCTGTAGGGTGGTGCCCCGCCACTTTCAGCCAATATAATCCCAACCATCATATTGTTCATCATGGTTTGGTGTTTATAGGCTCCGATGTCGCATATTGATGCAAATAATTCAGGATTGCGGATCGATATGCTCCAGCCGGCGTGTCCGCCCATTGAGTGTCCGATATGATAGCGATAGTCCTGCCCCGGCAAAACGCGGAAATTGGCTTCGATGTATGGGATCAGATCATCGAGTAGCATATCTTCGTAATTTCCATAAAGGGGAGAATTGTACCAGCAACTGCCGAGGTAGGGAGGTGCCCAGCCATTGGGTTTTACGATAATGAAAGGATCAATCTCGCCGTCGGCTGCCATCTGATTAAGGGTGGGCAGGAACCATTTATATTCATTTTCGTTGCTAAAAGCTTTGTGCAGCAAATAAATCACCGGATAATGCTGATCATCATTCAAGTCGTATCCCGGTGGCAGCCACACATCCAACAGCTCCATATGGCCGAGCGCGTCGCTGAAAAACTGGTCGTTGAATACGATGTATCCGCCATCGGCAACGTCATTAAAATCAATATCAAGAATGTCCACCACGGCATGCGGATCGGCAATGTGGGTATCGTGGCAGGTTTCTTCGCCAAGGATTTCACGGCAGTTCATTAAAGTTGCATCACCGGTAAGGTATTCATAAAGGGCACTTTCTTCATCAGGACTCATCATGCGATCGAACTCCTCGGAAACGATAAAAAGCTCAACCCCGTTTGGGGTGGTAAAAATACCGGCATTGGCCTGTATGCGTGGTTTGTAAGGATATGGCAAAGGAGGTGGAATAGGCATACCGCTAACCTGGAGTAACATAGGTGCCGGCTCGATGCCCACATAGCCGAGTGCCTCAGCCTGCGCTGCTGTGGGCGCACCCGGAACGGTATTGGGCGGAAAATAACAACATGTGTTGGTGAAAAGTGAAAATACCCATGCCTGTGGAGGCAGGTTTAAAATAGAGCCATATTCAGGGGTGAAAAACTCCGCATAGTTGAGCAGGCCCTGCGCAAGTGGACTGCCAATAAAAGACCAATCAAGCGGAGCAGGAATGGCCGGAGCCAACAAAATGGTACGGGTTATACCATATTGCTCTTTCAGGTTGGTACCTTGCTTTACCAGTGTGTCCTGTAATTTCAGGGTCATCAGCCCACCAAGGCTATGACCAAGAATTGTGCGCGGATAGATTTCCCTTTCATTATTCAGGTGATCAATCACTGCTAAAAAGATAGTTAGATAGTCTTCAAAGTAGAGTTGATCAAACATAAAACCGTTGCCCTCCGGGATGCCGCTGAGGCCTTTGCCGGGCGAGTCGATGGCGAAAAATTCGTTGACTTCCTTTTCAGGATCGGTTTCCTCAAAAAATGTTTCAGCTAAGGGCTGTAAACAGTTGGCGGTATGTGCCATACCTTCGATGCCAATGATTTTGCCGGAGTTATGCCAGCTTTGAGCGTTCTCGTTAACATAAACATTAACGTTGATGTCGATGGTAACGCCGGGTTGGATTTCGATGTCCTCAATCATGATGTTGTAATCCTGAGAGGGCTGTGCTGCGGCTACAAAAAGCAGGCAGCAGGCAATCATTGTTGTGAGCGTTTTGATAAAGGTTTTCATAATGACATTGTTTTTGTTTGTGAATATTGAATTGCCGCGGGCTTCAGCCTGCGGATTAAATGATTGGGTGAGATATTGGGGGCTTTAGCCCCAACCATTTTTTTTTAAAATGAGAAAGAACTTTTTTAATAGGGCTAAAGCCCCGTAAACTTTTCTATAGATTCTTTTTTCATAAGCTAAAGCTTATGGTAATTCATGCATTTCCCATTGATTCTTCTTTTCCTTGAATTGAAGCCATTACACTTCAGACTTTGAATTGCCGCAGGTTTTAACCTGCGGATTTAGGATGAATGAGATTCAGGGGGCTTTAGCCCCATCCTCAATCCTATCAGGTTTATTCCCGGGGTATATTCAGGGTGTGACTCAAAGTCACGCCCTGAATACATCCCCTGACTAAATCCAGTAGCTACTGCTTCACAATTTTCTGTGTAAACACTTCACCTCCCACCTGCATGCGGCAGAAATAAATGCCTTCCGGAAGTGAGGGGATACTCCGGTTTAGTGTGTGTTTTCCGGCTTTCATGTTGGTATTGGAAACGACATCCACGCTCTCGCCCACCACATTGTAGATTTCGATGTAAACCAAGGCTGCATTTTCAAGCTCAAAGCTTATAGTGAGGTTTTCATGGAAGGGGTTGGGATAGGTTGAGAATACTTTGCCGGATGACAAAATATGCTTATTAATGCCAAGTATTAGCGGATATTCGTAAGCACCAATATCAATGCACCCGTCAGCAATACGGGTTGAATCGCAGAGACAGGTTTCCGGAAGGTATTGGTTATAGGCAATAAATAATGCTGAGGTATCGGGTGTACCGGCATTCCAGCATGGCGAACTATTGTTTAGAAGTGAACACGGATTTACCTCATCGCCACTGAATAGGGGATTATCTTCGACATTAAACAGGTAATCGCCATTGATCTGACTCCCACCGAATCCTGCCTGGCCGCCTTCGATATCGCAATAGTAAAATCCGGGATGGCTTACCGCGCTGGTTGAAGAGTAAACCTGATCGCCAATAGTTGCTTCATTATCCCATAGGATAGAATTAATGATTTCAGGGTTTGATAAATAATAAAAATAAAAAGCTCCGCCATAATTAGCTGAATTATCTGCAATAGTGTTGTTGATAAATACGCCATTACAATATTCATACAATGCAACTGCTCCGCCATAATATGCGTGATTATTGTAAAAGAGACAGTTTGAGACCACAGGTTCAGCATTTTCATAAGAGAAGAATGCTCCACCGTATTCAGCTTCATTTTCATAGAAAATACATTTTGAAACCACTAGTGTCTATTAATTTTTGTTAAATTGTATCGTATCAAGTTTAATAACAGTATGATAGGTCATCAAAACCTTGTCGTCCTTTTGGATTTTGTTCCTTT
>JGI10211J34971_10003679_pt1 | contig 12240 bp, 13 predicted proteins | sample Etolagsediment_FD_34971 | JGI IMG/M metagenome (IMG submission 34971) | reverse complement strand
AAAGAGTGTACGTGATAATATGACCAAGAGTCTTCAGAGAACGTTTATGAGAGTAGTAAATAAGGCTCTTGACCAATACGATTCAGAGGACAAAGCTTTTAGGATAGCCTGGTCGGTAATAAAACGCATTTCCAAAAAGAACAAAGCAGGTAAATGGGTAAGAAAATCTAGTAGAATAAAAGCTAGTGAAGAAATTATAGAAAAAGCTAAAAAAGAAACGGAGTAATTCATGGGAACAAAATATCGAGACGCAGAATTATCAGAATATATGATTCATGACATAGCTAAAGCAGAAGGCGGTTATAATTATTATTTATATATACACCCTAAAGGATTTGCTATCGTTATGAGAGAAAAAACTGACGAAACTGAATATCGTTATGCAGTTGCTGGTATAGCAGATAATCAATGGGTAAATAGAGCTACGCTTAGTTATGTAACTTATGACAAATTAGCATAAAAGGAGAATATAAATGGCAGACTACAAAAATATTTTGAATCCCCATACAGGACGGTTGACTAAAGTATTGGATGCAGAATCTATTTTAGATACAGATGCCTACTTAACAACTCAAGTCACTCAAAAAATATATGTAGACGGAGCACGAACAGATTCTTATACTCCGAATGGTTCAATAACAAAACCTTATAAAACTATAACAAATGCTCTTAATTCGATTACAGATAATGCTTATGAAAAACAATATGTAATTGATGTTGCTCCTTATATATATAACGAACAAATAACATTAAAATCTTTTATATATTTAGAAGGACATGGAGAAGATGCTACAAGAATAAAATATAACGACGATGTTGTTATTGCTCCCACTTCAATGGGATGGTATGGTTCGTCTCTTTTCAATTTATCAGTAGAATGTTCTTCTATAGATATTTCTAAATGTGCTTTACGAGTTCAAAATGCAGGAAGTGTAGGAATATCTAAAGTAAATTTATATGCTACAAAAACTGGAATTATTTGTGAAGGGGGGTATTTTTTAGCTAAAGAAAGTGGAATATTATCTGGAACTGATGCAATACAAGTTCAAAATGGAGCTTACGTATTTTTGAGAGATTTTGAAGCAACAAGTGGAGATGACCCTAATTGGGATTTAAATATAGTATCTGGTGGTTATGTTTGGTTAAGTTCTGGTTGTCGTTTTTATTATAGTAGAATTAATAATTTAGGAACTATTGATTATGTAGAAAAAGCAAGTTTAATAGATAATGATTCTTCCGTTACTGGAGATACTGTAAAGGATGCTTTAGAAACATTAGATTCTAAAAATTTAGAAGACTTAACAGATATACAATTCGATTCAGGTACTCCTACTGATGGTCAAGTTTTAACTTATGATACCGTTTCTGGTAAATGGAAAGCCGAAGACCCTTCTTCAGGAGGAGATATTCCTGTAACTAAAATATTATATGTTGATAGTGAAAGAATAGATGCTTATACTGAAGATGGTAGTTTAAATAAACCATATAAAACAATTACTAGTGCAAATGCGGTTGCAAGTGCAGGAGATATAATTTATGTATTGGCAGGGACATATAGTGCAAATATCACTACTGTTCAAGGAGTAATTTATTATGCTCATACTGGTCATTATAATACTTCTAAAGTAATTATGACAGGAACGTTTGGAATAGCAGTAGACGATGTATATATAATCGGATTTGATTTTCAATCTCCAACTAGTCATGCAGTGCAAGTATTAAATACTAGTATAGATAATCTTCATATTCTTAAAAATAGAATTTATAATGCAGGGAACGACCCTATTCTTTTTAATAGTACTCCTACAGTAGCCCACACCAATATTTATATTAATGATAATTATATTGAAAAAGTAGATGGGGCTTCTGATTCTGGTATATGGTTTTATCATGTAACTGGTGGAGAAATTAAAAATAATATTATTTGGACTATAGGATATAATGGAATAATTGCAGATGGAATTCAAAATGTAATTATTTCAGGAAATGATTTTAGGTCTTGTGGACAGTCGGGAATTCAAATAGCAAATTCTCCAAGTTCAAATACTATAGTAGAAAATAATTATTTCTATAATAATAATACAGCTTCTTCAAGTGATAAAGGTGGAATTGCAATTTATCCTAATACAGATGATTTAAAAATAAGATACAATATCTTTGATAGTAATTATAATGGTTTTTCTGTTAGAGATAAAGTAGGAACTACAAATTCCGATGTTTTGGTTAATTATAATGAATTTATTAATTCTGCTAATTATGGTATTCAAAATTTAGCCCAATCTGGCGGAAATTTAAATGCCAAATGGAATTGGTTTGGGGATTCTTCTGGTTGTGATGATGATGATGGAGTTATAAATGGTACAGGAGATAAAATTACTACAAATGTAGTAGCTGAACCTTTTAAAAATTATGGGAATAGGGCTACTGATATTAGAAACGATTCTTCAGTATCTGGTTCTACAGTTAAAGATGCTTTAGACGAATTAGATTCTAATATTTTATGGGAAAATATTTCTGGAGGAGTTATAACTCCGAAAAGCATAAATATTATTGACATTAATGAAATACAAACTAGCGAAGATTTATTAATAAATTGCGGAACAAATAAAACATTAAAATTGGACAAGCCAGTATATAAGGATATTAATTTAGCTTCTTCTATGTTGAATTTACCTGTAGCTACACAACCAGATGAAGTACAGATAATTGATAAAAATGGGGCTAATACAGGGATGTATACTTGGGGTTTTGATATTGATGAATCTGTATCTGGAATTTTTGAAATACAACATGATTATAAAGAAGGAACTGATTTAAGTTTTCATATTCATTGGGGAGGAAATGATGCTCCTACTGGAACGGACTATGTTAAATGGGAATTAACATATACTTTAGTAAGAGATTTTAATGTTTTTGATGCTGTTACAATAAAAACTATAGAATCTTCTTATGATACTCAATATGAATGGATAAGGTCAGATTTTCCAGTAATAGATGGAACTAATATAAAAATTGGAGACCAGTTATTTTTTAAAATAAAAAGAATAACAGCCGATGGAGATACTTATTCAGGAGACGCTTTAGTAGCAACTCTTGGAGTACATTATCAAGTAGATACTATAGGAAGTAGAGAAATAACAACTAAATAATATTGGAGGAAGATTAATGAAAACGAGGTTAAATAATTTAGAAGTAGAAGCTTTTTTAGATAACGAAAATGATATAGAATTTTTAGAGCAAAGTGCTAAAAAAACAGAATTAGCTAAAATTGCTAAAGCGAGAGGTATGGATATAAATTCAAGAGATTTAGCTTTTTTTAAATCTATAATGTTATTCACTGATAAACCCAATAGTAATGGAGCTATAGTTCCCGAAAAAGAATTTGTAAAAATTTTTCCTACTATAGTTGGAAAGCCTATTAATATGAATCATGAAAGAGATAGAGTAATTGGTCATTTAATAGATTATAAATATGTAATGAAAGAACATAAAGCTATAGTATATGGAGTAATATATAAATCTTATTTTGATGATTTGTATGATGAAGCTAAAAAATTATTTGCTAAAAAGAAACTTTCAATGTCTTTCGAAATATGGTCTCCAGAAGAGGAAAGAACTCAAAATAATGATGGTACTTATATCCTTCGTAAAATGGAATTAGCAGGGTCTGCGATAGTATATGAAGATAAAGATAATGTACCTGCATTTAAAGATGCTAAATTTTTAGAACTAGCTCAAAAATTAGCAAATAAAACTTTTCAACCTGAGGATTTAGTATATGCTAAAAAATATAAAGAAAAAGATATTATTACCTCTAAATTTAAAATAAAGAAAGAAACACCTAAAGCTAAGATGAAATTAAATAAATCTGAAACTTATAAATGTTCTAAATGTGGAGCTGAATTATTTTCAGAAAGAAAATCAGATGATTTTAAATGTCCCAAATGTGGCGAAAAGATGAATAGGCTTGGAGATAATTCTAATAATCAAGACCCAAACAAATTTAAAATTAAATGTTCCAATTGTGAACATGAATGGGAAATTATTTCTCAAATAGGAAATCAGACTAACTACGAAAAATGTCCTAAATGTAAAGCTATAGTGGATAAAAAAGGAAATATGTTGTATCCTCCACAAAATATAGATTTTAGTTTACTATGTCCAAATTGTAGTAGAACTGATTGGTTGATGAAATCAGAAGACCTCGAAAATGCTAAAGCTCATGTTCAATGTACTGCTTGTAAAAAAGAATATGAATTAGATTTTATGAAATCAAATAAAGCTGTTACAAATAAATTAATCACTTTTCTTTATACAGGAACTACTAGATGTCCTCAATGTGGAAGAAATATTTCTATAAATACTTCTTCTTCTGTTAAAGAAAAGAATGTAAAATGTCATAATTGCGGATTAGAATTTGTATGTAATATTTCTAAGAATCGTAAAAGGAGAATTTCTAAAGTTACAGAGTTCTCTCAAGAACCTATAGGAGAAAAAGTTATGAGTAAAGAGGAAGCTAAGAAAAAAATAGAAAATTCTACTTTTGAATGCGAATGTCCTAAATGTGGATATAAACAGACTACTAAGGAACATTGTAATCAGGTAAAATGTCCTAAGTGTGGTCAATCTATGAGACGAAAAGACCGACCAGGTACAGGTAGACCCGATAAATCCCCAAATGCTAAAAAACAAGGTAAAAAACTAAAGAAGAAAAAAGAAAAATATTCTAAAACTAAATCTTTACGTAAAGCTATTAAAAAAATTAAAGATTTGGTTAAAAAATTAGAAGAGAATGAAAAATTAGATAAAACAGAGATTTATAAAAAAGGTATCAAAAAAGTAGTTAAAAATCTAATTGAATCGAAAAAGAAATCAGAAAAACAAATTGAATTTTACAAAGAAAACGCTAAGAAAATTTATGAACGTAATCAAATTATAGGTGATATTCTTAATGATGAAGATATACTGAACGATGATAAATTTGAAAAAGCTAAATTACAGTTAGAAAGAGCTACAGATAAAACTTCTAAATATAAATCTAATGATTTAGTTGGTAGTAAAAATTATAGAGATAAATTTGCTAGAGATAGAGAAACAGTAAATAAAGTAGCTTTTGGCTACGAAGAAAAAGAGTAAAAAGATATACTTTAATATAAAAAAAGATATAATGAAAAAGATAGCACTAATGAATTAATAGGAGGAAATTGTAATGATTCGAAGACCAGATTTGGAAATATCCAAACGAATAGGTCAGCCTATAGATGAAAATCTTCCAGTTCCAATGGAACTAGGCGAGATGTGTAATCTTGATACGGTTGAGCCAGGTGATAGAGTATGGAGATACACCAATGTAGATGGAGATAATGACACTATTCTAGCAGTTGATACAACTGATGGGAAATTAGTTCAGGTTAAGAGAAATCCGATAGGCGAGACTGAAATTACTTTTACGAGTTTGAACTCGAAAAAAGAATATATTCTTGCTGATGCGGTTTTGAAGAGTCCTGATTTGAAGATTTTTGGTAGAAAGAAAAGAGCGATTACGAGAGCTATGGATAAGAGAGAGTTAAAGCTTCTGATAGACGGTATAGAGGCTGGTACTAACGTACCTAATAATTCTGCGATACAGAGTTATACTGCTTCTTCAAGCGAAGACCTTTATGACGTTATTATGGCTATGAAGCATCTCGTTGAAGATTATGGTAGCGATTATCTATTGTTAGTTGGTTCAACTGTTAAGGAAAAAATTGATACTTTTGATAAAGACAATGTTGCTACGTTTAATTATAATGTAACTCTAACATCTAAGCTGAAAGAGTTGGGTATCAATGTGATGAAGGTTTATGGTAAAGTAGAAGTTACTGATGGCGGTGGAGAAGTCGTGCTTTTGAATAAAAAGCATATGATTCTGATAGCTAGAAATTCTAGGATTGCAGAAGGTAAGCCGATATGGTTTGTTCGCAGGAGAATATCTCCTGAGATAGCAGAACTTATGGGTGCAGATGTTGATGGTGCACAGAGAGCCCTTATCGTTGGTAAGACTCCTGAGCAGGTTGATTTTGCTGGAACAACTTATCCTGTGCTTGGATTTTCGATATATGGTTATGAGAGCGTTGTATTCGCTATTCCTAATCCGAAAGCGATAGTAACGTGTGATGCTACACCTGTTGTTTAATCTTAGATTAACATAAATTTAAGAAGGAGCGTCAACTATGTTGATAGCTCCTTCTTATCTCAAAAGTAAGGAAAGATATGATAAAATTTAAAAGTCAGTTATCGAAAAAAGACATAGAAAAAGTAACTTCGATTATTCAAGAAATATCTGATGAATATAGGGATTTTTATATTACGAAGGATAATTTAAGATTATTTATAGATGTAAATATTGAATTGTTATTTGATTGTCTTAAAAATGGAGATAAAATTGCTTTTGGAGATGAAGGTATAGCTTTTATTACTGGTTGGTCGGATAATTTTAATAGAAAATATTTAAAAATTTTAGCAGAAGATATTAATTCTGCCGATAAATTATTAAAAGTTATAGATTGGCATGTAAAAACGGACTTATATATTAAAATAAAACGTAATAATAAATTACTTCCTGCTTTAGAAGCCCATAATTTTGTATTTTTAAAACCTAGAGGTAAGGAAGTTTTGTATGTTAGAAAATATAGAGGAGAATAAGAATGTCAACTCTCAATAGTTTAGAAACTTTAAGAAGTAAAATAAGAGCTTTAACAGAAGATTTAGAAAAAACAGATTTTGAAGTATTTACATATGAAAATTCGGCAGTATTTACTTTAGCAGAATCTAATATTAATGAAATTTCTTCAGTTAAAATTAACGAAACTATATTATCTTCTGGAGATTATTCATTAGATACTGATACAAATGAACTTACAATTATTTTACCTTCTGGAATGTCTTGGTCGGTTAATGATACAACAACTGTAAAATATAAATTTAATAAATATTCAAATACAGAACTTAATAAATATATAGAAGCTTCTTTGACATGGCTTAGTATATATTCTACTGGACATGACGATTATGAATTAGAAGATGATGGAATTCATCCGATACCAGATAATCCTACTATGGACTTAATTGCTATTATATCAAGTATAATAATTAATCCCAATTATAGTTCTTATAGATTACCTAATTTATCGGTTCGTTATCCTAAAACTATGAGCAAAGAAGATAGAATAGAGAAACTTGTAAGGGATTTCCAACTAGGGTTGGGAATAAATGATATAATAACTTATGACTATAGGAGAAGTACCTATGAGGATTAGAAATGATAAGAGAGAAGATAAATATGAAAATTTAAAACTTCATAGTAGGGATACTAAAAATTATTACATTAAAGTAAGAAAAAATGGAGTTTTACAAAATATTACCGATTGGACTTTATATTTTACCGTAAAAGAAAATATTAGCGATGACGATTCAGAAGCAGTAATTAATAAAAAAGTTACAAGTCATAGCGACCCTACTAATGGAGAAAGTTTAATTGAATTAATAGCTAGCGATACTGATTTAGTAGGAGATTACTGGTATTCTCTTGATTATAAAGATGAGGAAGATAACGAAGGTACTCTTAAATGGGGTAAAATTCAATTTGAACAAAGTATAAGGAAATTAAGAGACTAATGGCAATTAAACAATATGTAGAAGCTAGGATAATAGAAAAAGAGCTTTTAGAAGTAGATTTATTAACTAAAGAAATTTATAATGTTGAATTAAAAACCGTTGATATAATAAAAGATAAAAGTTGGGTTATAACTACTATAAAAGAAAATTTAATAGATAATGAACTTCCAACTAAAATAAATGCTACCAGATTTAGATTAGAAAACGATTATGTAAGTGGAAGTTTAGTAGTATATTTAAATGGATTAAAAGAAAAAGGAATTACAGAAGTTTCCGAAACTGACTTTACTTTTGATGAAGCTATAAAAGCTTCTGATATTGTAGAATGTTCATACATAAAGGCATAATAAATGATACAATTTGCAAAAACTATATTTTTAATAAATTTATCTATAATGAAAAAAATTCTTGATTTGGTCAGTTTTAAATTTGACCGACGTACAAACGAATTCAGATACTTAAAAAGTCAAGTCATGGATTATTTTTATGAATCTATGAAAAAAGAATTTGATAAACTTGTGTCGCAAAAGATATTAGAAAACTGCGACTGTGGAGCACATATGAGAAAAGGATATTCTAAGTGCCCTAAATGTCAAGGTTCTGGATATAAAAATTACGAATCTTAAAATTGAAATTTGTGTAGTTTACATGCTTTCGCAGGGTTAAATGCGAAAATTAGTCGAAAGACCTGAAACTTGAACTTTAAACCCTGAAAATGAAAATTCATTAAAGGGAGGAAAAAATTAATGGCGAATAGAAACACAGCAATCAGAGGATTGCAAATTAGAGATGCTTTTTTCGGTGATGGTATTAAACGAAACGGTGCAGATGGAGATATAGCGGAAGTAGCGTTAAAATCTAGTGGTGGATTGAAAATAGATACTGCGGAGATAGCAGTTGAACCTAATGATTTTGCAGGAAACGGTCTTGCAGATGATGGTTCTGACAATCTAAAACTCGATATTAACGGTCTTTCTGATACTGCTATAGATGTTGCTAATGACTTTTTAGCTTTTGATGACGCTACTGATAGTGAGTCTAAGAAAGAGTCTATCGTTGATTTTATTAGTGCTATAGCTGGAGACGGTCTATCAGAGGACTCTGATGGAGTTCTTGACGTAGAAGTTGATGATACTACCATAGAAATAAATGCAGATGCTCTTAGAGTAAAAGATGAAGGTATTACTGTAGCTAAAATAGCTATCAATAATGCCGAACAAGATGGCTACGTACTTACGTGGAACGATTCTGGTTATATGGAGTGGACTGCTAAAACAGCGGTTGGTGAAGATGTAGTTACCGAATCAGAGATTAATAAAGAGAACGAATCTGCTAATTGTGATGGTATAGAGACAGATTTTACTCTGTCTAATTCACCTGTGGCAAATTCTGTTCAGGTTTACTTGAATGGATTACTACAGGAAGAAGGTTCTGGTAAAGATTATACTCTTAGTGGAACTACAGTCTCTTTTGCTGAAGCTCCTGAGACTAACGATATTCTGATTATATATTATATTGCTACATAATCTTAATTTAATAAATTAAGATAAGCTAATGTAAACCCATAAGCATGTAAATTACAACTTTTAAGGAGAATTTAAAGTATGGCTAGACGAAAATTAAAAGGTAATAATTCTAAAAATTTAAAATCTGATAAGAAAGAAAAAATGGAAAAAACTTTAGAACGAATGGATAAGGTTAGAGAAGTTGATAATATTAATATTAGAGATTCTATAACTCAAAGATTAAAATGGATAAATGAACAAAAAACTAAAGGTCTTGAATTTATTGAAAAATATAAGAAAGAAATTGAACTTTTAAAAATTAAAATATATAAATTACAAGGTGCTGAAGTTACATTAATGGAAATTTTAAAACCAGAAAAAGAGAATAATAGTGATAACAGCGAGTGTTAAATTTAAATGTAAATTATGTAATTCGGATGATTTTTATAGTATGCCAGATAAGATAAAAACTATATCTGGAGATTATATAAGAAGTGTAAAAGCATTTAAATTAGTATGTAAAAATTGTAAAAAAGAGTATGAACTTATTATTAATATAAAGGCGGTATAGTGTGGGAGATAGGAATATTTGTAATATTTGCGGTTATAAATATGTAAAAAGTTGCCCTTCTTGTGCTATCAGAGGTAAAAATATAGGTATTAAACATCCGAGATATAATCGGAATAAACATATTCAACATTATTGTATAGAATTAAATTGTAATAATAAAATAAGTTATCAAAATTGGAGGTCTGGTTCTAGGTTATGTATGTCATGTTCTAGAAAAGGTATTAGAAACGGTCGTTATATAGATGGTAGAATGTTAAAAAAATATTATTGTATTGATTGTAATAGACCTTTATTGTCTACTGCTTTTTATGGAAAAAATAGATGTCAGAGTTGTGCCCAAAAAAATAATTTAAAAATAAATGGTCATCCAAATAAAGGAAAAATATGGAAATATAGCGGTTGGAGAGGTAAAGGGGGATATTATAAAAAAATATGGATGCGTTCTACTTATGAATTAGTATATGCCAAATATCTAGATAAATATAATATCGAATGGTTATATGAACCAAAAGCGTTTGATTTAGGAAATACTACTTATAGACCTGATTTTTATTTAGTAAAAGTAAAAAAATATATAGAAATTAAAGGTTGGTTAACTAAAAAAGCTAAAGATAAAATTAACAAATTTAAAAAACTATTTCCTAAAATTAATTTTGAAATAATAGGTAAAAATAAATTAATCAAGTTAGGACTAATATAATGGCTGAAAGAAATACTCGTATTCGTTATAATCAAATAGCATCGGTAAGACCAAATGATATAGATTCTACTAACATATTAGAAGCTGGTTTTGATGGTTATGTTGCTTCTTATAATTATGCAACTGGAAAATTTACCTGGATTTCTAATGCAGGAGGAGCTTCTAATTTAGTAGATTTAGGAGACATAGATTTTGATAGTGGTACTCCTACTGATGGTCAAGTATTAACATACGATATTGGTTCTGGAAAATGGAAAGCCGAAGACCCTTCTGGAACTGTAGGAAATGGTAATAAATTAGTGTTAGACCCAATTGCAGATAATCCTTTTGATTCAGGAGAAGAAGGCATTTGGATTGATAACGATGATAATAAGTTATATTATTATGATGGGTCATCGGACGAATATCTATTAACAGAACAACATTTAAATGATTATAACCATACAAATATACATGAAAAAGATAAAGATACTTATTTAGCTTTTGGAACAGTTGACCAAGTTTCTGCTGGAGATGCAAAAGATGCAGTAGATAAAAAACATACTCAAAATACTGATACTATATTAGATGAAGGTGGAGCTAACGAAACTTCAGCTTCAGAACTACGAACAGCTTTAGATACTACTATACCAAGTAAAGCTAATAAAATTATAGGTGGTGTCGAAGATAATTTTATGGCTATAGATGATGAAGGACATCCTAAAGATTCAGGACATAAACATTCTGATTATGCTTTAGCAGGGCATAATCATGATACTGAATATCTAGCTCTAGATAATATTACTCCATTTACACCAGATGCTGATTATGAACCAGCTACTAAAAAATATGTTGATGATGCTCTTTCTGGAGGCGGTTTTGGGGATATGCTTAAAACTATTTATGATAATGATGAAGATGGGATAGTTGATGAAGCAGAAGCTCTTAATGACGGTACTAGCGGAGACGTAAATAAATCAACTGCTTCAGAAGTTAGAGATGCTGTAGATAAAGCTCATGAACATTCCAATAAAGAATTACTTGATACTTATGACCAAAGTAATGTAGATATTAGTGATGCAGTAAGTAAAAAACATGAACATAGTAATTTAGTTTTATTAGAAACATATACTCAAACTGAAGTAGATATTGCAGATGCTATTTCTAAAGAACATACACATGCAAATAAAGCAACTTTAGATACTTATGACCAAAGTAATGTAGATTTAAGCGATGCTGTAAGTAAAAAACATACACAAAATACTGATACAGGAACTAATCAGAATACTTTTTCAATAGGAGATGGTACTGAAGGTTCTCATAAAAAAATAGAAGCAAATGTAGGGCAGTCTGGTAATCAGCCAGCTATAAGATATAATAAAGATACTGATACTTGGCAATTATCTAATGATGGAGATACTTGGGAAGATATAGAAGCTGGTACTGGTTCAGGAGATATGTTAAAAACTACATATGACACTGATGAAGATGGTATAGTTGATAAAGCGGAAACAATAGATGATGGAGAAGGGAATTCTGCAACAGCTTCCGAAATTAAAGGAGCAGTTGACGATAGTCATACACATGCAAATAAAGCTACCTTAGATAGTTACGACCAAACAAATGTTGATATTTCAGATGCGGTATCAAAAAAACATACAAGACAACATGCTATTGATAGTTCTAGCGACCATACTTCTACGATAACTGAGAATAATTTAATAGATGCAGATGCAAACGGATTGCCAGATGATTCTGGTCTTGCTGTTTCCGATGTTTCAGATGCTGTAAGTAAAAAACATAGTCAAAATACCGATACTGGAACTAAT
>JGI10211J34971_10003678_pt1 | contig 12241 bp, 8 predicted proteins | sample Etolagsediment_FD_34971 | JGI IMG/M metagenome (IMG submission 34971) | reverse complement strand
GGGGATAAGCTGGCCCATGATGACGTTCTCTTTGAAGCCATGGAGAATGTCCTGCCGTCCCAGTGTGGCGGCCTCGGTCAGAACACGCGTGGTGTCCTGGAACGACGCGGCGGAGATGAAACTGTCCGTCTCCAGCGACGCTTTGGTGATACCCAACAGGATCGGCTGGGCCTCAGCCGGCTGCCCGCCTTCGGCAATCACCCGACTGTTCTCCTGAATGAACGCCCGGCGATCAATCGATTCGCCGTACAGGTACTGCGTCGTACCGGGTTCGGTAATCCTGACCTTACGCATCATCTGCCGGACGATGATCTCAATATGTTTGTCGTTAATCTCGACGCCCTGAAGCCGGTATACCTCCTGCACCTCGTTTGTGAGGTACTCCTGAAGGTCCTGCGGCCCGCAGACTTCCAAGATCTCCTGTGGAACGACAGCGCCGTCGGTCAACGGCTGGCCCTTGCGCACGAAGTCGCCGTTGAACACGACAACCCGCTTGCCGGCTGGGATGATATGTTCCTCTGCCTGCTCATTCTCCGGGTCGCGAATCTTGAGCGCCCGTCGACCACGCTGGATCTTTCCAAGTTCGACAATGCCGTCGATGCGGGCGATTTCCGCGGCCTCCTTCGGCCGCCGGGCCTCGAACAGCTCGGCAACACGCGGCAGACCAACCGTGATATCCTTGGTACGCACGCTCTGGCGGGGCGTTCTGGCGAGGGTCTCACCCGCCTCCACGCTCACGCCTTCGGCAACCATGATGTGAGCGCCGCCGGGCAGACTGTAGTGGTCGATGATCTCGCCCTCGCTGCAGATGACGAGCTGCGGATGCAGATCTTCGCGATGCTCCATCACGGTGATCTCCTCCTTGCGGCTCGCCTCGCCCATCTCGCGCTTCAGTGTCACGCCTTCGATCAGATCGCGATACTCGACACGTCCGCCTGTCTTGGTGATGATCGGGACGTTGTAGGGATCCCACCGGCCGAAGATCTGGCCTTTCCGCACGCGCTTTCCCTCGGTCTTCGACAGTACGGTACCCGTGACCAGCTCGTGGCGTTCGACCTCGATGCCTTCGTCGTTCTCCAGAACGGCGAACCCGTTCTTGTTCAGCACGACCAGAGTGCCATCCTTCTGTTCGACGCAACGGGCTTCTTCCAGTCGCAGCACACCCCCGACACGGGCTCGGATAATCGGCTGTTTTGAGGAAGCGGCAGCCGTTCCACCGTAGTGGAAGGTACGCATCGTGAGCTGCGTTCCCGGTTCACCAATGGACTGCGCCGCGATGATACCCAGCGCGTCGCCGTGTTCGGGGAGCTTGCCCGTGGCAAGGTTGATGCCGTAGCACTTCGCACACACGCCACGGTCGCTTTCGCAGGTCAACACGGACCGTATCCGCATCTCCTCAATGCCGCGGTCGACGATCATCGCCGCTATCTCGGGTGTGATCAACTGGCCGCTCTTGACCAGCAGGGCATCCGGGCCCTCGCCCAACGGGTCGTGCATGTCATCGACACTGAATCGTCCGACAATGCGGTCGACCAACGGCACCATTTCCTCGTCGCCTTCACGGATAGGACGCACCGTAATGCCATTGACTGTGCCGCAGTCGTCCTCGATGCAGATGACGTCTTGAGCGACGTCAACCAACTTGCGTGTGAGGTAGCCGGAGTCGGCCGTCTTGAGCGCGGTGTCGGCAAGACCTTTGCGAGCGCCGTGCGAGCTGATGAAGTACTCGAGCACGGTCAGGCCTTCGCGGAAGTTGGACAAGATCGGACGCTCGATAATCTCGCCCGACGGCTTGGCCATAAGTCCACGCATGCCGGCGAGCTGACGGATCTGATCCTTGCTGCCACGGGCACCGGAATCAAGCATCGCGTACACCGGGTTGATCTCGGCCTGGCCTGCGTTGTATTCCAGCGTCTGGAACAACACACCTGCCAAGTCGTTGTTCGCCTGCGTCCATACGTCGACGCACTTGTTGTAGCGCTCGCTTTCGGTAATGACGCCCTGCTGACGCTGTTCGCGAATCTCGGCAATCTGTTCCTGCGCCAGTGCCAGTCGCTCAGCCTTCTCCTTCGGGATAATCATGTCGGTGATCCCAATCGAGAACCCAGCTTTGGTGGCATAGGTGTAGCCCAGGTTCTTCAGGCGATCCAGGACCTCGATAGTGCTCTCGTGGCCCCGGATGTCGTGGCAATCCTTGACCAACTGGCCCAGGCTCTTCTTGTTGGCAACCTTGTTCCAGAACCCGAGCTCGTCCGGCCAGATCTCATTGAAGATGCAGCGTCCCGGCGTCGTGGTCAGCAACCGGTCCTCGGAGTTACCCCAAGCAGTCTCGGCACCGACGTTCGGGTTGGCGATGCGAATACGGTCGTGAAGCCCGACCGAACCAACATCCAAGGCTCGCAGGACTTCGGCATAGCTCGAGAAGCACTTGGGCTTGGATTCCGCGTCGGTGCCGACACCGTGTCGCTCGTAGGTCAGATAGTAGGACCCCAATGTGATATCCTGGGACGGCGTCGTCAGCGGCTTGCCACTGGCCGGCGAGAATACGTTCCGGGGGGCCAGCATGAGAAGACGCGCCTCGAGCTGGGCCTCATTGGACAGGGGCACGTGCACAGCCATCTGGTCGCCATCGAAGTCAGCGTTGTACGCCTGGCAGACGAGCGGATGAAGCTGAATTGCCTGTCCTTCGATGAGGATCGGATCGAACGCCTGGATACTCAGCCGGTGCAACGTCGGCGCACGGTTGAGCATAATCGGGTGCCCTTGGATGACCTCGTCCAGAATGTCCCAGACAACAGGCATGCGGCGCTCGATCATCTTCTTTGCGCTGCGCACTGTGTGCACATACCCACGCTCTTTGAGCCGGCGCATGATGAAGGGCTCGAACAACACAAGCGCCATCTCCTTGGGAAGACCACACTGGTGGAGCTTGAGCTCGGGACCGACGACGATCACGGAACGCCCGGAGTAATCCACACGTTTTCCGAGCAGGTTCTGCCGGAAGCGCCCCTGCTTGCCTTTGAGCATGTCACTCAGAGACTTGAGCGGGCGATTGCCGGTGCCGGTGACCGGTCGGCCGTGCCGGCCGTTGTCCAACAGAGCATCCACCGCTTCCTGAAGCATGCGCTTCTCGTTACGGATGATGACCTCAGGCGTCCGCAACTGCAGGAGGTTCTTCAGTCGGTTGTTGCGGTTGATGACACGACGGTAGAGATCGTTTAGGTCGGACGTGGCAAAACGTCCACCTTCCAGTGGCACTAACGGACGCAGATCGGGCGGGATCACAGGCAGAACGGTCAACACCATCCAACCCGGGTCCATCTTGTTGTCCAAGAAGCCGCCGGCCAACCGCAGGCGCTTGGAGATCTTCTTACGATTCGCCTTGCTCCGCGTCGCCCCCATCGCGATCTCCAGTTCGCCCTTCAGTTCCTCCAAGTCAAGGGAAGACAGCAGTTGCTGCACCGCTTCGCCGCCCATGCCGGCCTTGAAAGCGTCCCCGTACTGTTCACGGGCTTCGCGGTATTCCGCATCGGTGAGCAGTTGCTTTTTCGTGAGAGGCGTGTCGCCCGGATCGATCACGATCCAGTCTTCGTAGTAGATCACACGCTCGAGTGACCTGGCGGTCATGTCCAGCATCAGGCCAATGCGACTGGGCATACACTTGAAGAACCAGACGTGGGACACCGGGACTGCCAGCTCGATGTGTCCCATGCGCTCACGCCGGACACGCGACTGAGTCACCTCGACGCCGCAGCGATCGCATACGATGCCTTTGTGCTTGATGCGCTTGTACTTCCCGCAGTTGCACTCCCAGTCACGGGTAGGCCCGAAAATACGCTCACAGAAAAGGCCGCCCTTCTCCGGTTTGAACGAGCGGTAGTTGATCGTTTCGGGGTTCTTCACCTCGCCACGACTCCACGAACGCACTGAATCCGGCGATGCTACACCGATACTGACACAGCTCGATTCCGCGCTGTCGTCAATACCCAAAACCTGTTTGAGTGTGGTCTGATCCAAGAGGAGATCCTCCTTGCTCGTAATGCCGACCAAAACATCCTGGTAGAAGCGCCCTTGCCGGACGGACCCATCACGGTCCCCCCCCGACAGCGGGCGCAGACTCCAGCGACAATCAGTAAGACTTCCCTCGACGGACGCGGACGTCCAGACAGAGGCTCTGCATTTCTTTCATCAGGACGTTGAACGACTCGGGGATACCGCACGACAACGAGTTGTCGCCCCGCATGATGGACTCGTAGATACGCGTCCTGCCAGCGACGTCGTCGCTCTTGACGGTCATCATCTCCTGCAACGTATGGGCCGCACCGTAGGCCTCCAAGGCCCATACCTCCATCTCGCCAAAGCGCTGGCCACCGTGCTGGGCCTTGCCGCCCAGGGGTTGCTGCGTCACAAGCGAGTAAGGCCCTACTGCACGGGCGTGGATCTTGTTGACGACAAGGTGGTCAAGTTTGAGCATGTAGATCTGCCCCACGGTCACACGCTGCGCGAACGTCTCGCCGGTCCGTCCATCGAACAGACGCGTCTTGCCGTCGGCGCCGACAAAGCAGTCGGAGCGATCACACTTCTTCTGATCGCGCACCGTATTCGCCTTGTCGAGTTTCCAACCCATCTCCTCAACCTTGATCTGCCGGGCTTCGAGGAGCATCTCATGGATCCTCTCCTCGGCAATACCGTCGAAGACAGGCGTGGCGACTTTCATCCCCAGTACCTTCGCCGCCCAGCCCAGATGCGTCTCCAGGACCTGGCCGACGTTCATACGGCTGGGAACGCCAAGAGGATTGAGGACGATGTCGACCGGCGTGCCGTCGGCCATGAACGGAAGATCCTCGACGGGCACAATCCGCGAGATCACGCCTTTGTTCCCATGCCGACCAGCCATCTTGTCGCCAACGGAGATCTTGCGCTTGCTGCCGATGTAGACCTTGACGCTCTTCACAATCCCGGGATCCGTTCCGTCCCCGGACTCCAGCCGCTCGATGATCTCGTCGCGCCGCTGTTGAACGTCGCGGAACCGCATCCTGAAGCCGCGAACGACTTCGTCTATCTGGTCCCGCGCAGGCCCCTGAGGCATCTGGTACTTGTCGTGTGCAGTCGCAAGACGCTTCAGCATCGTCTTCGTGATCTTCCGCTCGGCCGGAATCAACACTGTCGCCTCGGGCCCATCGCCAGCCGTCACATTCACCGGCAGTTTCGAGCCGAGGAGATAGTCCGCGAGCTTACTGGCGAGATCTTCTACAATCTCGTTGTGCTGCGTCTTGTAGGTGTTCTCCGCTTCCTTGACCTTGCGTTTGATCTCCATACGCGTCATCCGCTCTTTCGTCGGATCCACCCGACGCTCGACGCGCACGTCAATCACGATGCCTGCCGTGCCGCTTGGCACGTAGAGAGAGCTGTCCTTCACATCGGCAGCCTTCTCACCAAAAATGGCACGGAGCAAGCGCTCCTCGGGCGCAAGCTCGGTCTCACTCTTGGGAGTGATCTTGCCCACCAGGATATCCCCGGGAAGGACCTCTGCACCGACACGAATGACGCCCTCGGCATCAAGGTTCTGCAGCGCTTCTTCACCCACGTTCGGGATGTCTCGCGTGATCTCCTCCGGACCAAGCTTGGTGTCTCGGGCCGTGATATCGAACTCCGAGATGTGGATGCTGGTGTAGATGTCCTCTTTCACGAGGCGCTCACTGATGATAATGGCGTCCTCGAAGTTATATCCACACCACGGCATGAACGCCACCGTGACGTTCCGGCCAAGCGCAAGCTCACCGTCCTCGGTAGAGGCGCCGTCGGCCAACACATCGCCAGCCTTCACCTTGTCACCCGTACGCACAAGCGGCCGTTGATTGATGAGCGTCGACGCATTGGAACGCATGAACTTCTGAAGCTCATAGACGGCAACACGCTCCGGATCGCTCGTGTCCTCGGGCATCTTGCCGTCTTTGGTGATGATGACGCGATCGGCAGAGGCCGCTGCAACTGTCCCGCCGCCCTTGTCCGCACACATGACGGCCCGCGAATCCCGCGCCACGACTGCTTCCAGGCCAGTACCGACCAGTGGGGCCTCTGCCGTGATCAGAGGAACGGCCTGCCGTTGCATGTTCGATCCCATAAGGGCTCGGTTCGCATCATTGTGTTCCAGGAAAGGAACCAATCCAGCTGCCGCACTCACAAGCTGCTTGGGAGACACGTCCATATACTGGACGTTGTCGACCGGATGCTCCGCCGAGTCTCCCCGCAGACGCGACAGCACGAACTCGTTAACCAAGCGCCCCTTCTCATCGAGCGGCGCATTGGCCTGGGCAACGACAAACTGCTCCTCGACATCCGCAGTGAGGTAATCTATGTCCTTACTGACCGAGCACTTCTTCACGCGGCGATAGGGCGTCTCAATAAAGCCGTAGTCATTGATTCGGGCATAGAGCGCCAACGAGGAAATCAGCCCGATGTTGGGTCCCTCAGGGGTTTCGATCGGACAGACACGACCGTAGTGGCTGCTGTGTACGTCCCGGACCTCGAATCCGGCTCTCTCCCGGCTCAAACCGCCCGGCCCCAACGCGCTGAGGCGTCGCTTGTTGGTAAGCTCCGCCAGAGAGTTGGTCTGGTCCATGAACTGGCTCAACTGGTTCCGCCCGAAGAAGTCCCGGATCACCCCACCCAACGCCTTCGGGTTGACGAGCTTGCCCGGCGTCACTTCGTCGTGGTCGGCGTCAAACAGCGTCATCCGCTCCCGGACGAGGCGTTCCGTACGCATCAAACCGACACGGCAGTGGTTCTGCAGTAACTCGCCTACTGTACGAACGCGACGACTACCCAGATGATCGATGTCGTCCACGTACCCTTCGCCGTTGCGCAGCTTCATCAGATACGCGGTTGCAGCGATCAGGTCTTCCTTGCACAGCGTACGGGTGTCGGCAGGGAGATCGATCCCCAGTTTCTGGTTAATCTTGTGGCGCCCCACCAGCCCCAGGTCGTAACGCCGCACATCGAAGAACAGACGCTTGATAAGCTGCTTCGCGTTGTTGACATTGGGCGGCTCGCCAGGTCGCAACCGACGGTAGATCTCTTTCAAGGCCTCTTCCGTCGTCCGCGTGGGGTCTCGCTCGATGCAGTGCACGAAGTAGTCACCCAGATCCTTCGTGTTCACCACCGCGAGCTTCTTCACGCCCGCGGCCTTCAGTCGATCGAGAATCTCGGTATTCAGCGGCTGTAGCTCTTCCGCCAGTGCGTCATCGGCGCCGCCCGGATCGTGCACACTCTCCGCTACGAAGAAAGTGGCCAGGTCGTCTTCACGGCCTAGCTTCGTCAGCGACATCTCCTGGACACCGTAGACACAGTCCAGCAGCTCGCGATTGGTCTCGACGCCAATGCCACGGAGGAAGGTACAGATAAGGAATTTGCGACGGCGACGGCGGCGGTCCAGGTAGATAAAAATATGGTCGTTGACGTCAAACTGTACTTCGAGCCATGATCCGCGATCAGGGATGACGCGGAACGAGTACAGCGTACGCCCGCTCGCGTGTCTCGTCTTCTCGAAACAGATACCCGGAGACCGGTGCAACTGACTCACGATGACACGCTCAGCACCGTTGATCACGAAGCTGCCGCGGTAAGTCATCTTGGGCATGTCCCCCATATAGACACGCTCTTCCTTTGTGTCCTTCGGGGTCTTCAGACGGAAATGCACGTACAGCGGCACTTCGTAGGTGTAACCGCCACGAAGACACTCGACCATCGAGTCCTTGGGCTCGCCGACCTCGTACCGGACAAAGTCAAGGACGCATTGCTGATCGAAACTCTCGATCGGGAAGACCTCGCTGAACACCTCCTGCAAGCCTTTGTTGACTCGGTCCTCAAGAGGCACATCCGCCTGCAGAAAGCTGGCATACGAATCGAGTTGGATGCCGACCAGGTCAGGCGATTCCAGGATTTCCTGGAGTTTACCGAAATTTTTGCGTTCAGCCATGCTGCACCTAAGTCCCCAAACACTGCCAGTTACGACCGGAGCCCGAGAGCCCCGGTATGTGAACAGCACGAATCGGAGACCGGCGACACTGGCCGCCAGTCCCCGATCGCGCAAGAGTATCCTGAGAGAGTGGCAACAGTCGCCTTATTTCAGTTCAACCATCGCGCCAGCAGCCTCAAGCTGCTCTTTGACCTTCTCAGCTTCTTCCTTCGAGACACCTTCCTTGACCGGCTTCGGCGCTTCGTCCACCACGGCCTTGGCTTCTTTGAGCCCCAGACCGGTGATCGCGCGCACCTCTTTGATCACAGCGATCTTCTTCTCGCCTGCACTGACGAGCACGACGTTGAACTCCGTCTGCTCTTCGACCTCGGCGGCATCCGCCGCAGGACCGGCAGGCATCGCTGCCATGGCCATCGGAGCGGCAGCTGATACGCCCAGGCGATCCTCGAGGGCCTTGACGAGTTGCGACAGTTCGAGAACGGTGAGGTTCTCGATGTAGGAGATGAATTTCTCCATTTCCTCAGAGACAGTGACTTTGACTTCTTCTGACATCACTCAGTTCCTCCGACCTTTCTATCTAAGCGGCCTGTTCTTTCTTGTCCAGATATGCTTTCAACGCGTATACAACACTCGCTGACTTGGCGTTCAGAACACCAACCAACTGCTGCGCCGGGGCGACCAAGACACCAAGCAACTGTGCAAGAAGCACTTCGCGTGGCGGCAAGTCGGCCAGGTCCGACACCTGTTGACCGCTGATCAGTGCGCCGTCCAAGACACCATGCTTGATGGCAACAGCGTCGTGTTTCTTCGCGAACTCTCGGACCTTCTTCGCGATCGCAACCACATCAGAGCCACCGGTCACGATTGCGTTGTCCTCTTCAAGGGCGAGCCCCGCCAGTTCATCAAGCCCACATTCTGCCGCTGCGCGCAGCAGAAGACGGTTCGGCACCACGTGGCACTCGGCCCCGTATTCTACCAAACTACTCCTGAACTCGGCGAACTGACTGACCGTCAACCCTTTGTAACTGATAAGGAAAATCCCGCTGCAAGGTTCGATCAACCTGCGGAGATCCGCCACCAGTTGTTGTTTTTCCGGTCTCATGATCTACGCCTTTGCCAGTTCCCTGGTGTCAATCCTGACACCCGGGCTCATTGTCGAACATACGGCCAGCCCGAGCAGGTAACGCCCTTTGAGCCCAGCCGGCTTTGCCCGGAGAATGGTTTGAACTACCGCCATGGCATTTTCTTCGAGCTGCTCCACACTGAACGACAGCTTCCCGATTGGCGCATGGATGCACCCGCCACGGTCGGCACGGTATTCCACGCGCCCGGCCTTCGCCTCGCGCACGGCCTTACCCGTGTCGTCCGTGACCGTGCCCGTCTTCGGGTTGGGCATCAACCCGCGAGGGCCGAGCACACGGCCAAGTGTCCTGACCTGCTTCATGGCCTCCGGTGTGGCAATGGCAACATCGAAGTCCAACCATCCCCCCTTGATGCGCTCCACGAGTTCGTCAGCCCCGACCTCATCGGCACCGGCTTCGCGTGCCGCCTCGGCACTCTCGCCACTGGCTACGACGATGATCCTGACCGGCTTCCCAGTGCCATTCGGAAGAACCATGGCGCCACGGATGGCCTGATCGGATTGCCGGGGGTCGATGCCCAACTTGAACGCGACTTCGACAGTCTCGTCGAACTTGCATCCGGGCATCTCTTTGAGCAACTGCAACGCTTCGTTCAGAGGGTAGAGCTTGAGCCGGTCAACCAGTTCTCGGCGGGAACGATAAAGTTTACTCGTCTTCATCGGCCACCTCGATTCCCATGCTTCTAGCAGTACCAGCGATGATTTTCACCGCAGCGTCCACGTCCCCTGCATTCAGGTCGTTCTCTTTGATCTTGGCGATCTCGACCAACTGGGCACGTGTCACTTTGCCAACGGTTGTTTTACCTGGCTCTCCTGAACCGGAGGCCAGGCCGACAGCTTTCTTCAGCAGAATCGCTGCCGGCGGCGACTTCGTTACAAATGTAAACGACCGATCCTGATAGACGGAGATAACAACCGGAATCACCATCCCAGACTCGGATTGCGTCGCCGCGTTGAATTGCTTGCAGAAGTCCATGATGTTGACGCCTGCCTGCCCCAACGCCGGTCCTACCGGGGGCGCGGGGTTTGCGGCGCCAGCAGGGATCTGCAAGCGGATCACGCTAACGACCTTCTTCGCCATGTTGCCTCTTTTCTTTGACAGTCGTCGTTCTGGTGCGAAGGAGCAGGTCTTCTCCCAGAACGATCGAACTTGTTCACGTCGTTACTTCCGAACGCGACTCAGCCGCGCTCGACCTGCCAGTACTCAACTTCAACAGGTGTCGATCGCCCGAAAATGGTGACAGATAGCTTCAATCGGCCACGATCGGGATCGACACTCTCAATTACACCTTCAAAGTTCTCGAATGCACCGTCCTTGATAACAACCGTTTCGCCAATCTCGAACAGCATCTTCGGCTTCGGCATTTCCTCGGCCTGACGCGTTTGCGCCAGGATGTTCTGCACTTCGTCCGGCGACAGCGGAACCGGCTTGTCGCTGCCTACGAAGCCTATCACTCCTTGGGTCTGAGTGATGAAGTACCACCCACGGCTGATAATCTCGGAACAATCCTCCTGGTACAGATCCATCCGAATGAGGATGTACCCCGGGAAGAACTTCCGATTGGTCACGGTCTTCCGCCCCCGGCGCGTGTCCGAAACGCGCTCGGTCGGTACCATGATCTCGTGGATGATATCGTCCACACCCTCGGCCGCGCGCCTCTTCTCGAGGCTCTGCTGGACTTTATACTCCTGGCCTGAGAGAGTATGGACAACGAACCAATGGCCTTTCAGCCCTTCCTGTTCGTGTTCTTCTGGCATGGGTGATGCAACTTAAGTTGAGGAGGAACGCTTCGGGCGCCGCGGGAGACAGGCGCCCTAGGCAACCGTCACAAGGCGAATAAGCCACTGGCTGACCCAGTCGACTACGGCGACAAATACACTAATGAATGCCAGGGAGATGATAACCACGACAGTGGACTCGATCAGTTCGGTCCTGGCCGGCCACGTGCACTTCTTAAGCTCCGTGACGACTTCGTGGTAAAATGTCCTGATTCTTGGAATCGGGTTGTATCTGCTAAGCATTAGGCCACCCCTGTGGAGTGTGCTTGTTGAGGGTCTGTCGGGCAACGCTCACGAAAGACGAAGAATGGCAGGTGAGACAGGGCTCGAACCTGCGACCTGCGGTTTTGGAGACCGCTGCTCTACCAACTGAGCTACTCACCTGCACCCAAGCTGGAAACGAATCACCTAGCGCGTCTCGCGATGCACTGTGTGCTTCCGGTCAAAGGAACAGTACTTCTTCTTCTCAAGTCGACCGGACGTGGTCCGGCGGTTCTTGTCTGTCGTGTAGTTACGCCGCTTGCACTCGGTACAAGCTAAGATGACAAGCTCACGGGGCATTGTTGCGTCCCTTTGGGGCTTCGCCGATTGCTGCTTCTATGAGCAACTCCGCGGCCGCTGTCGAGCAGCCTCCGCGGAGTCACTGTTGCTGCCGTATGCCCTGAAGCAGTGGCAGGTTGCTTACTCGATGATGTCGGTCACACGACCGGCGCCAACCGTACGTCCGCCTTCGCGGATCGCGAACCGAAGCGTCTTCTCCATGGCAATCGGCTGAATCAGCTCGACATCCACACTCACATTGTCCCCGGGCATGATCATCTCAGTGCCTTCGGGAAGCGTGATGACGCCGGTCACGTCCGTGGTACGGAAGTAGAACTGCGGACGGTAGCCGCCAAAGAACGGCGTATGGCGTCCACCTTCTTCCTTGCTCAGGACGTAGACCTCAGCCTTGAACTTGGTGTGCGGCGTAATCGATCCGGGAATCGCCAAAACCTGGCCGCGCTCCACATCGTCCTTCTTGATTCCGCGCAGGAGACAGCCGATGTTGTCACCGGCACGACCCTCGTCGAGGATCTTGCGGAACATCTCGACACCTGTCACCGTCGTCTTCGTCGTGGGGCGCAGACCGATGATCTCGATCTCCTGGCCGGTCTTGATGATGCCGCGCTCGACACGCCCGGTCACGACCGTGCCACGGCCCTCGATCGAGAACACGTCTTCGACAGGCATCAGGAACGGCTGGTCCAACGGACGCTGCGGTTCCGGAATGTACTCGTCGACAGCCGCCATGAGGTCAAGAATAGACTGACAGGCGGGATTGCTCTTCGTCGGGTTCTCCATCG
>JGI10211J34971_10003677_pt1 | contig 12247 bp, 18 predicted proteins | sample Etolagsediment_FD_34971 | JGI IMG/M metagenome (IMG submission 34971) | reverse complement strand
TACCCCTAAACGGTTTTGATATACCCTCGGTTGTATTATAGCTCTCGGTTAGATGTTTGTCAAGCCGGTTCTTCTCAAATTTCTCAATTATGGTCTGAAGCTTTTTATCCTGAATTTTCAGGATATACTTTGCTTCTGGAGACTTGAGAGCCTTAATAATAGAATCTACATGGTAATCTTTAAGAAGTTTTGCGGCGGCAATAACCTGACCTTTATAAGCACCATGTAGTTTGTTGCCAGTTATCCAAAATCTTTCTGGGCATTTTCCGCTATTGAAAGCTTCATTCCTTTTTTCAAAAATCATTTCCGCTAGAAAATTTGAAGGAGTTATATATCCTTCCTTGTATTTTGATTTGAATGGAGTCTTCTCGGTGCAGTCATTAGGCTTTTGGGGTTTTCTTTTTTTATCTGATTTTGTGGATGTGGCTTGTATCAAGTCTGACGGTTCTTTCGGGTTTTGTTGTTTCACCTTTTTCCGATGCCTCCTTAGTCATAACCGCATATCCATTTTTGCTATCAACAACCATCAGCTTATCTATTGTATCAGCCTTTTTTATATTTGCAAGACATTCTGAATAGTACGAAGATGCAACATTTTCAGCACATCCTATATCATTGCAGATTTCATTCAGTGTATAATCAGAGCAATTTTTTTCAATGTAAAACTTTTCAACTTTTGATAAAGTTCTTTTTGTTACCTTTTTTTTAGCCATTTGTTTCCTCCAATATTTTTTTGATTTTGTTCATTTTTTCTTTTAAGTCTTTCATACAGTCTGTGTATGAATTATGCTTCATTCTATACTCTACTTTAAGATCATCTTCTAAGAATTTTATTTCTTCAGCGTTTATATTGCGGCAAAAAACATTTCTTTGGTGATACTCGCCTATATTCGGCGTTATAAATATTATTGAATCAAACTTTTCCATCTTCAATATATCTCCTCTTTTGAGCCTGATTCATAGAGTTAATTTTTGATCGCATTTCTTTTTTTGCTTCTGATAGCGATTCCTTTTTACTTTCTTTATCTTTCATCGTCATGTCGTGAACTTTAGATTTGCCCATTCTTTCGCTATTTCTTTCAGCAAGATGCCCAATTGTAGATGGTTCACCCCTCACGAAAACATGAGGGACGAATACTAATCTTTCAAGGCTGTTCTTTTTGCAATTTTCGCATTTTTTCAAAGGCTTGTCAGAAAATTGTTGGTAAATATCTGACATTTTGTGTCCACAGCTAGAACACTCATAATCATATCTCGGCATTATTCCTCCAAAGCTTTAAGAACCTTTCCAATTATTCCATTCCTTTGAATGTCTTCATATGTCAATGTGCAAATACCAAGACCTTCAATGTTTCTGAGTTTTTCAATCACAATATTAAGACCGTTATGGTTGCTAATATCTGTTTGTTTTATGTCACCATTAATTACTATTTTTGAGTCTTTGCCCATTCTTGTAATGAACATTTTTATTTGATCTACAGTACAGTTTTGGGCTTCATCTAAAATCATGAGGGAGTTATTGAATGTTGCTCCTCTCATTACTTCTAGGGGCTCATATCTAATCTTTTTGTCATTTAAGAACTGACCATAGTTAGAGAACCCGAGGAAGTACTTAAAGTTTTCTTCAATTGGTTTTAAGTATGGTGCAATCTTATCACTCATTTCTCCGGGTAGTGATCCAATATCTTTACCAGAGCATACTAATGGTCTTGTAGCTATTATCTGCTCATGTCTACCTTCCATTAGGTACTGTGCAAATAATCCTGCCGGTATGAAGGATTTTCCAGAACCAGCGGGGCCGGTACAAATGGTGATATCATTTTCTATGATGGATCTAATATATTCCTTATGGTTATAGGTTTTTGCTTCTAAAGTTTTTGGTTCATTCCTTTGCTTTTGTTCTAATTGTTTCTTGATCCTAGTTGAATTAACATGCTGTAAGGGTTTTTTCTTTTTCATCTATATCTTTCTTCAAGAGAAGATTTTAATGTTTTTTAATTAGTCTATAGTAAATCGCTTTAGCTTGATTGTAAGTGTAATTTGTTAAACTAGAAAACTCATTAATAATATCCCTGGGCTTTTTATTTGATTTATCAATCTGATTAAATACCTCTCTCTGATATCTTTTAGTTAAACCAATAGATTCTGGTGAATATAATCTTAGCCAATCTTTGAATTTACTTCTTGATATATTTTTACGATTAGCGAAATTCTGTTGAGTTTCTAATGGATTTTGCTTCCATTCTTCTATAAGTCGTATTATTTCTGAATATGGGACAGTAAGGTTTCTATCTCTATTTTCCCGTTTAGCTTCTTTAGAATGTTTTTTCCATTGTTCTTTCGGCTTTCTTTCCTTGGCTCTCGCGTAACTTAGATCTTTTGAATGTTTGCATAAGTTTGTAATGCTTTCGCCAAGCCATCTAATTAAAAATTCTTCTCGTTTCTCCGCTTCTTCTCTTGAATCAGTGATCCATATTACATGCAGATCAAAGTCATACTTTTTGATAATAGACAATTTATAAGGGTTATATGTATCTGATCTATGATTTTTTTCTCTATAATAGAGATTCTTATCGCCAGAACTAATGCCAATATAAAATAATCTCGGTAAATCTGTATTTTTTGTATATAGTCCGTAAACATAGTGTTTCATTTGGTGATACCTCCTAAGTATTATATATCAAAAGTATCTCCAATATGTACTTTAATCCTCAACCTTTTTATTGCTTCTCCATTGGCGACAGCTCCAAAATCTTGCCTTCCAGCGTGGACCAGGATCTGTATCACATCTATGGCGTGCTCTAAAAGATTTTCTTCTAGCTGGATCATCACGTTTAATGTCAGTTGTCGGATCGCCAAAGTTTACTTTAACGACATTTCCTTTTTCGTTCTTTACATAAACGCTAAACTTCTTTGGTCCATCTGGAGTTCTAAATGGTTTATTAAGCTGCACTTTTCTGCCCTGGTATTCAGACCCATATTGTGGTGGAGAATCATCTCTCTCAAATAGTTCAGGCTGCATACCTTCCTCTTCTGTATCTTCTTCATCGTCCTCATGTTTAGAGTAAAGTACAGCATCATAAATCTCTTGAATAAAGTGTTCTGCTTTTGATATTTTGTCTTTAGTCCATTCTTCAAAGTCAACAGAAATATTATCAAGGATTTTGTCTAACATCATTAACTGTTGATGCATTTTCTTTATTTGAGAAACCTGCATTGAATTATCTTCATATTCAGCTTTGGTGCTTCTTGGATGTGACTTTGGAAGCAAATCATTATCTTGTTTGTAGTTTGGATTACTAGGTCTTCCATTTCTCATAAGATAAAGAAACGCATTCACTCTTGCAATAGCCCATCCATCACGACTCATTTTGGGAGCATGACTAGTACTAAACGCTCCCGCTCCCCTTCTATACACAGCCTTTAACATACCAAGAGTAACCTTACTACCCTTATCTTTTTTATTATGCTCAGTGACTAATGATTGTAGCCTTTTAGTTAAGCTTTCATTAAAGGTTATATTTCCCTTATCGTCCTTAGCACTGTCTGGTTTGTTTTTCTTTGATCCCTTTTTTTGATCTTTTTTAGGGGCGGGAGTTTTTCTTGGGTCATTTTTTGGGGGTTTGCCATATTGTACAGCAGTTGACTCGTCTTCCGCTTTACCAACATACATTAAAACTCTGTCATTTTTTCTGTATACGCCCATTCTATCATAAAGAAATATTTCATTAGTTTCAATATCTTTGTACTTGTATTTAGACTGAGCCCTCTTTAGTTGATCCGGGGTTGGACGATCTGGATCTCCAGGCTTGGCTGGTTTATAATTTTTACCTTCACGTTCCTTTTTCTTGCGAATATTCTCCCACAGCCCAGGACGCTCCTTTGCTATATCCCATTCTTCTGTGGTTTCACCTAAGTCAATATAATCTGAATCTTTTGGTATGTAAAAATTATCCTCAGTTATGATCTCTGTTGATCCAAAAGTATTGTCATAATAAGCATCTTTTATTTGCTGCTCTTGTGATCCTTTAGATGAAGTTAAGCATACAGCATACCTTTGTGAACTTTCTGGATACTCTTTATTCATCGTTGAGTCTGACATACATCTAGATAGAAAATCATTTCTGTCTTCATCCGGCTTTCTTTTAGGAATAGGCATAATTTACCTCACAAATCTTGTTCTTTTACAAAAATTCCATCAATCATCCTGCCTTTTCTATCTTTGATATCACCCCATGCTTGGAGTAGACAGTCTTCGATGGTTACGTTATTTCTAGTCATTATATTTAGCATCACGACCAACATATCTCCAATGTCGTCACGAATATCTTTTCCTTTGCACACACTATCAGATAATTCACCAAGCTCTTGCATAAGCTTTAGAACTTGATCCTTATCTGTGCTTCCTTCAACGAGGTTGCGATCATGATGCCATCTTACTATTTTAGCCATTAGGTTAGTTGTTGAATTTTCCATTTGCACACTTGCTCCAAATTTATTCATAGTCCTATATCCTCAAAATCCATTTCACTTAAATCATTTCTGCTCGCACCAATCTTATATGAGGTTATTTCATGCTCTTGTGGTGCAACCTGTACGCTTTCGCTGTTTAGCCAAGGCTCAGTCCATCCAGCCACTGGGTTTCTTCCAACATTTTCATACGGAAGTCCGATGGTCTTTCTTCTGGACATACATAGCCAATCAATGTACTGATGAAGAACGGTTTCATTAAGACCAATAATTGATCCATCCTTAAAGAGATATGATGCCCATTCTTTCTCTTCATTGGCTGCATTTTCAAACATTTTTACTGCATCTTCTTGACACTCTTTGGAAGTCTGAATAAATCCTTCACATTCTTCTTTGTGTAGAATCTTTAGTATTTCTTGAGTATTAGTTAGATGCAAAGCCTCGTCACGCTTTATAAGTTTAATAATGTCTGCATTTCCAGCCATCTTTTTATTCTCAGCAAAGGCAAACGAACAAATAAAACTCACATAGAATCTAACAGCTTCTAGGATATTAATACTTATAACTGTCATGTAGATTTGTTTTTTTATATCAGANAGTTTATTTGCATCAATATCCATNCCCATGAGATTATTATAGTCCTGAATAGCACTNTTNGCTCTTTTCATTATTTGCTTATCTTCATAGATTCCTTCAAATATTTCTGAGCTATCGGCATAGACATTTTGAATAATNTAACTATAGCTTTGGGAATGGATCTTCTCAAAAAATTGCCAAGTCATTAAACATGCCTCAAGTTCTGTATTTGTCACATATTCTAAGAGAGTTGGAACCCCACGACAGATAACACTATCAAGCATTGTTTGATATTTTAGGTTTGACGTAAATATGAACTTTTCATTATCTGTAAGACTTTGAAAATCACCTCTATCTTTTTTAAGTTCAACTTCTTCTGGACGCCAGAAATTCATCATCTGTTTACTATCTAGATCCTTAAAGATAGGGTATTTGATCATGTCATATCTTTGAACCCCAAGATCTTTACCAAGAAAAAGCGGTTGACTCATTGGATCAATGTTCTTTGTATTAAATATAGTCTTCATTTTTAACCTACTATTAGAGAATGCATTGCACTACCGAGAGCATAACATAAAGGAACGCTTATTATTGCGAGATACCTCCATATTTTAGCAGTTCTTTTTTCAATGTCAAGTTCATACTCTAATTTTTCTACTTTTCCTGCGAGGTATTCTTTTTCGTTATATACTTCCTCTGGATTGATTGAAATAATATTGTTTGGAATATCTTCTTGATTTTTTTCTGCTCTGATGTTTGCTTCATCTAATGTCGCCTTTGTAAAAAAGTAGTCTTTACCATTAACTGTTCTACAGAAAAAATACCACTCCACAGTATTGTGGTGCTTGTTTTTATTTTCAACCTTATAGAATCTATTTTGGAAGAGGCGTGTCATTATGTTCTCCCTACATTTAGGACATTCATTGAACTTACTGCTTTCAAACTCATCTGTAACTTCTGTACATTTAGGGCAATTCCACCATATTGTCATATTGCACATGCCCCGCTTTCACAGTTCATTTCTTTTTCCGTTTCGCCATCTCCGTCTGGTGTGTTGGCGTAATACAGGTTTTTCAAGCCGTACTTATAGCCATAGACTTGATCTTTAATCATAACGCTTAGTGGTATATTACCGCCCTCATAGTGGGAGTAATTGTAATAAAGATTAGTGCTCATACTCATGTCTACAAATTTTTGAATAACGGCTGATATGTTTATTATACATTTATTGTCTTTTAGGCTCCATGCGGTTGTATAGTAATTCTTGCGATTGTAGAAGTGGGGAACAATCTGCTTTAGAACGCCATTCTTGGCCTTCTTAAATGAAAGAAGGTTTCTTACTGGCTCAATTCCATTGGTACTATTTTGAATTACTGANCTNCTTTCGCACGGCATNATAGCNGATAGNGTTGAATGCCTCAAGCCAAATTCTNNAACCTTTTTGCGAAGGGACTCCCAATCCATTGTGTATTCTGGCTTTATAAGCTCNTCCACAGTTTTTTTATACCAATCTATAGGGAGTAAACCTTTAGCATACTTTGTGTCTTCAAACTTTGGACACCTACCCTTTTCTCTAGCAAGATCACAACTAGCATTAATTAAATGCCATTGAATCTTTTCCATGGTTTCATGAACAATAGAAAGAGTATTTGGATCATCATACTTTAGCTTATTTTTTGCCAGAAATCCAGCAAGATTAGTTATGCCAATACCGAGAGAGCGACGATTCTTGGTGAAATTTTCACCAGCGACAATTGGATAGTCTTGATAATCAATAACTGAATCTAATGTTCTGACAGCCATGCGACATGCCTTTTCTATATCTTCATCTCCAGAAAGCTCCAGAAGATTTATTGCAGAAAGAATGCAGATTCCAATCTCTCCCTCTTTATCATCAATGGATTGAATAGGCTTAGTTGGATGAATAATCTCTTGACAAAGATTGGACATATAACATGGTATACTCCACGAGCCGTGATCATTGGCGTTGTCAATATTCATAGAATAAATTCTTCCAGTTTCTAAACGCTCACGACAATACACCTCGGCTAATTTTCTTGCAGAGATTTTTTTCTTAAACATCATACCTCTGGCATTTTCATATTTAAGATATAGCTCTTCAAACCTACTGTTATTTCCAAATGCCTCGTAAAGACCTACAGCTTCATGAGGACTAAACAAAGTAATATCCTCATTCTTAATAAGTCTATCATAAAAAAGCTTGCAAAACTGAATGGAATAATCTAGCTTCCTGACTCTATTATCGTCAGTTCCAGCATTATTTTTTAGAACAAGAATATCTTCTATTTCATAATGCCAAAAGGGAACGTGAACGGTTGCAGAGCCTCCGCGAAGTCCATTTTGACTAGTAGACTTAACGGCAGATTCAAAATTCTTTAGATAAGGAATCAAGCCTGTATGAATTACTTCTCCTCCACGAATGGGGGAGTTTATTGGACGCATACGACCAATATTAAGACCTATTCCGGCACGGCGGGCAGTGTACTTGCCAACGGCATGAATGCTTGAAAAAATTGCATCTAAGTTATCGTCAACATCTACAAGAACACAACTGGCAAACTGCCTAATATTTGTCCTGACGCCAGCCATGATTGGGGTTGGCAAATTTATTTTAAATGTAGAATAACAGTCATATGCCTGCTTCACTTCTTCTATCGTGTCAAATAGGCACATTGCAATGCACATATAAGCAAACTGTGGAGTCTCGTATATCTTCCCAGTGGTTCTATTCTTTACTAGATATTTATCTATTAGCTGCTGAAGTCCCGCATATGTAAACATATTGTCTCTATCATGATTGACATATTTTTCAAATACTCTAATATCTTCTTCGGACCACTTTTCAAGAATGAATGGATCATATATAGCATTATCAACATTTCTTTTAAGAAAAAGTAGGAAATTGGTTGACTTATCTCCGTATCCCCATACCGCTTTTCGTAGTTGCATATTAAGAAGTCTTGCTGCAACATATTGATAATTGGGTGAAGATTTTGAAATTAGATCATTTGCGGACTTAATAAGAATTTGATGTATTTCTTCACTTGATATGCCATCATAAAGAGATAGATTGGCATTCATTTCAATATCTGAAAATGACACTCCGTTGATACCATTTGTAGCCCACTCCACAACCTTGTGTATTTTCTCTACTGAAAAGTCCTCTTTGTTCCCATCTCTTTTTGTTACTTTCATATTTTTAACCCCTAACCAAATAATGATAAAAAATACCAGCAGATGTAGAATCCTGCTGGTAATTGCATATTTCTATTGTAGTCTAGAATCGGAAAAAATCAAGTAGCGACTTGAAGAATTTTTCACTTATCTTCAATCATTTCTATGATTGTTGAAGACTTTTGATAGCCAGTAACCCTGGCGTATTCTTGACCTTGAGAATCAAGAAAAACAAATAGTGGAATGTATTTGCTAGACTTTTTCCACTTGCCATAAAATTCTACATTTTTATCTATGTCATATATCTCAATAGAAATGTTTTTCAATTTAGGCAGTTCGTTTTTCTTGAAGGATTGACATGGACCACACCAAGAGGCGGTGAAAAAATATACCTTGTTTTTTTCTTCTATCTTTTCTGTTTTTTGCTCAGTCTGAACTACCTCTTTATTAGCCTTCATGAAAGAAAAATCTATATTAACATCTTGTCCCTTTACATAAACTGAACTAATTCCTAGAGTAAACATAGTCAGTATTATGAAGGCTTTTTTCATTTTATGCTCCGTTGAAATAGTTATCAAGGAATTTTTTAACAACCCAGCTAATTACGGCGGGAAGTACAAAGTATATAAGAACGAATGCTAGTATGCCAGATCTCGCCTCTATGTCGCCAGATCTAATCATATTTTCTTTTACGAAGTTTTCGCAATCGGTTATTAGCTTTTTTTTATTTTCTCTTGTATATTCAATATTATTCTGATTGACTAAATCTGCCCACTGTCTTGCATATTTCAATGCAACTCTGGCTATTCTTCTTCTTTCGCTATCCTTATATTCATTGTCTATGTCTTGGATAAAAAGATTATTGTTAAAGGTAGATTTATTATGGGAACCAAATCTAGGCTCAGAAGTGATTCCATCGGCGTATGTAAAATTAAAATCTGGAAAATGCTTTAACTTTATAGATCCGCCATCTTCAGATATTGTTACGCCTTCAACGTAGACACTAAATGGTATAAATAGCTTTTTAGTCTTTACGCTTGGAAGATTGCCCTTGAAGTCTAAATGTAAAATTTCATCAACTTTCTTTACAGATATGCCTAATTCTTTAGGAAAGGTGAAAGTGAAATTAGCAATTTTGTATCCAGAATCTGAGAATACACCCTCTAGTATTTCTTTTATCTGCGTAAAGTCCATGTTTATCTCTCTATTAGTGCCCAGGAAAGTCCCATGAATAATTTCTTTAACTGTGTCTTTTCTTCATTTGTGACAGCATGATTATCATCAGTAACTATAGACTTGAAAAGGCTTTCAATAGATGATGCAAAGTTATCATATTTTCCCTTCATTGAATCTCCAAAAAATTCTTTACCGGCAATAACATAAACGTCGTTTAACTGCTGAACATCAGTGTTGTACTTTTCTAGACGGTTGGCGAATTCATAATTAAATAGTGCTACTTTTGCTTTATCCTCTACGCCAGTTATAATTTTCGCAATAGGTCTTACGAATGCTATTATTTCTTCGGATGGCTTTTCAACATCTATTATAGCCTGAACTTCATCAATTTCATCTGGCGTAGGATTAATGTCTATTACATCTGGAATAGATCCAAAAAATACAAAAAATAGAAGACCAAATGATATTGCAATTTTTAACATCTTAAACATCATCATCCTCCTCTAAATTATCATTTAAGAGGGGGAAAACGTCGTCCATCTTTTTTGATGCTTCTTTTAGCCCAGCATCATCACATTGTTTCTTTAGAAGATACCATAACTCAAGAGTTTTCAGGAACTTACTATCTTCATTAACTTTAACTACGGTTCTATTGTTTACCTTAACGGTATCATTTTTAACAGAGACTTTTGCTAATATATAGGAAAAATCAATGCTAGATAAAAGCAATCCTATTGCTACTAATAAGGCGACTCCCTTTAGTATGAATTCCATGTCAAACATTATTGTTTCTCCATTATATTATATTGGCAGTCTTCGCAATTACATTCTGTTGGTGATGATTTACTATGAAATGGACATGGTGTAGTATGTCCGTCGCCATGAACTATAACTCCAGTTCCTCTGCATGGGCACTTGGATGGATCTTCATTTGGGCCAATTGGAACAACAATAGGTTCTATGTTATATACTTGTTTTTCTGCCTTATCAAAGGCATCAACAACCTCTTGTTTCCATTGATCTATAAATCCATAGTACATAGTCATAATCTCATCCTGAACCGCACCGTAGACTGTAGAAGATGTAAATAGGATTAATGCATATATGATTATTTTTTGTTTCATTAAAATACCTCGTCTAAAGTCCAGTCTACTTTTCTAGCAGGAAATCCATCTACATCACTGAATGCCCATGCTCCACCACCACTAAGCATACCAATAGCATCCTTTTCTCTAATCCAAAAAGATCCGTCTGGTTGATCAAATCTTTTAGGACCGCCATTCCAGGCTCCCCAAGAATTTTGGACCAAGAATAATGTTTCATTATAAATCTCATGAGAATCATCCATAGCCACCCAGGCCATTGCATGGTTCCATCCGCCAGAACGTTTTGCTATGCCGTGTTTATCTCTTCGTGATGAAAATCCATAGCCAGAACATACACTTAAAGCATATCCGCTTGCTATAGCATCTCTAGCTTCGTCAAGCGTTTTGACTAGAGATATTGTTTTTACTTGATGTTTTTTACCTTCTTGAACTATCTCGGATGGAACACCTCTTCTTCCCCATCCAGCACCAAGCATACCATCATACTTTGATAAGTCAATATTGCCATATTTTTTGCGAAGTAAAACGCCTCCATTCTGGTGAACAAATCTAGCAGCACCAGAACAAGACATTCCTTGACCACCATGCCCCCTTGATCCATAGATAGCTTCTGTAGCACTTCTTGCTACAAAGTCTTCGCGTTCACCACCTATTATTTCTGTACTACGTGTAACATCTATTGCATTTCTAGTTGACATTGAAACACAATCGCCCGTCACTTGCCTTTCTGATGGACCAAACCCAGCATCAAATCTTTGAACATTTTTGTATAGAAGTGCTATTTTACCTTTACCACTTTCATAAAGATTATATGCAGCAGCACCAAATAGAGGATGTGGCAATTCGCCAAGTAGTTTATCTACATCTTTTGGATCGCATACTGAGCCTACAAAACCATTTTTGTAGGCATTGAGTAATTCTTTTGGTGAATTAAAATCAGACATTTTCTTCCTTCTTTGTGTTATCTTTAATCCACTTGACAAAGGTATCAATTGCTACTGATACTACTGGAACAAGCATGATTCCTGCTGTTCCAAGGTCTACGTCGCTAATGTTTTCACCAACGTAGGTTAGCACGGCAGCTAGACCAACAAGTGCTGCGTTTTTGCCAAGATTAACTAAATCTGATGTGTTTAATGCGAATTTCTTTGAGTTTTCATTCATTATTATTCTCCTAATCTAAACCAAGTACAAATATTTTATAAGTTACGCCAGAGCCAAGATCATCTAGATATACATATCTTTGAATAGTTGAAACTACGAATCCATCATATGGATCGTTATATGTAAATCCAGAATAAGGTTTAACTAAGAGATTACCACTTCCTCCATTGAATAGATTTGTACATGCGTTGCTACCAGTTGAAGCAACGGTAAAATCGTAACCCTCAGTTGTGGATGTATTGTAAACTGAAAAGTTTTTTACACCAGTAAACTGTATACTTTGAGATGAGTCAAAAGTCGTTTGTGGAAAAGAATATAAATCTATCTGTGTGGAGCCACCAGAAGATAAGACCCCAGTAATAGATGATGCATTTGTTACTTGACTATCTCCGCTTCCATAACTATAAGCGGAAGATAAAGAAGCCGAGTCAGAAATTGAAATAGATTGATTTCCATTTGTTTCAGAAAGAGTGAAGTTTATACTTGACACTTTTGAAGAAGATATTGATAATGCCATTATATTACCTTATGTCCAATCTTGCTATATAGATCGGAAGAGC
>JGI10211J34971_10003676_pt1 | contig 12253 bp, 5 predicted proteins | sample Etolagsediment_FD_34971 | JGI IMG/M metagenome (IMG submission 34971) | reverse complement strand
TGTAAAGAAGGAAGAGTAACCATGAAGCGACTGTCCTGCATTGCCCTGTTCGCGGCCTGCCTGGCCGCGCCCGTCGCCCGAGCCCAGCTCGAGGTCTCCAACGTCCGCGCCAAGCAGATCGTCGGCACCACCACCGTCGAGATCCTCTATGATCTGGCGTCCCCGGTTCCGGCACAGACAACCGTCTCCCTGGTCGTTAAGAACGACGGCATCGTCGTCCCTAGCCCCAGCGTTACCGGACACATCGGTGCGGATGTGCCAGCTGGCACCGATGGCCACATCAGAGGAACTGCCTGATGAGAATAGTCCCCGCACTGATAGTTGTACTTTTCCTGACTGCGAATGCGGCGTTTTCCCTACAGAATACCTCTGAGCTGCTGGAAATAGGTGCCGGTGAATCCCTGACCTTGTCCGGAGGCCACATCTACTCGAAGGCCGTCCTGATCCGAAGCGGCGGGACGTTGTATGTGGAGGCTTATAGCGGCAGTGAGGGAACCGGCCGCCTCTACCTGACAGCTCCTTTCATTCACGTGGAAGCGGGGGGCACAATCGACGCCACCGGGTGCGGTTACCGTGAAAATGAGGGCCCTGGAGCTGGGGCTGCAGGGACCGGGCAGACAGGCACATACAACTACGGGACGGAGTCAGGACTTGATATCGACATGGGCAGCGGCGGCGGCTCGGGCGCTTCTCACAGCTACACGAGCTACCCAACCCCCGAATCCACGGGTACGACGGTGACCGCAAGCGGAGGGAGCGGCGGCCGGGGCGGGGGCGCTATCAAACTCAATGGCCAAATGGTGGTCATTGAGGGACGCGTGGTGTCCAACGGTACTGACGGAACGGCCGGGGGGAGCTGTTACGTCGTCTATTACTGGACGTATGATGACGATCGCGATGAGTGGTATCTGTGTTGGGGGTACCCCCGCGGGCAGGCCGGGGGTGCTGGATCTGGAGGTGGCGTTCTTATTGAAGCCATGGACCTCGTTCTCTGGGGCTCTGACCGACTCGAGGTCCGCGGAGGACGTGCCAAGCTTTTCGCGACGCATCTACTCGCAGAAGAAACCGTCGATGTGGAGACGGGCACCCTGTATGAGGAGGGGGAACGGGGCTGGCTCGAGCACTTCTACCACTCGTTCTCTGACCAGGACGACGACGGGGCAGGCGATGGTTTTGAGGACCACAATGGAGACTTGTTCCCCGATGCGTTCGAGGACTTCGACGAGGACGGTATACCCGACGCGTTCGAGGATAACGACGAGGACGGCAATCCAGACGCGTTCGAGGATAACGACGGCAACGGTACTCCCGACGCGTTCGAGGACAACGACGGGGACGGCAAACCAGACGCGTTCGAGGATAACGACGGCGACGGCACTCCCGACGCGTTCGAGGACAACGACGGGGACGGCAAACCAGACGCGTTCTCGTATGACCACAACGGAAATGATGTGCCAGACATCCTTGAGGCCGGGTATCCCGATGCCCTCGCTGTGGATACAAACGGGAATCAGATAGCCGATGTCTTTGAGATCGACGAGACCGGGGACGCGGGCGTTCCCGATGTCTTCGAGATCGATCTCAACGCCAACGGTGTGCCCGACCTGTTCGAGATTCGCGAGCCCGGACAAGATGCTCCCATGGCTTTCACACGCGACACAAACGGCAACGGTGTCCCGGATCTGTTCGAGGTGGACCGGGACCACAACGGCAAGCCGGACGCATTCGAGGACAAGAACCAAGACGGGTTGCCCGATTTCATTGTTGCGGTCTATGACACAGCGGATTCGGAGATCGCTATCCCCGAGGGCACGCTTGCTCCTGCAAGCGAGTACCACTGGGTGGTGACCGGCGCGAACGAACCGTTCGGCGATACGATCAACACGGCGCGTTCTTTCCGCACCGGCAATGCGACGCCAGTGCTGGACCTCGATCCCGACACCGAGGGCAACGACGGCAGTGTAACGTTCTCTGAGGGAGGCGGTCCCACCCCCCTCGCGCCGAGCCTGACCCTTGATGACCCCAGCGAGCTCCAACTCGAATCCGCCACAGTCACGATCATGAACATGTCCGATGCGGCGGCGGAAGCCCTGGCCTGTTCCTACTCCGGCTCGCCGACCATCACATACGATCCAGAGACGGGTGTCTTGACCATCTCCGGGCCTGGCACGGTCGCCGACTACCAGGAGGTCCTCCGCCTGGTAACCTACCAGAATACGGCTGCGGAACCCACGATGGGTGACCGAGTGATCACATTCGTCGTCAACGATGGCGAGGTAGGCTCTCCCCCCGTCACGAGTACACTCACCGTCACAAACACCAATGATCCCCCGACCGTTGCCAACCCGGTCCCCAATCAGGACGCTGGCGAGAACGCTCTTTTTGCCTACACGATCCCCGCCGACACCTTCACCGATCCGGACATAGGTGATGTGCTCACACTCTCCTTGACCACCACGCCGGCTGGCTCGCCGTTCACCCTGGAAAACGGTGTTGTGCGAGGCACGCTCGGCGATGCTGACGTGGGCGACTGGAGCATCACCATCACGGCGACTGATATCGCCGGAGCGTCCGTGTCCGACACGTTTGTGGTCGCGGTCACTCCCGACAACGACCCGCCGGTAAACACGGAACCGCCCATCCTCTCCACCGCTCCCGCGGCCGGTGCAAGCGTCAGCGTGAGCACCGGCATGTGGAACGACGATATGGACGTCAGCGCCAGTCTGATCGGCTACGCGTTCGAGCCCTCATTCACTTACCAATGGCAGCTTGCCGATGACACCGAGGGCACGAACGCCGAGAACATCGTGGATGCCGAGGAGGCCGAGATCGACATCCCCCTCGACTGGCTCGGCGCCTACCTGCGCGTGGCGGTCACCTGCACCGACAACGGTGAACCGGGAACCGCCTCCGCCACGGTCTATACCGAGTGGGAAGAGATCCAGCCGGAACGCACCGTCATGTTCCTCGCCGGCGCCCATGGTTCGCTAACCGGCGAAACGACGCAGCAGGTCATCGTCGGTCAGGACGCCACCCCGGTGGAAGCAATCCCCGACGCCGGCCATCGCTTCCTCTACTGGCACGACGGCAACACCGACAACCCACGCACCGTCACCAACGTGACCGACGACGCCATTTACATCGCCGAGTTCGCGCCGCTGACCTACACGATCACGGCCGAGGCTGGTGAGAACGGCCACATCAGCCCAGCCGGCGCGGTCGTGGTCGGTCACGGCGCGGACCAGCCGTTCGCGATTACGCCTGCAACGCACTACCACGTGGCGGACGTACTGGTGGACGGCGGCAGTGTGGGAGCTGTGCCCAGCTACACGTTCGAGGACGTGACTACGGCTCACACCATCGCGGCGACGTTCGCGATCGACACGTACACCGTGACCTTTGTCGAGGGCGATCATGGGGCTCGGACTGGCGGGGGCGCCCTGGTGCAGACCGTGGCGCACGGCGCCGCGGCGGTCGCCCCGGCAATCACCGCTGACGACGGCTGGCGCTTCGCCGGCTGGGATGCGGAGTTCGCCAACATCACCGGCGATTTGGCCGTGACCGCGCAGTATGAGCGCATCACGCACCGGGTGGTATTCTACCCGGGTGCGCACGGGACGCTGGCCGATGCCGACGCACTGGGCAAGGTCGCCATGACCTTGAACCACGGCAATACGGTGACACCGCCGGCCGTCACGCCCGACGCCGGACACACGTTCACGGGCTGGGATCCTGCGGTCCCCGCAACCATCACGGCCGACATCGAGACCACGGCACAGTACGCCACTGACACCTTCACGATCAGCGTCACCTCCGGCGAAAACGGCGCCATCGATCCCCCCGACACGACGACCGTGACCTACGGCGAGGACCTGGTCTGCGCGATCACGCCCGACGCCAACCACCACGTGGCGGACGTGCTGGTCGATGACGCGAGCGTGGGCCCGGTCATTGAGTACACCTTCCAGAACGTCACCGCGAACCACACCATCGAGGCGTCGTTCGCCATCGACACCCACAACGTCCGGTTCGATCTCGCAGGTCGCGGCACGCGCACCGGTGGCGGGGGACTGGTACAGACCGTCGACCACGGCACTGGTGCCACGGTACCTGAGTTTGATGTGGATACCGGCTGGGCATTCACCGGCTGGGACACGGCGTTCGACGGGGTCACCGCGGACCTGGTTGCGACCGCACAGTACGCGAAGCTGGCCTACACCCTGACCTTCCATCCCGACGCCTTCGGTTCCCTGGCCGGCGACGACGTCAACGGCGATGTCGTCGTGACGCTGGACCACGGCGATGCGGTCGTCCCGCCGGCGGTCGCCGCGGCTGCCGGCCACACCTTCACGAACTGGTCGCCGGCCGTGCCGACCGTGGCGCTGGCCGACGGCGAGTACACCGCGCAGTACGACCTCGACACCTATACGATCACGTCCGAAACCGGTGAGAATGGGCACATCAGCCCGGCCGGTGCGGTCGTGGTGGGTCACGGGGCGGACCAGACGTTCACGATCACGCCGGCCACGCACTACCACGTGGCGGACGTACTGGTGGACGGGGGCAGTGTCGGGTCACCCACCGGCTACACGTTCGAGGACGTGAACGCGGCTCACACCATTTCGGCGACGTTCGCGATCGACACGTACAGCGTAACCTTTGTCGAAGGCGATCATGGAACTCGGACTGGCGGGGGCGCCCTGGTGCAGACCGTGGCGCACGGCGCCGCGGCGAGCGCCCCAACAATTACCGCTGACGCGGGCTGGCGCTTCGCCGGCTGGGACACATCGTTCGCGAACGTCACTGCAGACCTGACCGTGACCGCGCAATACGAGCGGATTACACACCGCGTGGTGTTCTATCCGGGACTGCACGGGACGCTTGCTGAGGCGGATCCCACCGGCAAGGTCGCTGTGACCGTGAATCACGGCGACAGCGTCACTCCGCCTGCAGTCACACCAAATGCGGGTCACACGTTCACGGCCTGGGATCCTGCGGTTCCCGCAACCATCACGGCCGACGCCGAGACGACCGCGCAGTATGCCACCGACACCTTCACGGTCACGGTGACGTCCGGTGAGAACGGCGCCATCGATCCCGCGGATTCCGCAACCGTGACCTACGGTGAGGACTTGGTCTGCACGATCATCCCGGACGCTAATCATCATGTTGCCGACGTGCTGGTGGATGGGGCGAGCGTCGGTCCGCTCACTGAATACATCTTCCGGAACGTCGCGGGGAACCACACCGTCAAAGCGTCGTTTGCCATCGACACCTACAGCGTCCGCTTCGACCTGGCCGGGCGCGGGGAGCGCACCGGCGGCGGTGAGCTGCTGCAGACGGTCGATCACGGGAACGCTGCCGTTGCGCCCGAGTTCGACGTAGAGACCGGCTGGGCATTCACCGGGTGGGACACGGCCTTCGATGCGGTCACCGCGGATCTCGTCGTGACAGCGCAGTACGCGAGGGTGACCTACACGCTGAGGTTCCACCCCGGGGCCTTCGGTTCGCTGACCGGTGGGGATGGTGACGGTGATGTCGTCATGACGCTGGACCACGGCACTGCAGTCACGCCTCCCACAGTCACGGCGGATGCGGGACACACGTTCACCAACTGGACGCCCGCCGTGCCCACCGTTGCCCTGTCCAACGGCGAGTACACCGCGCAGTACGACCTGGACACGTACACGATCACAGCCGAGGCAGGTGAGAACGGTCACATCAGTCCGTCGGGTGTGGTGGTGGTGGGGCATGGGGCGGACCAGCTGTTCACGGTCACGCCAGCCACGCACTACCACGTGGCGGATGTCCTGGTGGACGGCGGCAGCGCGGGGACGCCGACCAGCTACACGTTCGAGGACGTGACCGCAGCTCACACCATTGCAGCGACGTTTGCGATCGACACGCACACGGTGACGTTCGTCGAAGGCGACCATGGCTCACGCACAGGAGGAGGCACCCTTGTCCAGACCGTGGATCATGGTGCTGCTGCCGTGGCGCCGACCATCGCGGCAAACGAGGGCTGGCGCTTCACCGGCTGGGACGTCTCGTTCGCGAACGTGACCGAGGGCCTGACCGTTACCGCACGCTACGAGCGGATCACGCATCGAGTGGTGTTCTACCCGGGCCTGCACGGGACGCTGGCGGACGCGGATGGCACCGGAAAGGTGGTTGTGACCGTTAATCACGGCGATACCGTCACGCCGCCGACTGTCACGCCGTCCGCCGGTCACACGTTCACGGGCTGGGATCGTACGGTCCCCGCAACGATCACGGCCGACGTCGAGACCACGACGCAGTACGCTGTTGACGCGTTCACGATCACCGTGACGGCGGGTGCGAACGGCGCCATCGATCCCGCGGACTCCGCAATCGTGACCTACGGCGAGGATCTGGTCTGCACGATCACCCCGGACGCTAATCATCATGTTGCCGACCTGCTGGTGGATGGGGCGAGCGTCGGTCCGCTCACTGAATACATCTTCCGGAACGTGACCACGGCGCACACCATAGAGGCGTCGTTCGCGATCGATACGTACCGCGTCCGCTTCGACCTGGCCGGGCGCGGGGAGCGCACCGGCGGCGGTGAGCTGCTGCAGACAATCGAGCATGGCAATGCTGCCGTCGCGCCCGAGTTCGACATTGAGACCGGCTGGGCATTCACCGGGTGGGACACGGCCTTCGATGCGGTCGCCGCGAATCTGGTCGTGACTGCACAGTACGGACAAGTGACCTACATGCTGACCTTCCATCCCGGCACGTTCGGTTCGCTGACCGGTGGGGATGTCAACGGCGATGTCGAGATGACACTGAACCACGGCGACACCATCACGCCTCCGACGGTCACCGCAGATGCCGGGCATACATTCACGAACTGGTCGCCGGCTGTGCCCACAGTTGCTCTGGGCGACGGTGAATACACAGCTCACTACGACCTTGACACCTACACAATCACCGCCGAAGCCGGTGAGAATGGACACATCAGCCCGGCCGGTAATGTCGTGGTTGGGCACGGTGCGGACCAGCCGTTCACGCTTACGCCTGCCACGCACTGCCATGTGGCCGACGTGCTGGTGGACGGCAGCAGTGTGGGCTCGCGGACCAGCTACATGTTCGAGGACGTGACCGCCGCGCACACCATCACGGCGACGTTCGCGATCGACACGCACATGGTGACCTTCGTCGAAGGCGAGCATGGGGCACGGTCCGGCGGTGGGGCCCTGGCCCAGACCATCGACCACAGGACCGCGGCGGTCGCTCCTACGATCACGGCCGACGCTGGCTGGCGGTTCACCGGGTGGGATACCTCGTTCGCGAACGTCGCCGGCGACCTGACCGTGACCGCGCAGTACGAACGGATCACCCATCGCGTGGTGTTCTATCCGGGCCTGCACGGTATCCTGGCGGGGGCGGACGCCGCCGGGAAGGTGGTGCGGACGGTGAACCACGGCGACACGGCCACGTCGCCCGCGGTCACACCGGAGGCCGGTCACACATTCAGAGGCTGGGATCCGGACATCCCTCCAGCCATCACTGCCGACCTGGAAGCGGCTGCAGTATACTCACGCCAAGCCTATCAGGTCACGTTCCACCCGGGCGACTCCGGTTCCCTCGCGGGTGCCAACGGTGACGGCGACGTGATCCTGACCATTGGTCACGGCGGAGCAGTCATGCCGCCTGCGGTCTCCGCCGATGCCGGCCACACATTTACGAACTGGGCACCAGCCGTCCCTGCCATCGCTCTGGCCGATGAGGGAGAGTACACGGCGCAGTACGACCTCGACACCTACACGATCACGGCCGAAGCAGGCGAGAACGGTCACATTAGCCCTGCCGGTGCGGTGGTGGTGGGGCACGGTGCAGACCAGCCCTTCACGATCACTCCGGCCACGCACTACCACGTGGCGGACGTACTGGTGGACGGCGGCAGCGTGGGGACGCCGACCAGCTACACGTTCGAGGACGTGACCGCAGCTCACACCATTGCAGCGACGTTTGCGATCGACACGTACACAGTGACCTTCGTCGAAGGCGACCACGGGGCACGGTCCGGCGGCGGTGTCCTTGTTCAGACCGTTGATCACGGGGCCGCAGCGGCCGCTCCCACGATCACGCCTGACGCCGGCTGGCGCTTTGCGGGTTGGGATGTCCCGTTCGCGAACGTGGCTGGGGACCTGACGGTGACCGCGCAGGTTGCGCGAATTACGCACCGGCTCACGGTTGTGGACGGGACGGGCAGTGGCGATTACCCCGCCGGGACGCTCGTGACGGTAACGGCGACCCCGCGTCCGGATGAAGCAGCATTTCTCCGGTGGTCCCTGGATACGGTCGGCTTGGCTGACGAGACGGCGCAGGAGACGACCTTCACCATGGGCGACGCCGACGCGGTGTTGTTGCCGGTGTTCGTGGGCGACGACGGCGACGGCCGACGCGCGCTCGTCGTCCTCAACGGTACGGGCTCGGGACGGTACATGCCCGGTGCCCGGGCCAGTATCTCGGCTACCGTGCCGGACGGCGAGATGTTCGTCCGCTGGACGGGGGCGATCGAGTCTTTTGCCGCGGGCGACAACTTGCTGGAAACAGCCACGGTCACGATGCCGGACATCGACATGGCCGTGCGCGCCGTTACGAACGCGCCGTCGGCAGACACGGACAACGACGGTGTTCCCGACGCGTGGGAGGTGGGACACGGACTCGATCCGGACAATCCCGCAGACGGCGCTCTCGATCCCGATCACGACGATTTGACCAACGCCGACGAGTACGTCCTCGGCACCAGCCCGAACAGCGATGACACGGACAGCGACGGAACGCCTGACGGCTGGGAAGTGGCCCATGCCCTGGACCCGCTGGATCCGGCCGACGCCAGTACGGATGCCGACGGCGACGGCGCCACGAACCTCGCGGAATACGCAACCGGAACCGACCCATGGGTACGGCCCATGCCCCAAGGCTGGGTATTGATCAGTTTCGGCCGGGAATGTATGTTGGCCGAATCATCCCGCATCTCTGCCGTGGTCTGGTACTGGGACGAGACGCGGCAGGTGTACGCACAGATATCCCCCGACCGGGTGGTCTGTCAATCGCGAGGCTACTGGATCTTCGTGGAGTCTCCCTGCGCGATCAACATCCGCACCGGGGCCGTGATCGACACCACGCCGCCAGGCAGGGGAGAGAACTAACCGAGAGCGTGCAAAGCCGCAAGCAAGGCAAAGAACACAGAGACACCGGAGGTATGCCGATGCGCGGCCGCACGGCATTCCCCGCTCGGCTGGCGTCGGCCAGCATCGGGCATCTTGCATGCAACATCACGAATCTCGTCGATTTTGAGGCGGAGCTTCGCTAGGAGAAAGACACTCAACCCATGAAATGCCTCCCGATCATCCCTCTCCCGAACACGATCGCCCCGGGGCCGGGGGCATGCGACCTCCAGCCGGGCGTTGCCATACGGTGCGGCTCCCCGCAGTTGACGGAAGCCGCCGACTCCCTCCGGGACGACCTCGCGGAGCTGGGAATCGTGGCCACGGAATCGGGCCAGCCGATCGACCTGACGCTGGCCCCATCTGAACGGGAAGCATACGAGCTCGAGATCAGCCCCGGGGGGATCACGATTCAAGGGGATGAAGCCGGGGTTTTCTACGGGGTCCAGTCACTGAGGCAACTCCTGATGTTGCGGGAAGGCGCTGCTCCAAGTGTCCCGTGCTGCCGAATCACGGACCGGCCGCGCTTCTCCTGGCGCGGGTACATGCTCGACGAGTCGCGCCATTTCTTCGGAAAGGAGTACGTCAAGAAGCTCCTGGACTGGATGGCCCTGCTGAAACTGAACCGCTTCCACTGGCACTTGACCGATGAACCCGCTTGGCGGATCGAGATCAGGAAATACCCTAAGCTTGCCGAAGTCGGCGGGAGAGGCTGCTACAGCGACCCGAGTGCGCCGGTCGCGTTCTACACGCAGGACGACATCCGTGATATTGTCGAGTACGCCCGGCGGCGTCACATTGTCATCGTCCCGGAGATCGACATGCCCGGGCATGCCACGGCCGCCAACCGCGCCTACCCCGAGTTCTCCGGTGGCGGGTCCGAGCGATGCCCGGACTTCACGTTCAACCCCGGGAACGAGGCCACCTACGCGTACCTGGAGGACATTTTGAGCGAGGTGGCCGACCTGTTCCCCGGACCGTGGCTCCACCTCGGTGGCGACGAAGTCCACTTCGGCAACGAACAGTGGAACCGCGACAAGCATGTCCAGGCCCTCATGGCGAGGGAAGGTATCGAGACGCTGAAAGACGTCGAGTTCCATTTCATCAGACGCATGTCGGCGTTCCTCAAGAGTCTCGGAAAGACATGCGTCGGTTGGGACGAGATCGTCGATTCGGGGGTTCCTGCCGACCAGGCAGTCGTCATGTGGTGGCGGCACGACCTGCCCGGTATGCGCGATGCGGCGTTCGGACACGGATTCAATACCATCCTCTGTCCGAGGGTCCCGTGCTACTTCGACTTCGTCCAGCACGGCTCGCACGACTGGGGACGCCGCTGGCAGGGAGCGTTCGGGACGGTGGATGCACTCTACGGCTTCCCGACTGAGGCCGACATCCCCGTCGATTCGCCGGACCTCGTCATGGGCATACAGGGCAACCTCTGGACGGAGCGAGTCAGGGGGGGCGCCCGGGCCGATTTCATGAGTTTTCCAAGACTGCAGGCCCTCGCCGAAGCCGGCTGGACCGACCCCGGGAACAAGGGCCTCTCCTCGTTCCACCAACGTATCGAGCGGATGTTCCCCCTGATGAAACAGGCAGGAATCGCCTATTTCGACTGCCTCCACCCGGCCGCCACCCCCGAGATCCCCGGCGTTGACAAGGCCACCGGTGCCGCCGCCCTCGAAGAAGAGATCCAGGCCGGCATGGCGGATGCCTGATCGCGGGGGGGCGTGTGTCTGACACACCGCTTTGTGGCCCTGGAACACCAGGCAGGGAAGCAGCTATTTTCACACCGGCCTCTATATTGAGGACATGAGCGCACCGGGGCCTCCCCGGGGCGAGACGTTGGGCCGCGCACGGCACAGGCTTTGAGACGCGAAAGGAGCTACAGACATGGGGAAGTTCATTGCAGCCTGGCGAATGGTGACGATCGTTCCCCTGATCTCTCGTGACGGAGAAGATCACGAACTCAACACGATTCTGCCGTTCCTACCCATTGTGGGGTTGGCCTTGGGGGCGATCGGATGGGCCGTGGCGACCGTGTTGTTGGCCGTGGCTCGGGAAGGCGTCGCGGCCGCCGTGGGAGCATTCGTCGTCTCTCTCGGCCTCTGGTGGCTTACGGGCATGAAAGGGCTGAGAGGGTTCTTCTTCACGGCAAAACGCTGGTCGGAAGTCGGCGCGGACGGGCCGGACGAATACTCGTTCTACGCCACTATCTTCGCGGTTCAGTCCGTTGTTATCGGTAAGCTGATGCTGGTCGGCCTTCTGATCAGCATGGGCGAAGGCATATGGTTACCGGTCACCTTGGCACTGTCGTGGTGCGGCTGTGCGGAGATGTTTGCCGCGCCGCCGCCTGCGGAGCCGGCAAAAGGACGTTCGTTCCCGCAACACTGGATTGTAGGTGCGGTTGCCGCCATCGTGGTAGCCACGGTGGGGGGACACCTGATCGCAGGTGTATTGGCCGTGGGACTGGCCTGGTTGATCGTCCCCGCCCTGAGTCGGGCATTGCGACGACGTCTTGGCGAGACCGACACTCACGGTGTCTATGCAACGGTAGAGATAGCAGAGCTCTGCGTGCTGCTGCTCGGCGTGCTGCATTTCGCGAGCGCTTAGTTTCTCCAGACGTGAACAGGATGACATGACTGTACAAGTGAAGTTCCGCATGAATCCGGGCGACGACGATCTGGCGCCACGGAAAGCACATGAAGACGATGCCGCGTTCGACCTTCGATCGCGCGAAGAGACGGTCCTGGAAGCAGGGACGCGGAAACTGGTACCCACGGGCTTGTTCCTGGAGCTGCCCCGCGGATACGAAGCTCAGGTCCGGCCGCGCAGCGGCCTTGCCCTGAAACACGGTGTGACGGTCCTGAACACGCCGGGCACGATCGACGCCGGTTACCGGGGCGAAGTGGGCGTGATCCTGATCAACACCGACACAGCAGACTACGTGGTGCACCGAGGCGAGCGCATTGCCCAGATGCTGATCAAGCCGGTACTCGAAGTGGATCTCGTCTCCGCGGACGAGCTGGCCGACTCGGCACGCGGAAGAGGCGGGG
>JGI10211J34971_10003675_pt1 | contig 12260 bp, 8 predicted proteins | sample Etolagsediment_FD_34971 | JGI IMG/M metagenome (IMG submission 34971) | reverse complement strand
ACCGCCGGGAGCGCGCTTCGTCGATTGAAAGGTATTCTTTGGCAAGGTTTTTCCGGTCGCGCGTAAGCCGAGTCTGTTCGTGCTCTTTCGCCAATTCGGTCGCGTACTCTTCCCGCGTTGCATCGTTCATGAGCTTTCCGGCGACACCGACCGCAAGAGAAGCGTCTTTTACGTGCGCTACCGGACCGCTGAACGCCGGAGCGATTTTTACGGCCGTATGGACTTTACTGGTAGTCGCTCCGCCGATCAGAAGCGGAATCCGGAATCCGCGACGTTCCATCTCCGAAGCGACGAACACCATCTCGTCCAGGCTCGGGGTGATGAGTCCGCTGAGCCCGATGATATCGACGTTCTGCTCCCGCGCAGTCCGTAGAATTTCCTCAGCCGGAACCATCACGCCCAGATCGACGATATCGTAATTGTTACTGGCAAGAACCACTCCGACGATATTCTTCCCGATATCGTGAACATCACCTTTGACGGTAGCCATGAGAATCTTGCCTTTGGCGCCCGACCTGCCGCCGGCCGCCTTCTCCGCCTCGATGTACGGTTCAAGAACGGCAACCGCTTGTTTCATCACCCGGGCACTCTTTACCACCTGCGGCAAAAACATCTTTCCCGAGCCAAAAAGGCCGCCGACGATATTCATACCGTCCATCAGCGGCTCTTCGATGACGCGCAGGGCGCTCGAGAGTTTGACACGGGCCTCTTCAACGTCCTGGGCGATCCAGGTTGTTATTCCCTTGACCAGCGCGTGGGCCAGGCGCGCTTCCACATCCGTCTCACGCCAGCTCAAGTCTTCCACCCGGGCGGAAGCTCCTCCGGTGAATCGCTCTGCCGCGTCAAGTAATCGTTCGGTGGCATCACTGCGGCGGTTCTGCACCATATCCTCAACGATTTCGCGAAGCTCGACGGGAATCTCGTCGTATACGGCGAGCTGAGCGGGATTCACGATGCCCATTGTCATCCCCGCCTGGACGGCGTGATAAAGAAAAACCGAATGGATCGCCTCCCGCACCGCATCGTTCCCGCGGAACGAAAAGCTGACGTTGCTTACCCCGCCGGAAACTTTGGCACCAGGGAGGTTTTCGCGAATCCATCGCGTCGCGGCAAAGTACTCCATCGCGTAGTTCGCGTGCTCTTCGATTCCCGTCCCGACGGCAAAAATATTCGGATCAAAAATGATATCTTCCGGCGGAAAATTCAGCCGTTCGGTAAGCAGTCGATAACACCGCTGGCAGATCCCGATCTTCCGTTCGGTGGTATCGGCCTGGCCCTCTTCGTCAAACGCCATGACAATGGCCGCCGCTCCGTAATCCATGACCGTCTGCGCCTGTGAGAGGAACGCCTGTTCACCCTCTTTCAGGCTGATGCTGTTCACGATGCCTTTTCCCTGTACGCACTTCAGCCCCGCTTCGATCACGCTGAATTTGCTGGAATCGATCATGATCGGGACTCTGCTTATGTCGGGTTCGGTCGCGACAAGATTCAGAAATCGCGTCATTTCCGCGGCCGAATCGAGCATCGCTTCATCCATATTGACGTCGATGACCTGTGCTCCGTTCACCACCTGGTCGCGGGCGATATCAAGCGCTTCCGCCATTTCGCCCGACTTGATCAGACGGGCAAACTTCCGCGATCCGGTGATGTTGGTACGCTCGCCTACATTTACGAATATACTCTCATCGGTAATTTCGACCGGCTCGAGTCCGGAGAGGCGCAAGGTATGCCGGTCTTCCGGGACGGTACGAGGCGAGTACGGTTCACACGCTTCAATAATGGCCTGGAGGTGTTCACGACTCGTACCGCAGCAACCACCGACGATATTGACCAGTCCGTCTCGCGCCATTTCACCGATCACGCCGGCCATGAAGCCCGGTGTGTGGTCGTATTCACCGAACTCGTTCGGAAGCCCGGCGTTGGGATGTACGCTGACCGGAAAATGCGACACCCGAGCGAGGTCGTGAACGTACTGCCGGAGTTGATCCGCGCCAAGTGCGCAGTTGAGCCCTACCGAGAAGGCGTTGCTGTGCCGCACCGAATAGAAAAACGCCTCCACCGTCTGCCCGGACAGGGTACGGCCGCTCTGGTCGGTGATCGTCCCGGAGATCATCACCGGAACCGACAGGTTCGTTTCACGAGAATAGCGGCGTGCCGCGTAGATCGCCGCTTTTGCATTCAGCGTATCGAAAATCGTCTCGATCATAAGAAAGTCCACCCCGCCTTCGACCAGGCCTTCGATCGCTTCCCGATATCCGGCAGCAACGCGGTCGAAATCGACTTCCCGGAAACCAGGGTCGTTCACGTCGGGTGAAAGGGAGAGCGTTTTGCTGGTAGGCCCAAGTATTCCCGCGACGAAGCGCGGTTTTTCAGGAGTCCGCCCGGTAAACTCATCGGCTATGCTCCGGGCGAGCCTTGCCGCTTCCCGGTTGAGTTCCCGTACAATCGGCTCCATTCCGTAATCTGCCTGGGAAACGGCGGTACTGTTGAAGGTGTTGGTTTCCAGAATATCGGCACCGACTTCCAGAAAGCTCCGGTGGATCTCACCGATTACGTCGGGTCTGGTAAGCGTCAGTAGGTCGTTGTTCCCCTTCAGCGGGCGTTCATGATCCGCAAACCGGGTTCCGCGAAAATCGTCCTCTGACAGACCGTATCGCTGAACGTTTGTTCCCATGGCGCCGTCAAGAAACACGATCCGTTTTTCCATTGTCCGTTGTAAATGTTCAATCCTTCGTGCACGTTCACTCATGAATCGAGTATGTCACAGGTATCACGGGACCGCCAACCGAAGAGACGTTTCCGTCGTGACATAACGCCCGTTTCACCGGTACGATAGGACGATGAACGCGCCATCCACCGACCCGCTCTACTACACCGATCCGATGAATCGGACGTGCACCGCTGCAGTGCTCTCTGCAACCACGTTCAACGGCGAACAGTCATTGGTATTGGATCGAACCGTATTTTACCCGGCCGGCGGCGGTCAGCCGGGTGACCGCGGATCTCTGTATATCGGAGCTTCGACCGGTGGGGCTGACGGGAATCCCGGTGAAACGGCCCTCAACATTTCCGACACGCAGAAAGACGATCACGGTACGATTTACCACATTCTGCCCCGTGATAAAAACCCCGCGGTAACCCTGCACCCGGGAACGCAAATCTCGATTTCCGTGGACTGGCCGCATCGATTCGAGTACATGCAGCAACATACCGGCCAGCATATCCTCTCCGGAGCGCTCATGCACGCAATTGGCGCCGCTACCGTGAGCGTTCACCAGGGCGAGGAGGCCCTTACCATCGAAACAGACCGGGAGTCGGTATCCGACGACGAAATCGCAACTGTTGAAGCGGTCGCCCGGGCCGCCGTTGCCGAAGACCTCGCGATACGCGCATTCGAGGTATCCGACGGCGATCTCCCGGAATACCGGTTGCGCCGGCCTACGACGCGAAGGGGAACGATCCGGCTTGTTGAAATCGACGGATTCGACCTGGTTGCCTGCGGCGGCGTTCACCTTCCCCGGACCGCACTGGCCGGCACCATCAAGATCACCGGAGCTGAACGTATTCGCGGGCGGGTACGAATATCGGCAAAAATCGGCACGCGAGCCGACGACGACTACTCAATCAAGCATCGGATTATGACGACCCTTTCCGCCCGTCTAAGCTCCGGCGTTCCGGATATCGCCGACCGGGTAGATCAGGCGCTACTGGAGATCCAGGACCTGCACCGCACGAATCGCCTCATGACCGAACGGATCGCCGGATTTCTGACTGGAGAACTGGTTGCCGCGAACGGGCCGGTCGCGAAGATCTACGAAAACGAGGACCCTTCGGTCTTTACCGCTCTGGGAAAAGCGATTTCCGGCACGCAGGGTCTCCTGGCGTGTATCATCAACAGGGAATCCGGGCGCGTACAGTGGGCGATCGTCTTTACGCTGCCGGGCGAGTTCCCGGCAACACTCATCCGGACCGGCGTACTGCAACCGACCGGTTCAAAAGGAGGAGGCAGAGCGCCCATCTGGCAAGGAGTCTGTCCGGATGCCGACGAGTTCAGGAACGCGTTTCTCGCGGTTGCCACGCGAATTCAAGCTCAAAACCGATCCGGTTGAAGTTGTCGAGGTATATCTCCATCGACGCGGTTTCGGTCGGATTGAACCCCAGTCCGACAAGAAGTGCCGGTTTTACCGACGTCCACGAGGTAAATCTGCTGTAGCCGTAATCGAGTTCAAGTCCGGCATTCACCGTGAATGCGTCTTCAATCCCGTTCCAGAACGGAGACCATTCAACTGCCGCCCCCGTTTTATCCGTTCCCAGATACCCGAGATAGGTTGTGTGCAGAAGTTGCGGGACACGGACATTTCCGGCGACATACCCGGCACCCTGCGTATGCGCTTCGTTGGTTTCGTAACTCTCCTGTGGATACACAATCACTCTTCCACCCACCGCAACCGATGTTCGGGTGACAACTCCCGCACCGTTGATTATCCGCAGCTTCGCGTTCAACCCCGCGGCCGGGAACCCTACCTCTTCCCCGACAAAATCTGTCGCACCGAATACCTGCAGGGAGAGAATTTCGAACGCGGACACGCCCCACGAAACGGAGAGTTGCGAAGCCGAATCCTCCGCGGCAATCGAGATTGTTGCGGTACGGCCCTTTGCCGGAATTTCCGCACTCGGAATATTCATAAGCGTCGGTTGCAATCGCGTGACAAGGTAGCCTTCTTCAAGTGCGGCAAGACGGCGCCGCGCTTCGCGCTGGAGTTCTTCGGCGCGTACGAGATTCAACTCTTCTTCGGCAGCCTTCTCTATTGCGAACCGCTCTTCTTCCAGTCGTTGCAGCTCCGCGGTCCGGCGAGCTTCGTCCATTACCTCAACAGTTTCCAGCCAGCGAGTAACGCCGGCACGATACTCGGCCGGCGAGATCCGGTACAACGCATACCACGTCTCGCGTGAATCTCGATACGTGAGCGGCCGTATTCCGCTGATTACCGCCTGGCTGGTGACTTCCGCTTCAATGGTAATCGTCGCGCCCTCGACACCGTCGGTCTCCCGTTCCCGGATTTCCGAATTGACGGTGACTCCAAGGTTTCCGGCAAAATCAACGGCAGCGGCAGCCTTCGCCGTCTCTTCGGAATCACCGATCCCCGCGCCGACCAGATCATCGACGTTCTCGCGGAGTGCGGCATAATCACCGTCGATCACCGCCACAACCCACGCGGGAAGTTCTTCCGGTTCAGCCGGTGATAAACGCTCCGCGAGACCGGATGCGAAAACCGATCCTGCCCCAAAAAGAACCAAAACACATGCGATAGCGGTATGTTTCACATTGAAAAAGGTAGGACATGTACGGAAATGTTGCAATATAGCACCGAAACTGGTAACAGTTTTCTAACCTATATGTGTTTCACTGCGAGAGTGTATAAAAAATGAAGCGCCTCCTGATTCTTTTGACGGTTCCCACGCTCTTTCTCGCAGCCCAGGCTATTTCCGGCCAGGCAATCACCACCCGTGTGCTCACCGTTGCGGTTTTTGACAGAGACCTGGAGATACCGCTTGAGGGCGTGAAAATCCAGGAAGCTTCCACCGGCGAATCAGCAGTCACCGATTTTTCCGGAAGTGCCACGATAGAAGTCACCCTCCCCACACCGCGCGCGGTACTGCACCTCTCGCTCATCGGGTACGAGCCGGTCCGGACTATGGTTACCGATTTTACCCGGCCGGTAGAAATACCCATGGTTATTGAAGGCATTCTGGAAGCCGAGGAACTTGTGGTCGAGGTAGAGCAGATCGGGCGTACGGACGACGAGACGGGCGTCTCCGTAGTCGTCGAGCGCGATTTTATCAAAAGCAGTTCCATGATCGGCATCATCGAAGACGTCCTGTCTACGGTGAAGATTCTTCCCGGGGTGAGCTACGCCGGAGGTTTCAACAGCTTCCTCTCTGTTCGGGGAGGCGACCCGATGGGATTGACCCACGTTCTCGACGGATTCGTTGTTTCCAACCCCTATCACTGGGGTGGCGGGGTTTCCATCTTCAATCCGCATATCATCGAAACGGTCAAACTCTCAGCCGGAATATTTCCCGTAATCTACGGCCAGGCTACCAGCGGGCTCATGGAAGTTTCGACGGTGAACCCTACTCAGGGATTGCGGTGGGAGTTCGCCCAGTCAACGAGCACCCTGGAAGGGTATGCGCAGATACCATTCGGCGAAACCACCGGCTTTTCGATCGGAACACGCCTTACCAACTACGATCTCGTGTTCGCGCTCACCGGTCAGTTTCTGGAGGAACAGGGCGTAACTTTTTCCCGCGTACCGTTTATCTACGACACGTACGCAAAATGGTATACTCGCCCTACGCCAAAAACCGAGTGGTTCGCAAACGGTTTCCTTGGAACCGACGGAATCGGTATAGAGGCGATCCAGCCCGATATCGACCTGACACAGGAAATCCGGAATACCTTCGATTTCCGATGGATTAACCTGAGCGCATTTGCCGATGTCGGTGTCAAGCAACTGGTCGGCGACCGCCTCCTCCTGCGTTCTGTCGGCGGGTATGAGTACGTAAACAACGAAATTGAAGGTACGTTCGCCGAAGAGGGAACGCGATTCTATTCCGACGCGTTCGTGGCGGCCTACGATACCGACCCGCTGCTCGGTTCGCTGGTTGATCCCGGCGGAAGCTTTTCCATCGATCAGCCCAACGGTATCTACAATGACAATATTTACCATCACTTTCAGCTCCGGGCAGACGCCGATTACCAGCTCAGAGACAATTCGCTTCTCCAGTTCGGCACCGGAACGTTCGTAATAGCCAATGAATACTCCGCCGATGTTTCGTTCTGGACGACGGTTGAAGATCCGCCGGGATCGGGAAACCTCGAAACAAAGCTCCAGACATTCGACTCATCCGCTCCGGCGAATCGCTCCCTTGCGTCGTTCGCGTACACGAATCTCCAGTGGTTTCCGCGAGCCGATCGCTTCCGGCTGGATACGGGAATCCGCGTGGACCACGCGATACTCTTTGGCGACGACTTTTCCTTGAATACCTACCCGGTTCCCGGTCCGCGGGCTCTGTTGCACTATACGCCCGACCCGTTCGGTTCGATTGAGGAGATGACCATATCACTGGGTACCGGAGTTTTTTCCAAAGCGCCGTTTGATGCAACGCTTCTGACCGGGGAGATGGGCGTCAAGGACTTTGAGGTATCAGTGCCGAAGAATTTCATGACCGTCCTTGGCTGGGAGGCACGGTTTCCCCGGGGATACCGATTCAAGATCGAGAGTTACTACAAATACCTCTACGATCGCTTTTATCTGAATGCCGTAGAAACCGAGACGTCGACTACTACGCAATCGATTGAGCAGGTACTGCACACCGACGGTATCGGCCATGTCGCCGGTTTCGATCTGTTGCTCGATCGACGGACGAGCCGGTATTTCGACGGAATGCTTTCGTACTCCTTCATTTACGCACGGTACAAAAATCCGACCGGTGACGGGTACGAGGGGAGCGCGTCCGAGCCGCGCGAACGGTGGTATTACCCCGCGTTCCATCGCTTTCACACGTTCAACCTGTTACTCAATATCAAACCGCGCGACTGGTTTACTCTGACAACGACGTTGACCTTCGCGTCAGGGACGCTGGAACCGGGGTATGGCGTCAAAGAGATGAGCCCGGTCGTCTATGTTGACGCAGGAGGAAATCTGACCGTTGCCGAAACATACACCCGCGACGAATATTACGATGATGACAACCGGATGGGATTCGAACTCCCCCTTGATATCCGCGCCGCGTTCCATCGGTACCGTCAAGAGAGCAAAATGTACCGCGAGTTCTATCTTGGCGCTGAAGACGTTCTCTCGCCTCTTCTGTCCCGAATCGCGCCGACAAGTTCGGCGGTCCGGACCGANAAATATACGGGCGAAGACACGAGTGCGGCCGACCAGGGGGTCAGTTTTCCCATCATCAGCGTAGGGTTCAGGATCTCCTATTAGAGGATATGCAATGAAACGAACGGCGATCGCGGCAACGATAATCGGATTACTCCTGCATTTTGCCTCATGTGTATCGACGTCGGTACTTCTCCGGTCCGACGAGCGATTTTCTCCGGACGAAAAGCCGCGCCATTCACGACCGGTGGTTGCGATCCGTGCCGACGGGCTTTATTTCGCATCCGGCGGACCCGAGCGGGAAGAGAAAACTTTTGCATTTGAGTCGCCGTTGACACCCGGCATCACGATATCCGGAATTTTCGAGCGAAAACACCCGGACCGGATTGACTTGTACGTTACCGAAGCACACCTTTTCACCAACTGGGCAAACGGATGGACCGACGGAGTGTACGAAGCGTCCGGAACGATTCACCTCCGTCGCACCCGTGACCGGGGGTGGCGAATCGAAGTATCCGATACGATCGAACTCTGGTCGATTCGATCGGGTGAGATACGGTACTACGACACCTATTTTCGCGGCGACGAAGGACTCTCCCGCGTCCAGGCACGGATCGATCGCCTCCAGGCGATTGCCGAATGGCTTTCCGCCGAACCGGCCGGACTTCTGACCGCCGAACTTGCCACCGAACGTGTGACCGAGCAGGCACCGCTTGCCTCCGACGAGACCGCGTGGGTAACCTCGCTGGTTGAGTCGGGTACACTTGAACGTGATCTCCGTGAGTCCGCTTCGCTTTTAGCGGCGTTGTGGAATCTGGACTATCTGCAGGATACGGTCCTGCCCGATTTGATACTGAAGGAAGGATAACCCATGCAATTGACACTCCTGGACCTCTTTGAACTCGGTGGCTGGGCGATGTGGCCGCTTGTCGTCTTTTCCGTCGCTACCGCGGCACTTCTGATCGAGCGCGGTCTTGTACTCCTGGTGAAAGACCTGCGCGTTGATCGCCTCGGGAAGACGCTGGTACCCCTTATCCGTGAAGGAAATATCGCGGGCGCACTGGAAGCGTGCGATTCTTCGCCCGAAAAGCTTCTGGTTCGTCCGATCTACCGGGCGGCAATCAGCGTCTGTACGATGGGTGAATCCCGGATCGAACGAACCTTTGAATCGGCGTCGGGGCGGCAGATTCACACGCTTGAACGTGGTCTTGACCTGTTGGTCGCATTGGGTTCCATCGCGCCAATCACCGGGTTTCTGGGAACCGTTTCGGGGATGATATCCGCGTTCAACTCCATAGCCACCGCGGCAGATGTAAACGCCCAGCTCGTTGCCGGTGGTATTTTCGAGGCGCTCATTACCACGGCGTTCGGCCTGGCAATCGCGATCGTGGCGATTACCGGATACAACCTGTTCGCGCACTTCATCGACCGCTTTGCCGCCGATATCGAAGAGGCGGGAAACGAGCTCATCACCGTCATCCTTTCGTCGGCTCAATGATCAGTATCCGGAGCGCCCGCCGGCAGCGGGTCGATGTTGCGGAATCGGGTGCGTTATCCGATCTCGCGTTCCTGTTGATCGTGTTTTTCATCGTAATCGCAGTGTTCAACGTGAACAGCGGGTTCCTGCTGGGGCTTCCCCTGCCGGGATCGGTGACGACCGTCTATACCGACGACCTCATGCGCGTACGCGTATCGCAAGACGACCGCTTTTTTGTCGGCGGTACCGAAGTCAGCGTTGAAGAAATCGGAAACCTCGTAGAAACACGGAGGCGGACACAACCGAATATGACGTTGATGGTCCAGCTTGATCCGGAATCCACCTACCAGTCTCTGGTGACACTGGTAGAGCTTGCCCGCGTTCTGGACGTGGATAACTTCTCGTTCGCGATGACAGGGAAATCAGGAATTGCGGGCGACCCGGGATCGGCACCGTGAAAATACGAACGCGAAGACGTCGTCCTTCGGTTTCCGTAAACGCGATGTCGGATATCGCATTCCTGCTGCTGATCTTCATCATGCTCATCAGTCTGATGAATTATCGGCAGGAGATCCCGATCGAGTACCCGGAGGCGACCCATCCGGAGCGCACACAGGCAGACCGCAACTTCGAGATCTGGGTTCAGAAAGACGGATTTCTCTATGTTGATGGAGAACAGGTTTCGCAAAACCAGCTCGAGTCGCTCATTGCAGAGGCGATAACCTCCGACCCGACGGTACGCATCCACGTTCTGGCCGACCAGGCTACCCCGTACCGGCACGTAGCCGGCGTCTTCGAAGTTTTGCAGCTCCTGCAGCACCGCGTCGTCTCGCTTGTTACCGGCGACCCGACCGGAGGCTCCCCGACCGGAGGCACCCCGTGAACCGCTGGGTACGCTACGGAATCCTCGCCGGGGTGATCACAATTCATCTCGTACTTCTGGTGACCGTCTCCATCACCACGCGCGTTCAGGAGGAGCGGGAAGATACGACGGTCTTCAAACTCGTCGATGTGAGTGAATTTGTNCCACCCCCGCCCGAAGACCCCGAACCTCTGCCGCCGGTGGAAAACGCACCGGTAGTGAGCGACGGACCCGCGGAGATCGTAATCGAGAGCGAAACGGAACTGCCGCCGGTGACTTCCGCACCGGCCGAAGCAACGGCGGTAATAGAATACCTGCCGCAGCACCGGATATCAAAGGCGCCCGTCGTCCCTACCGACCAGGTTCTTGGCGCCATCGAGTACCCGCCGCTGGCAAACCGCCAGGGTATTGAAGGGGTCGTCTATCTGGAACTCTTCGTCGATGCAACCGGGGCAATACGCCGGATCGACATCCTTCGTGATCCGGGTTACGGCCTGGGGGAAGCGGCAGTAGCGGCATTTACCGGTATCCTGTGCACGCCGGCCGAATCAAACGGTGTACCGGTCGCCGTCCGGTACCGCTACCCGGTGCGTTTCAGCCTTCGGTAGTCTCCGGTAAACAATCAGGACAATCAGCGGCAGGACTTTTTCCTACTACCTGGTATGTACGAAAAAGTAGATCAGGTATTGCGCGAGGTGTTCGGGATGGAGTTTCTCTTTCCCTTTCAGCGCCTCGTGGTGGCAAACCTCCTTGGCGAAGACGAACGGTACTTCCACCAGATTGTGGTGTTGCCCACCGGTGCGGGAAAAAGCCTCTGCTTCCAGCTCCCGGCGATGGTGCTTGAGGGGAGTACCCTGGTAGTGTATCCCCTGTTGAGTCTGATGTCCGATCAGGCGAGACGTATGGAAGAGCGGAAGATCCCGGTGGCGATTCTCAAGGGCGGTCAGTCGCGTAGCGAGCGAGCAGCCGTTGAGCGCAGGATTTCCTCCGGAGCCGTTCGTGTGATAATCACCAACCCGGAAACACTCTCCCAGCCGCCGGTGACCGAATTCCTTTCGACCGTTTCCCTCTCGCACGCGGTAATTGACGAGGCGCACTGTGTGAGTCAGTGGGGAGAGAGCTTCCGGCCGGCCTACCTTGAGCTGGGAACTGCATTCGCCGCTATCGGCGTAAACCGGATCACCGCGTTCACCGCGACCGCGAGTACCGAAGTCCTTGCAGGAATTCGTCGGTACCTGTTTCCGGAAGGCGCCCACCTGATCCAGGGGAATACCGACCGGTCAAACATCTACTATCGTGTCGTACCGGCCACAATCAAAGTTCGCACTCTGGCAGAGCAGATCCGCGCGTTTCCGCGCCCCGCACTCGTCTTCTGTTCGACGCGGGTCGGTACCGAAAACGTCGCAGTCGAACTCGTTGAACGGCTCTTTCCGGTTCCGGTACGCTTTTATCACGCCGGACTTTCCCGGGAACGAAAAGTCGAAATCGAAGAGTGGTTTTTCCGTACGACCGAAGGGGTTCTGGTCGCAACGTGCGCGTACGGAATGGGTGTCGACAAACCGGACATACGGCACGTTCTGCACCACGATATTCCCGCAAGCGCCGAGGCGTACCTTCAGGAGAGCGGCCGTGGAGGCCGCGATAGAGAGCCGGCACGCGCCACAATTGTCTACGACCACACGGACGAAGCGCGCTTCCTGGACGCCGATTCCGGCCCGGTATCCGGCATTATCCATTCTGCAGAGTGCCGACGAAGCTACCTTGCAAAAGCGATGGGCCAGGAGCAGGAAGAATGCACCGGCTGTGACATCTGCGATTCGTCCGTCGCACAGAGCGATCCGATGGAAAAAACCGTACTCTCGTTTTTTTCCACGCATCCCGGGCGATTCACGAAACGCGAAGCCTCCCGCATTCTTGGGGCGAGTCTGGAAGACCAGGAAGATATCCGTACCGCAATCGGTATCCTGCACATGAAATCAGCGATCCGGATACGGAGGAACGGATACATTCGTCCCGGACGAGGGCGCGT
>JGI10211J34971_10003674_pt1 | contig 12261 bp, 11 predicted proteins | sample Etolagsediment_FD_34971 | JGI IMG/M metagenome (IMG submission 34971) | reverse complement strand
TTCCCCAGGAGTTCCCTGGCCAGGGGAATGGGAAAATCGTCCTGCCCCAGATGAACGCCGTCCGCTTCAGCGGCAATGGCCACATCGATCCGGTCATTGACAATAAAAACGGCCCCTTTTTCATTGCAAAGGCGCCTCATCCCCGTTGCGATTTCGATCATTTCTCTCGTGGAACCGCTTTTCTGGCGGAACTGGATGGTATCAGCCCCTCCAGAAATAGCCAGTTCCGTAAGTTCAAGGTGTGAGAAACGGCCTTGAAGAACCGTGTCCGTCAGCACATGTAATTTTCCGATTGTTTTCATTTCGGTGTTTTCCTTGGTTATTTCGTGATGAATTCAACTTGCCAGCAGGAGAATATTTTAATGACAGGGAGAATGTCAAGGGATGAACTCTGAAACCCTCGGAATTTCCAAAGGATTCCTACTTGCTTAAACGGATTTGGGTGTGTAATACTGTCCCCCTAAAAGCACTTCCCAAAATAATGTTTCAATTGCTATTTTAAAACCATTTTTCAGCCTTCACAGCAGAGGCCCCCGAAAGTTTTCGTTATGCCTCAAAGAATCGGCGTATATATTTGCGAATGCGGTCCCAATATCAAAGATGCCGTTGATATTGAAGCATTGTTGGAATCGGCAAAGGGGCACAAAGGTGTGGCGCGGGCGCAATCAGTGGGATTTTTGTGCTCACCTGAGGGAAAAGCGTTTCTGAAAGAAGACATAGAGGCCAGCAACCTGTCGCGGGTTGTGATTGCCGGTTGTTCCCCCAAGGAGCATGAACAGACTTTTCGGGATGTGCTGAAGACTGCCGGAATCAATCCCTTTCTTCTTCAGATAGCCAACATACGCGAACAGTGCGCCTGGGTGATTCAAGAAAAACAGGCGGCCACCCAAAAAGCGAGAGAACTGATTCGAGCGGCGATCCAACGGGTGCGGCTGCATGAACCGCTCGATAATAAAACAATTGAATGCTGTCCGGATGTCCTAGTGGTGGGTGCCGGGGTTGCGGGGATCAGTGCAGCGCTCGCGGCGGCGGGAAAGAATCGGCAGATTTATCTCATCGAAAAAGAACCTTGTATCGGCGGCAGGGTTGCTCAGCATGAAGATCTTTATCCGGACATGGTGTGCGCGTCCTGCCTGATTGAGAGCCAACTGGATACCGTCCTTCATCACGACCGCATTGAAGTGCTCACGCTGACGGAAATGGTTGAGGTCAAAGGGTATCTCGGGAATTTCATGGTCAACGTCCGGCAAAAGGCGCGGTTTGTGGATATGGAGGCCTGCATCGGTTGCGGTGCCTGTTTTGAAGCCTGTCCCATTACCGTATCGTTGCCCTTTATAGGTGAAATGGCCGGTCGTAAAGCCATATATGTTCCCTATTCAGGGGCGCTTCCCAACGTGGCTGTAATTGATGGGAACAACTGTTTACGCTTTCAAGGCAAATCCTGCAGCGCCTGTGCCGAATCCTGCCCTTTTGAGGCGATTCGGTATGAGGCGACCGATGAGGTCAGGGAATTGAAGGTGGGCGCAATCGTTGTTGCTACCGGTTTCGGTTCTTTTGATCCTCGGAAGGACGATCGTTATGGCTATGGAAGGGTTGAAAATGTTATTACCAGTCTCGAATTCGAGCAGCTGGTTAATTCCGCCGGCCCTACGGAAGGGAAAATCCTGCTGAAGAACGGCCTGGCGCCTCAGAATATCGCTTTTGTTCATTGCGTCGGGTCCAGAACGGAAAAGTTCAATGATTACTGCTCAGGTGTTTGTTGCCGCTACACTCTGAAGCACGCACACCAGGCCAGGGTGCAGTTGCCGGAAGCAGAGATTTACCAGTTTCATACCGATCTGTGCCTTTCGGGAAAAGACGCCCAGCGGTTTTACCAAAAGGTCTTGAAGGAGGACCGGGTTGGGTTTCTTCGCATGCTGCACCCGGATTCAATCGAGATTCAAAAGGGATCCGGAAAGATTGTCATTACCCATACGGATAGTGCTGGGGAATTAAAGCGGAACGATTTTGATATGGTCGTGCTCGCAACCGCCATGGAAAGCCCTGAAGAAACGAAACAAATGGCTGAAATACTGGATGTGAAAGTTGGAAAAAGCGGTTTCTTAGAGGCGGCCGATGCCATACTGGACCCTGTTTCTACCGCCATGGAAGGCATCTTTATGGCGGGATGTGCACAGGGGCCTAAAGATATTCCATCCTCGGTAGCCCAGGGGTACGCTGTGGCCGGCCGAATTATGGGAAAACTGCAACCTGGAGAACAACTGGCTTTGGAGCCGATGGCCTGCGAAATTGATTCGGAGATTTGCTCCGCCTGTCTGACATGCAAAACCCTCTGTGCATTTAAAGCCATCGTCATAGAGGAGTGTGATTCCACGGTGTCCATCAACCAGGCGTTGTGCAGGGCTTGCGGTGTATGTGCCGCTGCGTGCCCCAGCGGTGCTGTAGTTGCGAGGCATTTTTCCAGACAGGCGATATTTGGAGAGTTAAGGGGTTTGATGGGTTGAGCCATGAACGATTTTGAACCGCGGATCATCGTTTTTCTGTGCAACTGGTGCTCCTATGAGGGCGCAGATGCCGCGGGCAGGGATCGCAAAGAGCTGCCGAGCCATAATCTTCGGGAAGTCCGGGTGATGTGCAGCGGTCGGGTGGATCCCCAGTTCGTGCTGGAAGCATTCAGGGTCGGCGCCGATGGGGTTCTGATTCTCGGCTGTGCTCTGGGCGACTGCCACTACAAAAGAGGAAACATTGAGGCGCTTAAAAGAATCCCATTGCTTGAGCGGGTCCTTGAGCAGTACGGTATTGAAAGTGAAAGAATGCGGTTTGATGCGGTTTCGGCGGGCGAAGGGGAAAAGTATGCACGCTTTGCAATTGAAATGGTCGAGACCTTGAGAGAACTGGGGCCTTTAAACCATGTCTGACAAACCAAAGATTGCCCTTTACTGGTGTTCCAGCTGTGGCGGGTGCGAGGAATCGGTGATTGATCTTTCGGAAAGTCTTTTGGAACTTAACACCCGTGCGGAAATCGTTTTCTGGCCGGTTGCATTGGATGCGAGGCGAAAGGACCTGGAGGCGCTGGGGAGCGGTGAAATTGACGTGTCTCTGATTAACGGTGCTATCAGGCTTGAAGAGCAGGCCCATATGGCCCGGCTGCTCCGCCAAAAATCAAAGAAGGTTGTTGCCCATGGCACATGCGCTCACCTGGGCGGCATTGTGGGGTTGGGCAATTTTCACAGCGCTCAGACACTTCTCAAAAGAGCTTTCAGGGAAGTCCCCACCGTGAAAAACGCTGACGGGATTCTCCCCGGTGAATCCACGGAAGGTTCGGAGCCCGCCCCAAAACTTTCGGGTCTTACTGAAAAAGTGATGGCCCTCGATCAGATGATTGAAGTGGATTACACGATTCCGGGGTGCCCCCCTCCGCCTGAACTGATGGGGGAGGCTCTGTGGGCGCTACTTGAAGGAAAACTTCCCAAAAAAGGGTTTGTATTTGGGGATCGGAAGGCACTTTGTGATACGTGCCCTCTCCGGGAGAGCCGGCCTGAGAAAATCCGGGTCAAGGAATTTAGAAGGGTCCATGAAACCGAGTGGGATTCGGAAAAATGCTTTCTGCCACAGGGACTGATCTGTCTGGGACCTGCAACGAGGGGCGGATGCGGCAGTCGCTGTATCGGCGCTAACATGCCCTGTCGAGGCTGTTTTGGTCCCCTTGATAGCGTGGCAGATCATGGCGCCGCCATGTTGTCTTTTATCGCGTCCATGATAGATGGTGATCGTGAAGATACGATCAGGCGGATCACCGATACAATTCCTGACCCGGGAGGGCTCTTCTATCGGTACAGTGCACCCTGTTCCATCTTGGGTGGCAAAAATAGGACGAAACCATGACTCGCAGGATTGTCATAGATCCCATTACCCGATTGGAAGGACACGGGAAAATCGATATTCAACTGGATTCAAAGGGCCAGGTTGCGCGCGCTTTTTTCCAGGTTCCGGATTTCAAGGGATTTGAAAAATTTTGCGAGGGTAGGGCGGCGGAGGAGATGCCGACCCTTACCCAGAAAATCTGCGGGGTCTGCCCCACGGCCCACCACATTGCCTCCGTAAAGGCCCTCGATGCGCTTTTTAACGTGGCACCCCCGGAAGCTGCAAAAAAAATCAGAGAGTTGATGCACACGGCGTTTATCTATGAAGACCATCTCCTGCATTTTTTCTACCTGGGAGGGCCGGACTTGCTGGTCGACACCGGAGGAAAGGGGCTCGGTAGAAACATCTTTGGGGTGATCGGTAAACTTGGTGAGAAAGTCGGGAAACAGGTCATTGAAATTCGAAAAAGAGTTCGGGGCCTGAATATCCTGATCAGCGGAAGTCCCCTTTATCCGGTCTGCGGGCTTCCCGGGGGTGTTTCGAAACCGGTTTCTGAAAAAGAACGGACCGGGATAAAGGAAATTGCAGCGGATGCGTTGCGCTTTGCCCGACAGTGCCTGGATATTTTTGAGAAAGAGGTGCTTAGTGACCCGGAATTTTCGAATCTGATGCATTCCGATGCGTTTTCCCTTCGAACCTATTACATGGGAATGGTCGATGAGAAAAACTGTGTCAGTTTTTACGATGGTGAAATAAGGATTGTTGATCCCGAGGGCGCGGAGTTTGAGAAATTTGTCGCGAAAGACTACATAAACCATCTGGAAGAACGGGTGGATACCTGGAGCTATATGAAAACGCTTTATCTGAAAAACGTTGGGTGGCACGGTCTTCGTGATGGGAAAAAGAACGGATTGTACCGGGTGGGTCCCCTGGCGAGATTGAATGCCGCCGAGGGTATGGCCACACCGCTGGCACAGCAGGAATATGAGCGAATGGTAGACGCTTCTGGGGGAAAACCCTTCCACAGCACTCTGGCTTATCACTGGGCGCGGCTCATTGAAGTTCTCTTTGCTGCGGAACGTATGAATGAAATTGCCTGTGATGAAACCCTTACCGACTCGAGGATCAGAACCATGCCAGCGCAATCACCAAATGAAGGGGTGGGGATCTGTGAAGCACCAAGAGGAACCCTGATTCATCATTATGAAACCGACAAGCGGGCGATTATTCAAAAGCTGAACCTTCTGGTGGCCACGCAGAACAATGCGGCCGCCATAAGCCTTTCTGTTGAAAAAGCGGCGCGGGCATTCATAAAAGCGGGAAAGGTTTCTGATGGGGTCTTGAACCGCATTGAAATGGCTTATCGGGCGTATGATCCATGTATGGCCTGTGCGACCCACTGATTTTTGTTAAAGGAGATCAATAAAATGGCGATTGAAGTTCTTGACATGTTGGGCATGAAATGCCCACAACCGGTTCTCAAAATAGCGGTGAGAGCTCCGGATATGAATCCCGATGAGATTTTAGAGGTATTGGGCGACTGCCCGACCTTTGAAAGAGATGTGCGGGTGTGGTGTGAGCGACTGGGAAAAACGTTTCTTTCCATCAGGGATGAGGGAAAGGGTCGGAAAAGAATTCAGATTCGTTTCTGATGTTTCGTTGGAAAAACCCTGAGGAGAATGACGGAGCCATGGCCGAAAAGATAAAGTGCTGGGAGATTTTTCAATGCAGGGAAGAAAAATGCCCCGCATACGGATCCGAAAAAGAACCTTGCTGGCTGGTGGAGGGAACACGTTGCCGCCATGAAATTCAAGGAGATTTCCTGGGGAAGGTGGATCTGTGCATTGAATGCGAGATTTTTAGCGTCAATATGGATCTGGCGGCCATGGGGGCTTCCTTTAAGGCGATTTCTGAACAATTTGAGCGGGCCCGTAATACGCTTGAAGAAAGGGATCGGGAGCTCGAAAACATCAGCCTTGAGATGGCGCTGGGGCTTTCGGAGGTTTTCGAGGCGTTGAGGGAGATTTCTTCCGGGGATCCGTTGGTCCGGATTCCGGAAGATTCCAGCCTTGAACTGATTTCTAAACTGAAACAGCTGGTCAACAGGACAGCTGAAAATCTGGGAGAGATGGTGGATCTGTCCCATGAGTTTGCCATGGGCCTGGCCGAACATTTTGATGTGTTGCACCGCGTAACCAGGGGCGATATGACAGCGCGGGTTCGGGGGGATTCTAATGTTGAACTCCTCGAATCGCTCAAACAGGTGACCAACCAGATGATCGCAAGCGTTCATGATGAAATCAATGAACGAAAACAGGTGACGGCCGACCTCAAAGGAGTGAGGAAAAATACCGTACCCTGATCGATAATATCCAGGATGGCGTCTACATTATCCAGGATAACAAAATTCTATTTGCAAATGATGCGTTTGCCAGAATGACCGGCTATTCTTTGAATGATGCCATCGGAATGGATTTTCAGAAGATGGTGGCACCTGAAGATTTGGAAATGGTGACAGAGCGTTACAATCGTCGGCAAAAAGGGGAAAGCATTGATAAGGAATATGAATTTCGATTGCTTCACAAAGATGGCATAACCCGTGTTTATGTGAATATTCACACGGACATTATGAACTACAAGGATGGTATTGCCACTATCGGCACGATGAAGAACATTACCGAGAGAAAACTGGCGGAAATGGAAAGGCAGGAACTCGAGCTCAGACTTCAACGATCGGAAAAAATGGAAGCCGTCGGCACACTGGCCGGTGGTGTGGCCCATGACCTGAACAATATTCTGTCCGGGATTGTAACCTATCCCGAGCTTCTGCTGATGGATCTGCCGGAGGACAGCCCGCTCAGAAAGCCCATCTTTACCATACAGAAGTCCGGGGAAAGGGCAGCCGCTATTGTGCAAGACCTTCTTACCCTGGCTAGAAGAGGCGCCGCATCTGAAGAAATTGTTGATTTGAATCGCATCGTTGATGAGTATGTGCGAAGCCCGGAGCACAAAATGCTGCTTTCATTTCATCCCAATGCAAAACTTGAAATCAAGGTTGCCAAAGATCTGCTGTGTATCATGGGTTCGCCGGTGCATCTTTCCAAGACAGTGATGAACCTGGTTTCCAATGCGGTTGAAGCCATGCCGGACGGCGGGGATGTCAATGTTTTAACGGAAAACCGGTATATCGACAGCCCCGTGAAAGGGTTTGATCATGTTAAGAAAGAGGGAGACTATGTGGTTCCTCACCGTCTCCGATTCGGGTGTGGGCATTTCTCCTCAGGACATGATGCAGATCTTTGAGCCCTTTTATACCAAAAAGGTCATGGGGAGAAGCGGAACCGGCCTGGGAATGGCGGTGGTGTGGGGGACTGTCAAAGATCACGGCGGGTATATCGATGTTAAAAGCTTTGAAGGAAAAGGGACTGTTTTTACGTTGTATTTTCCAGCGTGCAGGGAAGATTTGCCCGGCAAAAAGTCAAGTGTCGCTGTTGAAGATTGCAGGGGCAAGGGAGAATCGGTTCTCATTGTGGACGATGTGGAAGAACAGCGGACGATCGCTTCTGCCATTTTGTCCAAGCTCGGGTATGATGTCGAGGCCGTTTCCTGTGGTGAGGATGCCGTTGAGCATGTCAAGGAAAAGCCTGTCGATTTGTTGGTCCTCGATATGGTCATGGGTGAGGGGATGGACGGGTTGGAGACGTTCAGGGAAATCATTAAATTGAAGCCGGGTCAGAAAGCCATTATTGCCAGCGGATTTTCAGAAACAGCGAGAGTAAAAGAGGCTCAGCGCCTGGGTGCCGGGGAATATGTGAAGAAGCCCTACTCCATGGAAAAAATAGGGTTTGCGGTCAGGAAGGAACTGGATAAACTGCCGAGGCTCTGATGTGAAAATCAGGAATCTGTGTGCCTCAAAAAGTCCTTCACCTCCGGCACAACGCTTTTGTGCGCATCTTCCAGAATATAGTGGCCGGCATTTGTGTATTCGCGGATGCTGGCTTTTAAAAAGCGCTCTCGCCACTGGCCCAGAAATACAGTGTCAAAACACCAGTCTTTCATTCCCCAGCAAATTTTCATGGGTTTATTTTGAAGCCGGTAAAGAAGCCGTTCTGTTTCCTTCAAGCAATCATAGGAAGCATGTGACGGGTTCATGGGAATGTCCTGAACGAATCTCAGTATGGCAATCCGGTTTTTCCAGTTATTGTAAGGGTAAAGCAAACCCGTTTTTGAAACCGCATCAAGGGGTTTGGTGACCGCCATTCGTGTGGCAGCCCGGGCGAAACCATTGAAACCGCACACTGCCAGGGCGCCCAGAAAGGGTATCCGGCAGGCGGCAATCCGTTTTGGCATGCGGTTGGAAAGCCACGCCGCCGTGTTGAGAACCACAAAGCGGTCAAACAGATCCGGTCGACGTGCTGCCACCCCCATTCCGATGGCCCCACCCCAGTCATGGCAGACCAGCGTGATGTGTTTCAATTCCAGATGGTCGATGAGATGCTCGACATTTTGCATGTGATTGCTTAAACGGTAGGGGTAGTTTTGGGGCTTGTCCGAAAGCCCGCAGCCCATATGGTCCGGCGCAATGATCCGGTGGCTATGTTTGAGAGCGTTGATCAGGCGTCTGAAGAAAAAGGACCAGGTGGGGTTTCCGTGGAGCATCAAGACTGGCGGGTTCTTTGGATCTCCTTCATCAACAAAGTGGTACTTGAAATTGTCGATAATGAGGCAGCGACGTCTAAAATTATAGGTCTGTTGCAGGGGCGGCGGCAATTTTCTGTGGTCTGAAATAGCGTACACTGGGTTATTCCTCAAAAGGTCTCACGCAAAGGCGCAAAGCCGCCAAGGTTTGGAAACAACTCTTTGAAATTGTGGTTCTTTACGGACGTTGAGGCTTTGCTTGAGCAAAATAATGGGAAAAGAATACAGCAGAGACGGAAGGAAGGCAAGAATAAGGGGTGTGCGGCGGCACACAGACTCCCTGGATTGGATCAAAATCAGTTTGCCAGGAACGATCGTCCTGTGATATCAACAAGAGGTGATTTTGTTAGAGTGGCTGATGGAATCAAGCTTTTCTGATGAAACTTCGTAATGAAGGAGAGAAATGTGGAATTCAATGTTCTATATCAAAGGAAACAAGACTGGTACATCGGATATATCCAGGAATACCCTGATTATGAGAGTCAGGGTAGAACTTTGGATGAGTTGAGAAAGAACCTGATAGAGATTTATAGAGATATCGACGAAGGTTTGGTACCTGACGCTGAACCTTTTCAGCTAATGGAAGTTGCAATTTGAAAAGAAAAGAACTCCTGCGGATTATCAAATCACACGGGTGCGTCTTTGTTCGTCATGGCGGTAATCACGATTGGTATAAAAATCCTCAATCAGGTAAAAGTCAACCAATCGCAAGACATAATGAAATAGAAGACGGGCTCGCCAAAAGGATCATAAAGAGACTTTCATAGAATAATCAAAGCAGCTTTGAATTTTTTAAAGTCTCAACAGCAGAACCGATGTCACCGTCAGGAAAATGCCGATGATTCGCCATCGGTTGAGCTTTTCCTTATAAATCAGGGTCGATAAGATGATGGCGATGACAAAGTGCATGGCCATGATCGATGTAACGATGGAAAGAGGGCCCGTTGTCAAGGCCTTGAGATAGCAGTAAAACCCACCCAGATTGATCAAACCCATAAAAAAACCGATGAGAAGAGCGTCCCCTTTCTGGGGGTTTGCATGAGCCGACTGCGCTTTTTTGCGAAAAGCAAATGAAAACAAGGTGGCAAAAGTGTAAGAAACGGCCATGAAGGCCATTTTGTTGGAATACAGGGCAGCAAATTTACTCGATATGGTTGCCAGAGCGCCGGCCAATATGGCGATTCCGATAAACAGAAAACCCAGCCGCGTGTTTCCGGCGCTTTTCCCGTTTCCGGCCGCATCCCGTGCCAGAATCACCACGGTCCCCATGGCCAGAAGAATACCCAGCCCCTGGTATAGAGACAATTTATCTTCAAAATAGAAAATTGCAAAAATGACCACAACGGCGGCGTTCAGGCGAACAATGGGATAGGCGATACCCGCGGGAATGTGTTTGAGGGCCTCCATGTTACTCATGGTGGCGATAAAGAAGGTCACACTGTTGGCCAAGGCAATGAGCAGCAGAAACCAGATGTTCTGAACCGTTTCATCCATGGCGAAAAACAAAACCGCGCTGAGGAATGCCACCGTTCCCATAAACGAAAAACTGGTCCAGGCTGAATTGCATTGCCGTTCTGCCGAGACCTTATACAAAAAGCGCTGAACGCCCAGTAAAAGCAGAGCAATGGTGGCAAAAAAATACCAGTGATCCATAGGCCGGTTCGCCTTGTATCCTCAGATTGGATAGATCCTATTTTTCAAGGGGGACCATATCCTTTTGTTTCCTAAGTTGTCAAAAATTTCGTACAGCCAAGGTCCTCAATGCGTGATGTCCCTGAAAGAAAGCGGTTTCTTTCTTGATCAATTTCCTCTGGCGTGCAAAAATACAACATTTTTTTATTGATGACATGGGAAACAAAAAATGGATCACATTAGAGCGATCGGTTTTGATCTTTTTAACACATTGGTGATGGCGGAACCGGACACCCTTGAACGGGCTCATTTTCGGCTCAATGAGAGTCTTATGCACAATGGGTTTCACCTCGAGCCAAAGGCTTTTAAAAAGGCCTATTACGAAGCGGCCATGATGTTTATCAAACAGGCCAGAGAAGATGGCAGGGAGACCCACAACCGTTTCTGGATCAGCGCTGCGCTGGAAAAATTTGGATACCGTGTTCAGCCCGATGATCCCAGAATCTCTGCCACTGTTGACGCGTACTTTTCAACTTTTTACGATTCCTGCTATTGTGTGCCGGGTACCCGATCCATGCTCGAAAGATTGAAAGATCGGTATCAGCTAGGCCTGTTGAGCAATTTCACCCATTGGCCCGCAGCTCTGGAGATTATCGATCGCCTGGAATTATCGCCTTTTTTTGGGATAAGGCTTATATCCGGACAATTGGGGTATCGAAAACCCCATGGAACGGTTTTCAACAAGTTGACGGAGGGTTTCGATGCCGCCATCGATGAAATTTTATTTGTGGGGGATGATGTGGATGCGGACGTGAACGGGGCGTTGGCTTCGGGAATCCAACCGGTCTGGTTTACCTATGTTCAGGAAAATAAGCCGCCCATTCCTTCGCACATGGCGCCCGGCGAAAACGATGAACCACCCCACGAAAGTGTCCCCCGTGTTTCATCATGGGACGAATTTCTGTCTTTGTTAAAAATGTCGTAAGTGAACCATAAGGAAAGAACAGGTGGCTTGATATGAAACTGAAACAGGCTTTGTGTGCGATTTTAGTGGTTTTCGTTGCCTTGTTGCTGTTTAACCAAACATCTTTTGCCGAGGATGAAAACACGGATTATGTTCCCACCCGTTACGGTCTTTCCCTCAGTTACGGCAACAGTTTTCATCCCGACAACAACATCGGATTTACGCTTTTAAACTATCTGGTCATGTTTGATTATGACAAAATCTGGCCTCACGCTGCGCCGGAAAATCTGAGGTTTAAACTGGAATTTAGCCTGGGGTCCACCACGACCCCGGAAAACCGGCCCATGGGGTCGGCGGTGATGATGGCGCTTTATTATTTGGACTTTCTGGATTCAAGGGCCGTTCGACCCTACATTGAGGGTGGCATTGGACTGATTTACACAGGGTTTCGTGTAGAGGGTCAGGGATCCCGTCTGAATTTCAACCCCAAGGCGGGGTTTGGATTCGAGTTTCCCATCGGGCGCGAATCTCTGTTCACATCTTTGCGCTGGGAGCATGTGTCAAACGCCTATCTGAACGATGATAATACGAGCATCGATTCGGTGGTTCTGATGTTTGGTGCTTATTTCTAAGACCCTTTTTCAAGGTGTTACAGGAGTCGCCGGTGCCGTATAAGATTCTGATTCTTTATCATTCCCAGAGCGGAAACACACAAAAAATGGCCCAAAAAGCCGCTGACGGGGCTCGATCCATAGCGGGTGTTGATGTTGCGCTTAAGAACGCATTTGAAGGAACCCTGGAGGATCTGGTTTCATGCGATGGACTGATTATTGCTTCGCCTGAGTATTTCGGTTATATGGCCGGAATGGTCAAAGATTTTTTTGACAGAACCTATGATATGGCACGCGGGAAAAAAGAAGTCTTTAAAAAACCATACGCCGTCCTTATCAGTGCCGGCAATGATGGAACGGGGGCCTTGAATCATATTGAACGCATTTGCCTGGGGTACCAGTTCAAGAAAGTTCTGGCGCCCGTGATGGCAAAAGGCGCGGTCGACGAAGAGATTCTGGATCAATGTGAGGAACTGGGCAAGACGATTGCCG
>JGI10211J34971_10003673_pt1 | contig 12263 bp, 12 predicted proteins | sample Etolagsediment_FD_34971 | JGI IMG/M metagenome (IMG submission 34971) | reverse complement strand
GCATACATCTCTATGCCGTCATCATATATATCAATCTTATGTTTTTGATTCAATTTTGGAGAGACATATGTCCAGCCAACATATAGTTTATTTCTAAGGTCGTTCATTGTATTATTTATTTCTAATTACTTATTATTAAAAAATAATAAATTCAATTTTTTTTGTTTTTATGTTTATTTTGTAAATGCTGCACTAAATGATTCTAAATATTCTGTATTTGGACTTTCTCCTCTACATGATGGTTTTCCAAATACAAATGTTATATAATTAAATTTACTTTTATATTCTATTTTCTTTTCTCCAATATAAATAATTACACCTAATATAATCACAATAATAAGAAGATAAATAATAATATTATTAATTTCTGTAAATAATTTTAATTTATTTTGATATTCATCATTATCTTTTTCATCCTCTAATTTATTTTGTAAATCATTCTTCTTTACATGAAGTATATAAGAAGCACCTAATAAAAATAAAGCAGTTATAAAAAAATTCTTGTTACAGTTAATAAGTAGCAAAAATACAATATACATTTTAAATGAATTATAAACAAGTTGCTCAAATGTTAAATTAAAATTAGGATCCGTTAAAACAACAAAAAAAAGCATAGTTAAGAAAGCTATAGTATGTTTTAAATATATATTTGATGATAATACATCTTGTATTTTACACGGAAATAACTCACCAATATAATTTGAAGCAATAATCAAAAATAATACGAAAACGGTATAAACTGGAAGATCCTTAGAAATATCGTATATTGTCATTATTATTATATTATATTTTTTTTTATTCACACTTTTTTAAATGTTTGCAACTAATATTTTCATAAATAACATCATCTTTATATCTTTTAATATTATAACTATTATTTTTATTATATTTAATAAATCCTATTATTTCATATGCTTGTAATCTATTTTCTGTAGAAATATAACCATGATTTATATATTTTACTTTGGTACCTACTGGTAAATCTTTATTTTTACCATATTTATATTTTATTTTTACATCTTGAATTCATTTTTCATAATGAATTAAAGTATATTCACTAAATTCATCTAAATATATTATCATTTAATAAATAATAATATAAAAATTAATTTTTATATTAAATGATAAAAAAAATATTTTTGAAATTTTGAAATTTTGAATTTTTGAATTTTTGAATTTTTGAATTTTTGAATTTTTCATATCTTATTCAATGCATGAATACATTCAATTTGCTTTGATATACTTGACGCATAAAAACCACTTCTCATATTGAGAGTTCCTTTCAAATATTGTATAAATTCATCTCTATTATAACCATTTAATCGATAAGCATGATATAAATCACCAATTTTATTTACATTAAAACGCTCAAATTCCATATATTTATTATAACCAGCCAATGAACTTAACTTGCCATTCTGAATTTGATGACTATTCATTTTACTACGTGTATAATTAATAAATTCATCTTCAAATATAGTACAAACTTGAAAAATCTCAAATAAGCAAATACAATCATCCAATGAACAATGATAATTGATTCCTTCATTTTTATTCACTAAAAATTTATATACACTACTTAATTTATAATTAGGTTGTATATTTTTAAATTTATCTTTTACAAGAGGAAATATATCCATAAAAGACCAATTTTCTGGCATACGTGCATTTACTTTTTTAAACCCCATCTCCAATACCATTTGATCAAAACCAAAATTATTATAAGCAACCCATATAATATCTTTTCGATTGAAATTCTCTTTAATTACCTTCTTAATTTGAACGATTAACTGTTCTAAATTAACAGCATCATTTTCTTTTAACTTTTTTTCATCAATACCATGTATATGTGTCGCATCAATGATTCCATCATGAGGATATACATATTCATTCAGTAATATTTGTCCTTCTATGTCCATAATTGTCATTTGCATAATAGAGTTATTTAGTACATCAATACCATTTGTTTCTAAGTCATAAAATATATAATTCATCTTTATTAAATAATAATAGTATATCTATAAATCAGTTTTTAATTATATTTAAAAAAAAGATTCGGTTAAATCATAATAAAAAAATAATGATTCATTTAATGACTCATCTTCTTCAACCTATTATTTTAGATTGTAAAAATTTAAGAGTTGAACGTCAAAAAAAAAATAATGAAATAACATTATATTATTTACTTAATCACTCAATACAAGAAATAAAAAAAATATGTAATGTAATAGCCCTTGATAGTGCTCTTGATTATTTACAAATTAATAATGAACAATTACTTCAAAAATGTAGAGAAGATATACTTTTTGCTAAACTATTGTCTTCTAAAATTAGTATTTTATCATCACGACAGGGTTCTAAAGATGAATCATTTGTTATAGAAACAATCAATCAAACATGTTCTCAATTAAATATTAATATTGAAAATTTACCTAATACTAAATATAGACCTACTAAAAATGGAATTATATTAGATAAAAAAAAATATGAAGAATTGTTAGAAAAAAAAGAAATTAGCAAAAATGATTGTTTAAAATCATTCGATGCTAAAATTTCCGGTGTAATTAATGGTTGGATTTTCGCCAAAATAACATACACAAATGGAGGTCATCAAGATAATGTGTTTGAAGAAGCACATCAATTTGCTCAATGGGCTCTTCAATATGGAAATCCAAATGAAATTTATGTTTTATTAATTGATACTGACTTAATGGTTCAATTAAATGAATTAAAAGAAAAATATCATAAAAATAATATTTTAGTAGTAAATCATGTTGAATTTCAAAATTATATGTTATATCATTTTTCTTGTGAAAGTAAATAATTCATAATTTGAAATGAAAATGAAAATGATATACGTTTTCTCATGATTGTATTACTTTCTCTATAATTTGTTAAAAATAATGAATGATATTTTTCTCTATTTTCTTTTAAAAATACATTAAATTGATTGACTAATTCTTTTTGTCTTTCTATGCTTATTGATGGTTCAATAATCATTGACGCATATGAACGAGCACTTAAATTTGGTGTATTGTCAATATATATATCTTTATTTTCTACAAATGTTAATTGAATTTGATTTTTTTGATTATTATCTATGCATTTTAATAATAATGTCGTAATATTTTTATTATTTTTATTTTTTTCTGTTAATCTTTGTATTTTAATATTTTTATTTTGTTTTAATTCATATAATTCTCCACCAATCATATAATTGTTTTGTTCATTAAAATTTAAATATATACATTTTTTACTGGGATAAATCATTGTTTTAATATCATTATTATCTTTTTTTCTATCAAATTGAAAACTACATATATTATAAGATGTATCCTCAAAAATTTTTTCTTCAAATATATTTAATTGATTAATAATATATTTATTAAAAAATAATTTTCTTAATTCTTGATCATTTTTTCTTACTGAACAAAAAAAATTAAGAGGTATAATTAGTATTCCTCCATTTACATTATTTTCTATAAGTTGATAAATGAAACATTTATATAAATCATTCTGTTTATATTTATCAAATACACTTTTATTCTTAGATTTATTTCTTGCTAAATAAGGTGGATTTGTAATTACATACATGTTTTCATATTTAGGAGGATTTTCAAAACTATCATTTTTTATAATTTGGTCATTGCCGGGTTCTAAATCATAAGCTTCAATATTTATATTTTCATTTTGTTCATGTATATATTTTAATAAATCACCTTTTCCAGCAAATGGTTCAATTATATGTGTACATGTTTCTGGTATTTGAAAATTACTTAATATATATTTATAATTTGTTGTATAAAATTGACCTAAATCTTTTTTTTTACTCATATTCTATATTCGTAATATAATTATAAATTAATTAATTATTTTTTTAAAAAATAAGTTATGTAGAAGAATCTTTATTCTCTTCATTATTTACTATAAATATATCACGAATTTCATCAGGTGTTTTCTGACGAATCATAGTTGCTACTTGAGCACATCCAAGATCCAATAATGGTTGAATATATAAAAAATTAGACGCATTAATGATCTTCATTAACATTTCTTCGTCGAAAGATGTAATAAAAGTACCATACCAATCACCAACCATACTTATCATATTCGTTGAATTAATTGGTTTAGGAATTTCTACCATTGGTTCTTTTGAATAATGCTCCATAAAATTAAGAATATGTATAAATAAGTCTGAGTCAATATCTTGTCCTAATGGAATATAATTTTTTTCATTTTCATCATAAGCACAATCTTCAATTAAAGGTTGAAAGTATTTACTAACTTTAGCAATTTTAAAAGGTACATCAAATTCTTTTCCATCAACTGTAGAAAAATAAAGATATTCGCATTCATCAATAGAGATTTCGTCCTCTGTTTCTTCTTGAAATTCAGACATAGTTATTCTAATATTATATTTATTATTAAAATGATAATTATAATTCAATTTTTATTTTACTTTTTGTTTTTTATGTGTATCAAAATTAACCATATTAATACATGATTTATCATATTTAAGATTGTCTTTGTCTAAATAGAAATTATATTTGTAAAAATTAGAACTATAACAACATTCCCATGCTTCAAAAATACCATCCATAAATTGAACAGACAATATATTTTCAATATCATGTATCATATTTAATATATCATTGTCAAATTGTTCATGATAATAATACATATCTGTACATATACTAAAATATAAATATTGTTCGTCAAAAGATAGATAAAACATTATATCATATTTTTCTGCCAATATTTCATCTATTTTTTTTATTTTTTTATCATTTAACCAATTTTTTTTCATTTTTTTATTTCTTAAATAACCCTTCCAAATTGTTGGATATGGATGTATAATTGTACTTGTTTTCATCTTATGAAAATGAAATGAATTATTTTCTTTAAAAACTAAATATTTATATGCTTCATGTGATATAAATTTAAAATTACCACTATTTATTACACAATACTTTAATTCTATATATTTCATAATATCAAAAATAAATTCTTCAAAACCTTTACTATTTAATTTAAAATGTTCGCTAAAAAATATATTGATTACATTTAATCCTAATAATATTTTTACAGATATTTTATATTTTTCTGAAATATATGCATTTATATCACGTATATCATCCAATTGAATTTTATTATCTTGTAAGTATATATTTCCTACAATAGTTAAATAATCACCGCATAAATCTAATTCTTGTAGTTTATTTTCTAAATTTACGATTTTTTCAGAATCAGAAGATATTTTTAACTTCCATTTTTCAATATTTAGTTCTTTTTTTATTAACTTAAATACTTGATTTACCTTTTTAATTGTATATTTATACATATTTGAATCATGTTTTGATTCCCAAGCATCAAAAATAGCATTATCTATTTTAAATTTACAATTTCTTTGTATATCTTTTACAATACTTAATATTTCTTTTTCAAATTGATAGTAATAATATTTCATATTTCGATGTATGGTTAATTTTATTTGATTTTCATCAATGCTCAACCATTCTAATTCAATATTATATTTTGTTTTAAATATATTATTTATATGAACTAAATTACTATAATTTAATTGATTGTTATTAACATTTATGGTACCATACCAATATGTTGAATAATATACTATATTTTGGTTTTCATCATCAAAATAGTATCTCTTCATAATTACTTAAAATACACAAAAATAAAAAATCAATTTTTTACTTTTTTTTAGTACTTTATAATAGAATGAAATATTATATTCGAATTATATGTAAGTCAGGTTATAAGTACAAAGATAATTCTGGGAATAAATTAAATAATCAAAAACTTATTGATCAATTTAATAAATTATATATTGTACCTATTTATAAACAAACGAAGTTTTATAATACGAAAGAAAAAATATATGCTTCTTCAATTGATTCAAAAGGACGAACACAGTATAGCTATAATCAAGAATTTAAAGAAGAACGTGAAAAGAAAAAATTAAAACAACTTAAGCATTTTTTAAAAATTCAAAGTAGTCTTGAACGAAAAATAAATAGTGATTTAGAGCAAAGTAAAAATATAAAAAATAAATTAATTGCGTCTATTTTAAAACTAATGAAAATTTGTAATTTTCGTATTGGTAATGATAATTATGAAAAAGAATATGGGTCTATTGGTTTAACAACTCTTAAATCAAAACATATTAAATTTAAAAATGATATAACTCTTGTTTCATTTAATGGAAAAAAAGGAGTTTTAAATGACTGTACATTCAAAAATAAAAAAATGCAGTCTATCTTGAAATCACTAAGTAATAATAATAAAAAATATTTATTTTCTTACAAAAGTGTAAATAATAATTTAAGACACATAACCAATAATGATGTAAATGAATATTTAGAAGTTTTTGAAATTACGAATAAAGATATACGTATGTCGAATGCTAATTTTTTATTTATGCATTTTTTTAATATTTATACAAAAAATGTTCATTTTTTAGAACTGAATGAAAAAGAACAAAAAAAAATTATAAAAGCTTGTGCGGAAAAAGTAGCACATTACTTACATAATACTGTAAATGTTGCTTTAAATAGTTATATATCTAAAGAATTAATTGAAAAGGTTAAGAAGATAAAAGTAAAATCTAATTTAAATGTAAATGCTCAAATTAAAAAACTTATTACCTAAGATGGTTTATATTTATTGTTTTATTCATATATGGTATTATTTCTTTATCATGTGTAATAACAATTATTGTTTTGTTCTTTAACTCATTCATTATCATTTTTATAATTTTTTTTTTAGTCTTAGAATCTAATGATGTTAATGGTTCATCTAANATATATACNATACCATTTTTAAGTATTCCACGAATCATAATAATTACCTTCTGCATACCCATTGATAAATTATTACCATTGACTCCACAATNTGATTTTAGACCAAATGGTAATTTTTGAAATACAGTTAATAAATCGTACTTTTCCATTAATTTTATAATTTGTTGTTCATTTATTTGAGTACCATATTTAATATTATCAAGTACACTTTTATTAAACATGAGTGTTTTTTGATTCACATATATAATTTTATTTCGTAAATAATCTGTATCTATTTTTTATATTTACATTATCTATTAAAATATCTCCTTGAGTAAGAGGGTGTAAGTCAATTAATAATTTCATTATTGTAGATTTTCCAGAACCTGATTGACCAATAAATGCAATTTTTGTTTTGGGTTCAATTGTGTAATTAAAATTTTTAAGTATATATTTTGATTGTTCATTATATTTAAAATAAACATTTTTAAATTGTATCTTACCTTGTGTTAAATTTACATTTTTAATATTTTTCATAGGATGATTTAATATTTCGTCTAAAAAATCTTTGTTTGATAAAATAATGCCAATATAATATACAGAATCGGTAATTTGTTTTCCTAAATAATAAATATAAGTCATTGAAGCACTCACTGTTATACAAATAGAGATGAATGTTGTTACATTTATTTGATTATCTTTTAATAAATAATAAGAATAAATAATAATAAATATTGTTGATAAAATAACAATCATGTCTGTTAAAGTTAATGATTGTTTTTCAATCCATATATTTTTTACGTATCTATTTTTTAATATATTTTCTATTTTAAAAAAATTTTTTTTTTCTTGATTTTCTTCATTATTTAGATATATATTCATTAAATTTGAAAATTTATCATTCATAAATTCATTATTATCATATAACGAATTCATTTTTTTAATCGAATTATCGATTAATAAAGGAGATTTTATATATAATATAATAAATATTGTAACAATTGATAAAAAATAAAGTAAACCAATCTTCCAATTTAATGTAAAAAAATATATATTAATAAATATTAAACCTGAAAATGTACTTAAAAATTGGTCAAAACAATTAATAAACATTGAAACAATAGAATATGTAAGCTCACTAATTTTTGACAATACTTCACCTATTTTAATATCTTTATAATTGTTCGAATATTTTTTCAATACATTGTTAAATAATAAAGTACGTAAATATTTTTGATAATACGGTATTATTATTGTTTCTAAATAATTTTTAGTCATATAAATAAAATAAAGTAAAACATAAATACTTGAAATTATAATAATAAGTCCAGGTGCATTCTGTTTTATTAAATTATTATATATATCCATAAAATTTGGTAATTTTCTATTTTTATTTATTACGTTAAATAACTTACCAAATAAATTAGATAATAAAACAGATTCAATTGGATATACAATTAACAATATTAATATATAAAAAATAAGTATTATTTTATGGTTTTTAAAATAATCAATAAATAATGTTTTAAATAACATATCTATTCTATAATAATATAAATTTATTAATATATTTATATGAATTAAAAAAGATAAATCTATGATTATTAGTCATATATATAATATCATTACATTGTATATTATTTAAAATATAACCAATTTGAAATATATAATATAATTTTATTATTTTATTTAAAGCAATTATAAATAACATAGTACTATTTTTATTTATTAAATAGAGACTTAATTCATATTCAAAATTAAATAATTTTCCAAAACCAATAATTAATAATAAAATATGAAAATAAACATTATTCATAATTTTAAATAAAAAATAAGTTTCAAGTTCATTTAAAAAATCGAATTTTTTATATTTATGATTTATAACGAATCTAAATATGGAAGATTTTACTCAAGCAATTGAATTAGAACCAAAGTTTAACTTTTCATGTTCTTCATATATTGAAGACATTGGAGGAGGGAAGATTCAACAAGATAGTGGTTGTATCATTGAAGTTAATGATTCAATCAGGTGTAATGTAAGTGCTGACGGACATGGTGAACATGGTGAATTAGCATCATCAATATGTATCGAAGTAATTAAAATAATGATACATGAATCAAATAAAGATGAAATACAAAGTAATACACATGTTTTTTTAAAATTATTATTTCAAACTATTCAGGAAGAAATAAAAAGACAATTTCTTGCAAAATGTAGTGGTTCTGAAGAACAATTAAAACAATTTGGTGGTTCAACATTAACGATTGTATTAATTGTGGATGACACTATTTATTGTGCTAATGTTGGCGATAGTGATGCACTTATGTGTATTCAAGAAGAATCAACAGATGAACAAAGTAGTGAACATATTTTAAATAGTAACCACAATGCTGAAAATGAAGATGAATGGAGACGTATAAGAGATGTAAAATCGAATCCTTCTAACCCTAAATTACCATATTTAGATATTAAGTATGAATCAATGCATCATTTTGGTGCTTCTAAAAACATTTTTGAATTACAAGAAGATGGTACATTAACATCTAATAAAAAAGAGGTTATTGACAAACAATTAAGTTTTTTTAAAAATGTTAAAGGAGAACTTGCTTCTATGGTAAAGATTCCAAAATCAAGAATAAAATTATCATTTACACGTTCTATGGGTGATTTTCATTTACAGGATTATGGTGTATCATGTGAACCTGATATTAAAACATATTCAATAACTGATTTTTTTGATAAAAAAACATCATCTAAAGATAGTGATATTTTATGTATTGTTTTAGGTTCTGATGGAATTTGGGATTGTTTAGAACACCATAAATGTTCACAATTTGTTTTTTATCCTAATTGTATAAATGCTCTTAAGACACTTGAAGATGGTGCACAACGTGTATGTCAAAGTTTTTTGGAACAAATTAAAAAAATAAGTAAAGATATATTTGGTTCATCTTCTGATAATATGTCAATGAGCCTTGTTTATATTCAAAAAAAATAATTTATTAATAATATTAAAAATAAAAAAAAAATGATTTCTTTTTTTTACAATTTATAATACACATTACATATTTAAATTAATTATGATTGGGTTTCAAAAAGCTAAAGTATGCACACAAGATAAAAGTGAACTGATTGATTTAGAAGAAATCGTAAGTGATTATTCACTACAAATTAAGAAAAATACTATTATACCTGATGAAAATAGAGAAAAATTAGAAAATTATACAAAGGATTTATTAACGATTCAATTTATTGAGAATAATCCTGATAAAAATAAAAAAATATTTAATGAAAAGATGACAGAATTAAAACGTAAATACAAAATTGTACCAAAAAAATCTCAACTTTATTATTTATATCGTTTATATAAATATAAAAAACAAATTGAGCCTAATATTGAACTTGAAAAACATTTAATTTCGAAATCAATGCGTTCTGAATCAGGAGTATTGGTTATTTCTGTTATAATGCCTCCTGATAATTTTTCATGTGCTTATGATTGTCATTATTGTCCAAATGATCCTCGATATAGTAGAAGTTATTTTCATGGAGAACCAACTGTTATGCGCGGTGCTCAAAATGATTTTGATGCTTATAAACAATTTTATGACCGTGCTTTATCATACTTTATTAATGGTCATAATATTGACAAAGTAGAATGTATTATTTTAGGTGGAACATTTGATTGTTATGACCCAAAAGTTAGTGAACATTTTATGACTCAACTTTATTATGCTTCTAATAATGTATTTAATAATCAAATGAATCTACCTTCATGTGGTAGCCTTGAAGAAGAAATACTAAAGAATGAAAATGCGTTATGTCATATTATTGGTATTACTATTGAAACACGACCCGATAAGATATCAAAACATCAATTACGACGTTTAAGAAGTTATGGTGTCACTCGTGTACAAATTGGTATTCAACATACAGATGATGCTATACTTGATAAACTAAATCGTCAATGTAATCAAGTTCAAATTAAAAATTCTATTAAATTATTAAAAGATAATTGTTTTAAAGTAGATATTCATTTAATGCCTGATTTACCTGGATCGACGATTGAAAAGGATTATGAAATGTTTGCTACAATATTAAGTGATCCTGATTATCAAGCAGACCAATGGAAAATTTATCCATGTAATGTATTGGAATTTACTAAAATTAAGGAATGGTATGATGCTGGTGAATATAAACCTTATGCAGAAAGTGATTTTGAAGGATTTTTTGAAATGATTATTTGGGTATTAAGGTGCACGCCATCTTGGATTCGTATTAATCGTATTCAACGTGATTTTCCTGGAAATTATATTGAAGGTGGAAATAAATACACAAATCTACACCAAATGCTTGATGATGAAATGAAAAAAAATAATTATAGTTCAAACGAAATTCGTTGGAACGAAGTAAAAAGTGATACATCACAAATACATAAAGCAAAAATTGTTACTGAGTTTTATTCAGGGAGTGATGGATTAGATGTTTTTATCAGTCATAAATCATGTAATTGTAAGATTTGTTGGAGTCATCTATATTTTCAAATTTGGGCATTTATTTATGCTTTATTTGGATGGTTAATAACCTATTCGGGTTGTGGAAATGAAAATAAAATTTATAGTTTTATACGATTACGATTAAATGATACAAATTACAATAATTGTTTTTCAAAAATATATAATAATAAATTGAGAATTCGTGAGCTTCATGTTTATGGTAAAGTAAATGACACTTATTCAAAAGATAATCATAAATCATCGCAACATGTTGGTTTTGGAAGACAACTTTTAAAAGAAGCGGAGATTTTAGCCAAATATTTTGAATGTGATGGACTCATGGTAATCGCAGGTGTAGGAACACGTAATTATTATCGTAAATTTGGTTATGATATTCATTATGAAGAAAAAAATCATGGAGGATTTATGGTTAAGTATTTATAAGTTTATATCTATTTTTTTTTATATTAATACTATTTAATGATTATTGCTTTTCATGACAATGCATTGGGTGAACGTGGAACAACAATAGCAATTTATGACTACGCTTACTATAATCAAACATTATTAGGTAATAAATCTATCATATTGTATGAAAAAAATAATATAAATAATAATCAAGAAGTTATACAAAAATTTCAAAAAGAATTTAATATTTATGGTTATGAATCATGGAGTGAAGTAGATGAAGTATTAAAAAATAATCAAGTTTCTATTTTATATTTAATTAAATATGGTTTTAATGATAATAAGTTATCTAAAATATGTAAAAATGTCGTTCATTGTGTTTTTGATTGTGGGTATCCTCATGGAAATATTTATAGTTCTATATCTCCTTGGGTAAAAAATAATAATAATAAATATCCTATAGTACCTCATATGATAAATCTACCAAATACAAAAGAAAATATAAGAACTCAACTAAATATTCCAAAAGAAGCAACTGTATTTGGTCGTTATGGTGGATAT
>JGI10211J34971_10003670_pt1 | contig 12275 bp, 15 predicted proteins | sample Etolagsediment_FD_34971 | JGI IMG/M metagenome (IMG submission 34971) | reverse complement strand
AGACTGCTTTTAATTCATTTGATGCGACATAATCAAAGTCATTCTCTTTAGCACTCAGCGCACCAAGTGTCATTGTTTTGACTTTTTCTACTGCTTCTTTTGTCAAATTTGGATCTTGCAACAAGGAATCAAAATGTTTTAAACCCTCATCAAAGTTTTCACTTAAACATCCAACTTCTACAACAAATGTCTCTAAACCGGTTGATGATGAAATGTGAATTGCCTTTGCTTCAAGAGCCTCAGCAAATGCGGATGAACCTAGCTTTTTTGTACCCTCATTCATCACTTTTGCACTAAACTTTGCAAGCCCAGCTTTGGAAGTATCTGTAATACTTCCACTATTTGTGAATGTAAATTGCATTGTTACTAAAGGAAGACGAGTATCCTTCTCAAAAATTAGTGGTACTTTTATGCCATTTACTTCTATATGCTCTACTGTTGCTGCCATTATTGCCTGTCCTAACATTAATATGATAAAAAATAATTTCATTTAAAACCTATTATAGCTTTATGCCTTATTTAAAAGGGTATTATATACAATAAGATATTAACGATTCATCAAAGGAATCACTAATCTTAAAACATGGTTAGTTTCGAGATTTAAAAAGATCTCTTAGAATCTCTCTAAAATCTCATAAGCAGTATTTCTTACTGCTGGTTTTTCACCAATATCTTCTATTAAGTGAATCATCTCTTCTTTTGCCATTGCATAAGCAGCTCCAGCAGAACTTACAACATTCTCTTCCATCATGTAGAACCTAAATCATTTGCACCAAAACGCAGTGCCATCTGACCTATGTATGGACCCTGAGTAACCCAAGAACTTTGAATATTTGGAACATTATCAAGATAGAGTCTTGCTACTGCAAGTAAACGCAAATAACGATTTGAAGATGGTTTTTCCATATCTGGAATACGTGCTAAAAGCTCAGTATTTTTGCCTTGAAAGCTCCACATAATAAAGGCGCGAAAACCACCTGTTTCATCCTGAAGATTTCTAATCATATCAAAGTGATCTATGATATCTTCATCACTCTCAACTGTTCCATACATCATAGTCGCCGTTGACATAATATCTAGCTTATGCGCTTGACGATGCACATCTACCCAAACTTCAGAATCAATCTTTTTAGGCGCAATGATATCACGAACTTTATCTGAAAGAATTTCAGCACCAGCACCAGGAATAGAAGCAAGTCCTTTAGCTTTTAAACGCGAAAGTACCTCTTGAATTGTAATACGTGAAACCTTCGCAATAAAATCAAGTTCAATCGAACTAAACCCATGAATAGTAATAGTTGGATATTTTTGATGAATATGTTCTACTAAATCCTCATACCACTCTATTTTTAATTTTGGATGGACTCCCCCTTGGAAGAGTATCTGTGTTCCACCAATCTCTAATAATTCATCAATCTTTTGATCTATCTCTTCAAATGTAAGAACATAAGCATCTGCATCTTTTTCATGTCTGTAAAATGCACAAAACTTACAATCAACCCAACAAATGTTTGTATAGTTTATATTTCTGTCTACAACAAAAGTTGTAACACCATCTGGATGTAACTCTTTTTTTCTGGCACTTGCCATACGACCCAATTCTTTAAGATCTGCGTTTTTTATTAAATCAAGTGCTTCTTGTTTTGTTAATCTTTTTTGCATTGTCCCGCTCTAGTTGTAATATTTTCCATTGCTTTGTTCATCTTTTGAAGTTTTTTCGGTGCGTTTAGTATATGTTTGTTAGCCAGCCATGAACCATCTCTATAAGCCATCTTCACCTTAGAATCACTATCAACATAAACTAAAATTCTTAGTGGCAAATCAAGCCCTACTTTCATATCTTGTTGCATAAGAGAAGTACCAAGTTTAGGATTTCCAAAGATAAGCATTTTTGATTCATTTAATTTCATATCTACCTGTTTTGCATTTCCCTGATGGTTAATAACTGCAAAAATACTAAGCCCTTTTGAGCGTACAATATTTTTTAAATTATCAACTGTTTCATCAACACTACAGTTACTCTCTTTAACAATAATATCATTAGCTAAGAGAGATACCCCTAGAGCCAATATAATTAAAAGTTTCTTCACTATTTCCATCCTTCATTTCTTGAATTATATGGTTTTTTCTTAAAAAACATATAATATATCAAATATAAAACTAATATGCCTACAAATATAGCTGCAATTATTTGCACCCAAGCTGTCACATGTAGAGTTTTATTTACAATATTTTTATGCATTTTATTATCTATCTTCATCTCTGACATCTCTGACATATGTACCATAGCAGAAATTGCAAGATTTCCTTTAGGTATATCAACATGACACGACAAACAGATTCCACTTCTATCTAATCTATCTCTTTGTTCTTCAGAAAGTGGTGCTGAGAGTTTTAAATGGGAGCCTACACTTCTCAGCTGCGTTGCGTTTTCATCTAAAAACCGAGTCTCATCATATATACTTTTTAAACTACCAATACCCATTCCCATAGCTTTGCTCGTTGCATGACAACTCTCACAACTTCTAGATTTCTTTGTGATAGTGTGCGGCTGAATCGGTAATACTCCTGAAGCATACTGTTTTTTAGTATCTGGAATCATATATTTATGATTCTTGAGTAACATTTTTGATTTTTTATCTATCACAGTTACACTATTATAGATATCCGGAATAGCTGGACTTACTCTTCCTTCACCGTTTTGACAAAGTGCAGGATCTTCAAATCTTACAAAATCCTTACTTTGCGTTACACTATTTTTAGAATAATCGATTTCCAAATGAGAACCGTAAGATTGTGGAGCCCATAAAGCGTGACATGTATAACACTCTAAAGTATCATTGTGAGCACTTATTCCATCCATTGCAAGAAGAGCTTCTTTAGATAATTTATTGCTCTCTTTTAATTTTTTAAGAGGTGTTAAAATTATATCTTTTCCGCTTGCAAGCTCAATCTTAATGTTGTCACCGACTTTTGTAGCATGAGTAAAAGGATTCCCTCTCGCTGTTAGGATATACCCATCATTTACATCGCTTACACTACCTTTTTTAAGATATTCAGCTACACTTTGAGTCGTTCCGCGAGCTTCGCCTGAGGCAACTGTCGTGTTAAATTCATCTGAATACCCAAGTGGCAATTCCCAAGGATAAGCCTTAGTAGTGCCGTGACAATCTTGACACTCAACCTCAACAGCAACTGCATTTGCTCCACTTAAAAAACCATCACCATGCATATCGTTTGATGTATGGCAATCTTGACAAAGCATCCCTTTTTGAAAATGGATATCTTCGTGCATATGTATATATTTATCAGAAGAAGAATCCTTCTCTTTTTTTAGTAAACCACGGTATGAGTCTGCTACACTTTTTTCACTATCGTGACATTTGCTACAAGTGTTAAGAGGTATACCTGAATACTCAATATTAGCCATTTTAACATGTACATCACGCGAGGACTGAAGAGAATGGACAAGTGTGTGACCCTTCTTATTTTTATTTATACTCTTGTCATCCCCCTTGTAATAGCCATCTTCAGAATAAGGCATATGACAGGATGCACATCCTTTTTCAAGAGTATTTTTAGAATTATTTTTATGAAGAAATGTATATACTGATAAAGATGGATCTTTTTCGACTTCTTCGTCTGTTGGAGCTGCTGGAAGTTCTTTCATCTCTGTTGGAAAAGCTTGTGGTTCCATGAGTGCTAGCTTACTCATATATGATTTATATTTCTCGCTGCCTAAGCGTTTATGAGGATCATCAGGATTTTTAGAAGCATACATTCCTATATCATGCTTACGGCCATTTTTAGCACCAAAACTCCATAATGCACCTTGAATATTATCTTGTTCACTCATCATAAGTGAGTTCATCTGAGCATTAACCTGCTCTTGATGACACATTCCACAACTGTTTTGATTTATTTCAGTACTTCCTGGAGCCGGATAAAACTCTTTTGGACCTTTATTATTCTTAAAATACTCTACAGTTCCCATATGGGCATATTTTTTACTTTTATTGTATGGATTTCCGCCATGACAAACAATACAATCATTGCCTTTGTGTCCGGCATCTTCTGCTACTTCAAGAATTGCTTTAGTCATTCCCGAAGCTTTATCTCTGATATTCTCAATACCCTTATGACAAACGATACACTCGTTTGCTGCAAACAAAGATATATCCAACAACAGAATAAAAGCTACCATCATTCCAAATTTGATTTTGAATCTAGTTAACTGCAAGTGCAAACTAGAGTCTGAATCAAGTTCAGAATGACGGCTTTGTAGCTCCTTTGTCATTTTTATTTTTTATCTTTTGATATAGCGTCCAAAACACCATTAATAAATTTTGGTGACTGCTCTGTTCCAAATGCTTTTGTAATCTCAACTGCTTCATTAATAACAACAGCAGAATCAAGTTCACCAAAAAGAATCTCATAAGATGCTAAACGCAGCGTTGCTCTTTCAATAGCACCCAAACGTTCAAAATCCCACTCTTTTAAATGTTCTATAATTGCTTTATCACAAACCTCAAGATTTTTTAAAACACCATCATAAAGTGTAAGAGCAAAATCTTTTTGTTTATTACGAATTTTTTTCTCTTCAAGTATATCCGCCGTGTGTTCAGCAATATTTCCATTTCCTAAGTCATAAGCGTAAAGCAGACTAACTACCGCCATTCTTGCGTGATGTCTAGTTGCCATTACATAGTCTCATATAAATCTAATAGTTCAATAACAACAGTCATCGCTTCAAAGCCTTTATTTCCAGCTTTTGTACCTGCACGTTCTATTGACTGCTCAATTGTATCAGTAGTTAAAAGTCCAAAAGATACTGGTTTTTGGTGTTTTAAACTCATGCTTGCAAGACCTTTTGTTGCTTCAGCTGAAACATAGTCAAAATGAGGAGTTGCTCCACGGATAACTGCACCTAAAGCACAAACACCATCATATTTTCCGCTTGAAAGTAATTTATCAACCACCATTGGAAGTTCAAATGCACCAGGAACCAATACATGTGTAATATCTTCTTCATTTCCGCCATGACGGTCAAAGGCATCTTTAGCACCTTCAACCAATCTATCAACAATAAAGTGATTCCATCTTGTACTTACAATTGCAATTTTCTTGCCATTTACTACTTTTAACTTGCCTTCAACTAAATTCATTCTTCTTCCTTATATTTTATTTCTTATTTACGCCAACTGGATCCTAAATCAAGTTTAGGATGACGTTAACTCCGTCATTCCAAACTGACACTCCGTCATTCCAAACTTGATTTGGAATCTAGCACCGCTATCCTATATCTCTTGTATTTTTTTAATTGTAGTTATTAATGTATCTAAATCTTCTAGCTTCAACATATTTGGTCCATCACTGAGTGCACAACTTGGGTCAAAATGTGTCTCAAAAAAGAAACCATCAACACCAATAGCCGCAGCAGCTTTTGCCAAATGTGGAACCATAGAACTATCTCCGCCTGTTTTTCCATCTTGTGCTGTTGGCATTTGAACTGAGTGTGTAGCATCAAAAATCACTGGTGCAAAATCTCTCATAATGACTAGATTTCTCATGTCTACTACCATATTTCCATACCCAAAAGAGTTTCCTCTTTCACACAGATAAACACCATGTTTTTTAGCATTTTCATAAGTGGCTTCAGAACACCCTCGCGTTTGAAGAACTTTTAGAAGCGGATACTTCATAGCATCGGCACTTAAAAACTGTCCTTTTTTAATATTCACTTCTTTATCTGTTTTAGCACATGCAACAAGCAAGTCTGTTTGACGACATAAAAATGCAGGAATTTGTAGCATATCTACAACTTCAGCTACTGCGTTTACCTGTATCGACTCATGTACATCTGTAACTATTTTATATCCAAAGTCATCTTTCACTTTTTGGAGTATTCTTAGTCCCTCATCCATTCCAAGACCGCGAAAACTCTCTAATGAAGTTCTGTTTGCTTTGTCAAAACTAGATTTAAAATAAAAATCTATAGAGTCATCATTCTGATATTTCTCCAATCCTTTTGCTATTTTAAAAATGTTTTCTTCACTCTCAATGACACATGGTCCCGCAAGTAACTTCATACTTTACCTCTGTTTATAGTCTCTAAAAAATAAAGAATGATTATATCATATTGGTATTAAAGTAAATTTATTTGGCTCTTGCTACTATAATCCCAGCAATAACAATAAGTATGATTCCAAAGCTTGTAATAAGAGAGGGAAAAGCATCTCCAAGCATGAAACCCACAATGATTGAAAAAAGAATATTTGTATAAGAAACTGCACCGACTATACCAGCTTTTGTTTCTCCATAAGCCTTGGTCATAAGAAGTTGTGAGACAGTAGCTAAAACTCCCATAGCTATGACATAAAACCAGACAACTCCCTGCGGCATTACAAATTCTCCAAGTATAAAATCAAGCTCAGGGATACTCAAATATGGAGATATTACAAAAAGAATTATTGGACCGATTGTTCCAGTTAGCATAAATGATAAAACTATCGCTCTTGTATCATAATAGTTTCTAAGTTCACGTATGGAAGTATATGCTAAAGCTGCTCCAACCCCACTAAATATACCTAATAAATCATACTTTGACAGACCAACTCCTGTCGGCTGAGTAATAAAAACAATACCTACAAAACCAATAAATACAGCACCCCAGGCTTTAATAGAAAGCTTCTCTTGTAAAAATATCCAAGCAAATATAGCCGTAAAAATAGGTGAGGTTTTTGAGTAGGTCATTGCGTCACCAAGAGGGATATGTGCGATGTTATAAAAGAATGCAAGAAGCGCTGTAAAACCCATAAACCCACGAAAAAAAAGTAAGAATGGTTTACCACCAACATGTTTCATTGGCTTTTTTAAAACTGCGATACCGACTAAAATAACGCCGGCAATATTTCTAAAAAAAACAACTTCTAAAGAAGACATACTTTCACTTGCAAGTTTTGCAAACGCACCCATAATAGCAAAGGTAAAGGATGCAATAAGCATATACTTTACACCTTTATTTAATTCTTTTATTTTAATCATAAATGCAATTATATCTGTTTATTAAGTTCTTAGTTTGTATAATCTCATAAACAAATATTAAGGAATAATTATGAGTAATTTAATAATTCTACTTGTAGTAGGATATATTTTTTATAAAATATTTAAAAGTTACGCACGTTACACAGACTACTCCCAACAAGCGTTTAAAAATTTTTCAATCTCTTATGAGTCACTCAAGAATTCTGAACTTGGTCTTTTTGTAGCTTTAGTTGCTAAAGTTGCAAAAGCTGATGGCAAAGTAGATGCTCTTGAAGCGCAACTTGTAGGTATTATGTTTGATGACATTTCAGCAGTTTTTCCAGAACCACAAAAAACAAAAGATATCTTAAAAAGAATATTTAATGAAGAGAAAGATCGTTCTGATGATACGCAAGAGATAGCTCATCATTTAGCTACTCTCATTAAACGCGACAGAGCAAAACAACAGCAATTTATGGGATTTTTAATCCAACTTGCGTTTATAGATGGTGAAGTTTCTAAAAGCGAAGAAGAGGTTTTACAAACTATTGCCCAAGCTTTAGAATTTGACCCTAACGCCTACCATGCTATTTTTGATCAATTCGAAAAAATGATGCAAAACGTTCAACCAAAGGCTAATATAAACGATGCTTACAAGCTTTTAGGAGTCAAAGAGAGTGATGATATGAGTGTTATTAAAAAAGCATATAGAAAACTGATTCGTGAGTACCATCCAGATATCATAAAGTCACAAGGAAAAGATGAAGCGTATATGCAAGAAGCAACTGCAAAAACGCAAGAGATAAATCAAGCATATGAGATGATAAAAGATGCAAAAAAATAAAACCTTTTTTCATTTTATAAGCATTTTTCTACTGAGTGTTTCGTCTCTAAACGCAGATAGTTTAGGCTCGTTGCTTTTTCATGGAAATTGTATTACCTGTCATTTTGAGACAAAAGATGTATCTGCTCCTTCGATTGTAAGTGTAAGAGAGAATTACCTAAGAGCCTTTCCTAAAAAAAATGACTTTGTAGAGTATCTTTCAAAATGGGTAACACATCCAAATGTAGAAGGTTCCATAATGCTTGATGCTGTAGAAAAGTATGAGCTGATGCCTGAGCTTGGTTATGAAGAGAGTACTTTAAAAATCATTGCCCAATACATATATGATACTGACTTTACCAAAGAGCATGATGGACATTTAGAGAGCAAATAGTTCTCTACTCCTGAGATAAAATTTTCATCCTAGAAAACTTTAGTTTAGTACCTTCACTTTAAAATCTCTTTCCCAAAAAAAATCTATCCAATCATTGGCTTCATTTATCCAAAAATGAGGCTCATAAACAGATGTTTTTTTATAAAATAGTGTTGCAGATTTAAACTCTATATCCTCATATTTTTCTTCTAAATGTTTCATAATAGCGGCAAGTGTTTCTCCACTGTCAGATATATCATCAACAACTAAAACTCTTGTAACATCCTTAAATACACAAGTTCCAAAGATACTTAGTTCATCGCGTTTACATGTTTTATCATAAAGCTCAGTTCTGAGTGTTTGAACCTCTCTTATATCTAAACCCTCTGCCACAGAATGGGCTAGCGTAAGACCTCCTCTAGCAATTCCAACTATAGTTTGAGGCTCAAAATCTTTCACTTGATTGATTAATATATTTGTATCGTTTTTAAAATCTTCATATGCATAGTATTTCATGAGTGCGATTATACTTAAATATATTTAAATAAAAAAAAGTTAATTATTATTAATTAAGATGTATGCTAGTATAATCCATGATAATTTAACGAAGGATATAAAATGATAAAAACTTTTTCATCATTAGCAATAGCAGGACTTATCGTCTTAAGTATCTCTGCTTGTTCAGACAAAGAGCTCGAAGTAACAGCGGTAGAAGAGTTTGGATGTAAACAAGAAAATGTTTTAGCTCCAAGATGGACTTGTATTCCTGCTGTAGAAGGATTTTATGCAGGTGTTGGCGTAGCAGAAAAGAGTGCTGCGGGAACTGCTCACATGAGAAAAGTTGCACTTATGAATGGTAGAAGCGATTTAGCACAACAAATTCAAACGCAGGTAAAAGACAAGATGGAAGGCTTTACTCGTGCAACAGGAAACGGTTCAGCCGAAACTGTAGATATGGTTACGACTGCAGTTACAAAACAGGTTGCAAAAGTTGATTTACAAGGTTCAAAAGCTGTAGATATGTGGAATGCTCCCTCTGGTGCAATCTACATGTTAGTGACAGTTCCTGAAGCTTCTGTGAACAATGAAGTTAAAAAAGTTATTGGCGCTCCATCAAGTTTTAATAATGACGATGCTTTATGGCAACAGTTTCAATCCAAACAAGCTATGGAGAGTTTAGAAAAGGAATTTCCAACTAACTAAATTTTACAAACTTAAAATTTCTTCATTCTGGGCTTGCACCCAAAGAGCATAGCAAACCCAGAATTTAGCCTCACAGATTAAACTTTAAATGCTGTTAAGAGTGGCGTACTTTCTCATCAACTCTTTTATTTAGCTATAATTTCAAAAATATTTATTCTTTCACAAGTCATAAGGTCTACTCATGAAAAAAATCGCCATTATTGGTCGCCCAAATGTTGGGAAAAGTTCTCTCTTTAATCGTTTAGTTAAAAAACGCGATGCTATTACTGCAGATATTGCAGGAACAACTAGAGATGTTAAACGCAGAACTACCGTTATTATGAACAAAGAAGCGCAGCTTCTTGATACTGGTGGATTAGATCAGGGATGTGAACTTTTTGACAAAATAAAAGAGATGTCGCTCAAGGCTGCCTATAAAGCGGATATTATTCTTTATATGGTGGATGGGAAGGGCATTCCTGAAGATGAAGATAAAAAACTCTTTTATGAGCTTCAAGCTATGGGTAAAGATATGGCTCTCGTTGTGAACAAAATAGATAATGACAAAATGAAAGAAAAACTTTGGGATTATTATGAATTTGGAACAGATGCTATTTTTGGAATCTCTGTTTCACACAATAGAAATACGGTTGAATTATTAGAGTGGATTGGCAGCAAACTTCCAGAAGAAGACACAGTACAAGAAGAGAATGAAGAAGAGTTAAACATCATCGAACCCGAAGAGATGAGCGATGAAGACTTCTTTGCAAATGCACAGCAACATGATGATGATGGATATACATATTGGGATGAAGATGAAATGGACGGTATCGTTGAAGATGATACTATCTTTGGAAATAATGACCGTATTAAAGAGTTTGATGAAGAAGATGTAAACCATATCAAAATTGCAATCATAGGTCGCACAAACGTTGGAAAAAGCTCACTTTTAAATGCACTTCTTGGTGAAGAGCGTTCAGTTGTTAGTTCTGTTGCAGGAACTACTATTGACCCAATTGATGAAACAATAGAGTATAAAGACAAACAAATAACATTTGTTGACACTGCCGGTCTTCGTCGTCGTGGTAAGATTTTAGGCATTGAAAAATATGCTCTTATGCGTACAACTGAGATGCTAGAAAATTCCAATATGGCACTTGTTGTATTAGACGCAAGTGAACCATTTTTAGATTTAGATGAAAAGATAGCAGGACTTGTTGATAGCAATAGACTCTCATGTATTATTGTTTTAAACAAATGGGATATCTCAAAACGTGAAGAACACGATAAAATCATCAAAGAAGTTCGTGAGAGATTTAAATTTTTGGCTTTCGCACCTATTATCACTCTCTCGGCACAAACACACCTAAGAGTTGATAAGCTTCATGATATGATTTTAGAGATAAATGAAAATTACTCTCAACGTATCCCAACTTCAAAAATCAACGAAGTCATTGAAAAAGCACTCAGACGTCATACCCTTCCTAGCGTAAGCGGTCAAGTAATTAGAATTTATTACGGAACACAGTATGAGACACGTCCGCCAAAAATAGCTATAGTTATGAACAAACCAAGTGGTCTTCATTTTACATATAGACGTTATTTGGTAAACAAGATGAGAGAAGCGTTTAACTTTACAGGAACACCTTTGCTCTTTAAAGCTAAAAAACGCGGAGAAAAATAAGTCATATAGTTTTAAAAACGTGGCTTTACTATAGCGTGAATACTACGCTGGGTAAAACCAAGTGTTGACTTGTGGTCAAAGGAATTACTTCCTTTTCATAACAAATGCTAAAATGGTTTAAATACAACCATCGCAACTATAACCAACATTAAGAGTGTTGGAACTTCATTATAAACTCTAAAAAACTTACCACTTTTCATACATCTGTCTTCTAAAAACTGTTTTCTATAAACATCTAAAGAGAAAAAATAAGCCATTAAAAGTACAACAAAAAATATTTTTGTATGTATCCAGCCATTGCCGCTAAATCCAAATTCATAAGCAAGGTAGGCACCACTAAATACAGTAGCCCACATCGATGGTACACCTATATATTTATAAAGTTTCATCTCCTGAATTTTTATAACTTCTACAAAACCTGCATTGTCTATATGTTCAGCATGATACACATAAAGCCGTGGTAAATAAAACAAAACTGCAAACCATGAAATAAACGAAAGTACATGAAACCAAAGAACCCAATTGTACATATTTTTCCTTTTAAAAATTTTTCTCTATTGAGATTGTGTTATAGTTGGAACCACCATCTACACCACTAAATAATCCAGCGATACCTGAACGATGCTTAATTGTCCAACCTATATAAGTATCTTTAAGTGGTTTATACCGCACTAATCTACCTAGGTCAAAATCAATACTAAAATCTAGATAATTTAAAAATCTAGCATACTTTTCATTTTCTCTTGTGGCCTCTTCATATTCACTCCATAATATATCTGTAGTATATGAAACTCCCTCACCTAATCCTATTCTCATTCTGTTATCTAAAAAATCTAAATTATAGTAAATTTTAATATAAACAATTCCTTCATAAACATGACTTTTTGTTGGAACTGAACCTTCATCAAAGTAACTCAGACCAGCTTTTGCATACATATCAAAAGGAAGTTTAAACAGATCTTTTTTTAAAAGATAACCACCATCTAAAGAAAAAACACTCAAGTAATTAGGATGTGCTTTTGAGTCTAGAATTAAAATTTTTCCTAAATCTTCACCACTAGCTTCACCATAAGCAATTCGCAAAGAGTATTTCTCTTGTGCTACTAAATTAAAAGCAATTAAAAGCAGTAAAAATAGTTTCAAAAAGTATCCTATGGATTAATTCGAAGAAAAGACTGTATGCCGTCATG
>JGI10211J34971_10003669_pt1 | contig 12275 bp, 13 predicted proteins | sample Etolagsediment_FD_34971 | JGI IMG/M metagenome (IMG submission 34971) | reverse complement strand
CAATAGTTGCAATATTTTCTTCTTTTCCTACAATCACAAGCCCATTAATATTATCATCTAAAATAATCTTTACTATTTCCTCTTCCACTTTTTCATTAAACAATGATTTAGAAATATCAACAAGTTTTGCATGAAGCTTTTTAATGTCTGTATACTTTATATCAAGTACTTTTACGATGAATTTGTTTTCTGCTATGATATCTTTTATAACTTTTTTAATCGTGTCAATATTTTTAGGGTAGTCTGTGATCAAAAGCGTATTCGACTCTTTCATAGTCATCAGCTTTGCAGTTTTAGATATAAGATAACGGATTTTAGAAGCAACTATATCTACGTTTTCATCTTCAATTTTAATAACTTGAGTAACCATTAAGGAACCATATGCTTTCTTGTTGGGAGATGCAACTCTTACATTATGTTGTGCAACATCTGTTGCACGTATAACTTCATATATAGACCCATTTTGAACAAGAGAAAAACCCTTTGATTCTAAAACCGAAACCAATATCTCTATTAACTCATCATCATAAACAGGTGTAGTACTAACAAAATTGACTGTACCTTTGATATTATTGTTGATCAAAATATTTTTATTTGTAACTTTAGAGATTAACTTGATAAAATCCTCTATCTCTAAATCTGCAAAATTTACATTGACTTGCTCACGTGCAGATAAACTACAAACTAAAATAACTGTTATAAAAAATGTTTTAATTAATGTCATATACTAATTCCTTTTCTTGATTATTTCTCATTACGATAATTTGAATAGTTTCAATATTATCAATGTTCTCATACAATTTTAATGCATGCTTATATGAATTCATTTCTATATTGTTTAGCATTATTACAATATCATCTTTGAGTAAACCTAATTTTCCAATTTCCGAATTAGCTTTTACTCTTGTTACTTTAAATCCATAAACCTTAGAGTCTCTTTTTACTTCCATGAATCCAATATCATTCCATATTTTTTGTGGATTGCTTCCATAGTCTTTTATATCTTTTTTTGACACACGTTTTAATGAGTTCTCAGATACAGTTTCCACTGGCATTATAAACGACGCGGTATTTTTAGTATTTTTTTCATTTTCCATAAGAAGAATATAATCTTTAGTATCTTTTTCAAAGACTACACCATTGACCAAAATCTCTTTAAGGGTATAGCCAGAGAACACTTCGCCAACTGAGACTATAGAGGTTTTATTTGCTGATGCTTTTAAAGCAACTATAGCAAAGCCTTTATTGCCTTTTCCATATAAGCCTTTAAGAAGCATGTTAGTGATACTAATACTGCTTTTTGTCTCAACTTTTTTTATTTGTTTTGGCTGTGCAATGAGTAACATATTTTCAAAATCAACTCTTTGATATATTGGTTTATAGTTTTTAGGTGTATTTAAATCAACTCCATCACTTGGTAAAAACCACATTACACCTAAAGTAATTAGCTTTGCAAGTGCTAAGAGAACTAATAAAAGTGTTGCTAAACTCACAAAATAAGATTTAGAAAGTTTTATCATAATTATACTCTCCATTCTTTTGTTTTTTCATCATTGAAAGTGTTTTTTGGTGTTTTTGCAACATGAGTTTCGATGGTACAACAACAGCACTCACATTTCTGTCCAATACATAGAGCATTGCTTGTGCGCTTCCAAACTCTCCAGAAGCATACGCATTGACTTGAAGCGGATTAACAATAGTGTAGCTTAGCTCTAAAGAATCAATTTTTATAGGAAGAAATGAAGATGCAAAACTTGTCAAAATAATATCTTCTATTTTTATACTATTATACAATCCGAAAATCTTTACATTCATCCTTTTAATCTCTGCAACATCAATTCCATCATAAGACAAACTTGAGTTATTTACCTGCAGTGATAGCCCGTTATCTACAAGCTCTTCCTTGGAGAATATAATTTTATGTTTTTTAAGTTCATGCTCTACATAATAATAAGTACTACTTTTTGGCATAAAAAAAACAAGTGCTCCAAGAAAAAATAAAACATATCCTAAAAATTTAAATATTTTTACCATTTTATTTCCATTGTAAGACTTGCCTTCTCATCACTTAATTTTTGTATTTTCAATTCACTTATATTATAAGCGCCATTTAAAAACTTCCCCATAAGTGAATTGAGTGCTATTTTTCCAAGACTTTGAGAATGCAACACTATACTCGAACTTGTTATTTTTTTCTCAATGTGTGACGATTGAAGTGATGATTGCTTTAAGATTCTATCTATAGATTGTATCACAGATTGTTTATCAGAATATATTTCATTCAAGCCCTTTAATTGCAATGCAAGTTCTAAAGTTTCTCTATATGCTACTTTAGCTTCTGTAAGCTCTGTTTTTACGTTTTTTAAACCAAGCATAAAAAACAAAAATAAAACAAACAAAAAGATGAGAATATGTATTGGATTTATACGATTCATAAACTAATCTCCATACTTAAAGTATCGTTTTTAAATGTTGGCTTAAATATCATTTTTTTATTTTTCAAACTTTCCACAATAATTTTTTCTGCACCATTTTTTATCCCTGATATATCTACATTGAATTTGTTAGATTTATATCGAATAGAGCTAATTTTTTCACCATTTCTTAACTTTAGAGATAAAAAATAACCAATATATTCTCTTATTTTAGTCTGTTTGTCATGTAAAGTTGTATAGGACTTTAACATAGAACGATTCTGCATCATAGTTGACTTTAAACCATTTTTTTCAAATATCTCATCACGTAATTCTAATGTACTCTGAAGCTTACTTTGCGTAATAAAATATTCCACTCCTAGAAGAAGAATTAAAACAGAAAAAATAACTACAAGGGTATTAAAACTTTTATCATCCACTATATGACCAAACTGCTTTAGCTTTACATTGTGTTTTGAAAGGCTGAGATCATTAACATCTAACATGCTATCATCTTCAAGCCACATACATGGAACTAGGAGTACAATATCATCTTTAACATATATACTTTGTGTATCATTTATTTTGTGTGTACTTGTTAAATGAGCAAGCTCACTTTGTGCAAAATAAACCCCTTCTATTTGCGCAGCGTGTATTCCTTTACTTGCACAAACCTCTAAAATTTTTTTATCTTCATATGCAAAAATAAAAAAATACTCTCCATCTTTATAGACACTATAGCTATACGATCCCTCAGGTAATATATCTTCAAATAAAGATGGCAGCAGTGTTTTAGCTTCTCTTACATTTTTAACAGGTAAGTCAAGTTTTTTGACCCAGTACAAGGATGGAGAGACGATTACATTTACATTTTCTTCTATTGTCAAGGGTTGGGAACTAGGGTCTATAAATACACTAGCAAGTTGTTTGTTAAACTTCGAAAACAAAATTTGACCCCTTTTTTTCTTGTATATTATATTCGAATCTAATATTGGAACGTCTATCTTTTTGCATTATAGTTACCTTAATATCTAGTAATGGCACATAATTGCCATAGTTAAACAATACTAATCTTTTTACCTCATCTTCAGATAAGTATATATTTAAATTTTCCTCCGTATACACTTCTTCTTTTTCATATAAACCTAATGCTCTTTGCTCATCACATCCAAGCATAAATTCCCATGCTAAAGGTGTAGCGTAATTAATATCAATACTATATGTAGATCCATTCAGATCGGGTGCTATATAAAACAACTCTTTAAAGTTCAAATCTTGTAATGAACTTTCGCGATATTTTTTCTCATATATCTTTTGTAATTCACCTAAATGCTCCTCTGAAACTATATAGTCCCTAAATAACCTAGAATTTTCATTAAAAATATCGGTATTATACCCACCATCAGGTTTAATTTTCCCTATGAGATCATAGAGCATCATTGCATATTGTGTATTTATCATTTTGCTCATCAAAAAGTTCTCAAATATCTCTTTTTTTTCTTTTGTCGTAAAAGAGTTAGGATTTATTTTTGACCTTGCACTTTGGATCTCTATTAGCACCTCAAGACCATTGCTCTCAAATGGAATCGCTGGTGTAGTTTCTAAAAACATATATAAATCTTCAGGAGTTTTCACTTTTTCTAAATCTGGTGATTTTTTTAAAACGGCCAGTATATCTTCTATAAGTATAGAGTTTTGAAATAAAAACAATTCACTTTTCATAGTTTTTGAAGCATCATTTGCAAACTTTAAACCTACTCCAATACTGATTGTAATAAGCATGATAAAAAATATTGTAATAAGTAATGCTATAGCATTTTTTTTAAAAAAAAGAGATTTCATTTACTGAATACTCATAGAAAAAATCGGTAATAGCATTGCAGCGACAATAAAACCTATACTGCCCCCAACAAAGAGCATAAGTGCTGGTTCAAGAAGAGTTAAAAGTGTAGATATTTTATCTCGGTTTTCTTCAAAGTAAAGCTCAGACATATTTGTTAAAACATTTTCAACTTCTGATGTTTCCTCGCCTAAAGCTATTGATTGAATAAAAGCATAATCTATTTTTCCACCAGAATCGTTTAAAGCTTTAGAAAGTAATTTACCCTCCACCACTTTTGTAGATGCTTCAATAAATAACTTCTTTAACACCAAGTTATTTAAGATATTTGCACTTAAGTTAACCGTTTGGACAAAAGGAACTCCCGAACGTGTTAGTAAAGCTGCTATATAGGAAAAACGTGCTAATTCACTTTTTTGAATAATTTCACCAAACAAAGGTAACTTTAATAAAAAATTGTGAACATAATAAGCAAAATTGTAACTTTTTTTCATCATAACACTAAACATTACAATACAAACTATTATAATGCCAAGAAATGTTGTAAAGTACTGGTTAAAAAAATTACCCATTGCAATAACTACTTTTGTCGGTACTGGCAATTCTTGGTTCATACTTTCAAAGATTCCTGTAATTTGGGGTACAACAAAAGCCAGCATAAAAGAAATCATCAGTAAAGAAATAACAATCATAAAAGTAGGATATGCAAAAGCTGATTTAATCTCTTTAGCAATTCTGTCTTGTTCTTTTAAAAACCTTGAAAGTTCCATAAGTACATCATCAAGTAAGCCACCAGCTTCACTTACTTTAATTGAATGCTTAAAAAACTCAGGTAACTCTATAACACCTTGAGTTTCAAGTGAAGTATAAAAATCTTTTCCCTCATCGAGATGCGTACTAACGGTAACTAAAAAGAGTTTTATTTTCTTATTTTTCAAATAATGCGATTGAATAATTTTAAGTGCGGCAACAATAGTTATACCAGAACGGATATACATAGACAATTCTCTTGAGAGTGAGGAGAGTTCTTTTGCGGTTATTTTATATTTTCTTGAAAACTCCAGTTTATCAAAAAAAGAAGGGCTCTCTTCTTTGATTGTTTGATAAATAATTTTTTTAGCTTTGAGTTTACTTTTAGCCTCTACCAAAGAAAGAGCTTCTATATTATTAGCAACTCTTTTTCCTTCACTATCAATACCTTTAAATTTAAAAATCATCTCACACCACTTTGCATATCTTCTTTTACTTCAGTAATTTCACTGATAGATCTATACACTGCTGTATTCTCGAAATAAGGTGTAAAATCATAAACTTTTTCTTTATACTCCACCACTATTTGATCACCTATACCATTTTTTTGTATTTCATAAGAGAAACAAACATCCACATCTACATCCTCAGTATTAAAAAATACTTCAGGTTCTTTAACAACATATCCATACAAACTGTCATATCTGTATATTTTCACACTATCATCTAAAAAATCTTCTAATGATTTCAAATAAATATCGTCTACAAAAATATCACAAAGATTACAATCTTCTAAACATAAAATTTTTGCACTCTTTGTGTGATTTAAATCATTTAAATAAGTTTTGAGCGTTTCTAAAGTAAGTGTACTTTCTTTCTCTTTTAATCTATCAAAACTACTTATTGCCAAAGTATATACAACGCCTACTATTACAATTACAATTAGTAGCTCAATAAGTGTAAACGCTTTTCTTTGCAAAGAGTTATTTACACTCACTCATTTTAATATCAGCAGCTTCATCTTTGCCACCCTCTTTTTTATCTGCACCTAAAGAGATAATTTCCACAGAACCTTCATCATTGATATATATAAATTTACTACCCCACGAATCTTTTGGCAGCTTTGAATCTTTAAAATAGCCTGTAGAAGAATAGTTGGAGTATTTTTCAGCATCAGGGTTTTTCACTAATGCTTCAAGACCTTCTTCGGTTGTTGGATACATACTATTGTTTATTTTAAACATATCTAAAGCACCATTATAAATACTTTTCATCTGAACACATACTAAGTTTCTTTTTGCTTCTTCACCTTTACCAGTCAAACTTGGCATAACCATAGCTGCTAATAATCCTAAAATGACTATAACTATCATTAACTCTATAAGAGAGAACGCTTTTCTTTGCATAAATTAACCTTCTAAATTGTTTAATTTTGTATTATATAATAAACTTTTGATTAAGACGCTTAATCTAGAAAATGATACAATGATATTCAATAATTTATAATTAAGGAAAATACTTATGTCTCTAAAAAAAATTCTCTTACTTAGCGTAGCTTCTGCTGCCTTTTTGCAAGCCGTTGAAGCTCCACCTATGCCTCCTATGCCACCAATGTTTCCAACAACAAAAGCAAAGGCTACAACAACAGCTACAAAACCAACTTCACCAGATTCATGTCAATTGATTCCACCAATGGTTATTCATTTACCACCACCAATGGAAGCTGAACTTACAAACTGTAAAAATGAACTTTTTTTACCAGCAAAAGATTTAGTAGAGAAAAATTTGAGTGCTGCCTTAAAGAAAAAAGTTGTTGTTGAGAAAATTGAGATTGTTGCTAAATTTAACCAGCTCTATAAAATCACATACAATGGTGGTGTTATTCTTACCAACAAAACTGTTGATGCGTTTATAAAGCAATAGCCTATGAATATTTCAAATGTCCAAAAAATCCTTCTAGGTTCTTTTCTTTTGTTCACTCTTGCATTGGTCTTGTACTTAAGTACAAATGAAGAGAAGAATGAAGAAGTTATTGCAACGAATAAGAAACAAGAAACCTTGGAAAAAAAACAAAAAGAGATAGAGATTATCTATCTTAAAGATCAAAAAACTCTTCCTACAGAAACTAAACAAAATACTACAACAAGTGATGCTGCGAAACATATAAAGACTACACAAGTTATAGAACGCGATTTTACTGAAGAAAAAAGCATTGAAGCATATATTCAACAAGAAAAGCTCATAGATATCAATGAAGCTAAAGGTGATCCTCTGCAACAGCCTCCAAGATTTAGTATATATGCTACAGTAAGTAAAAAAGATGCTATTGAAAATAGAGATAAATCTATACCACCTCCTGCACCTATGATCACTACTGTAACATTTCCATCAGGGGAGAGGGGAACGGTTGTTATTCCTCAAGAAATTTATAATCAATCCAGTCAGCTCTTGGTTACTAACAATAACTCAGATGGAACAGCAAATGAAGCTACAAATTTAAAAGCAGATACAAGTGCTCAAGATGTAAGCTTGATTGCACCACCAACTCCTGGAAGCTAAACAACACTTAGAGTTTTTTAATCCAATACGAACTATAAGCAGCTATATTTTCTAGTTGTTTATACTCTAAGTCGACTATTATTTTTTGTATCTCTGTATTGTTACTATAAACATACCATTCATTATTTTTATATTGCCATACCAAAATATCTTGAAGATCAAAATCAGCTATTAGTATATTTTTACTTGTTCCTAATAGATTCCAATTATTGTCAATATTTGCTACGTTATTTTCATCAACATCAAAATAAGTATAATACAGCGAAGATGGAGTACTTACCTTAACCCAGTATCCATTGGAGATATTTGTATCAGCTATTGTATTATCTAAGTTAGTGTACCAAGTATCATCTTTGTATGACCAAATACTATCAAAATTCTTAATATCTAAACGACTAAATTCAGAAGATGTGACTGAGACCATATTCCAACCCTCAACTAAATTATCTGTAATCAGTACTCCACCTTTTCCAATACTTACAGCATCATTACTAGTAAAATGCTTTAATGATGGATACAAAGCTCCCTCTTCAAAATACACAGATGCATTTGAAACCCATTTTGCAAAATCATTAAGTTCATCAAACATACTTGAGCTGTATTCATCTTCAAGCAAACTATCTAAAATTTCAAAATAACCATCACTCTCGCTTGACTTATCTAAACGAGCTAAACTATCCTTTATAAGCTGCATCCCGAATTTTTCTTTTATGTATTTAGCAAAGATAACCATAGCATACTCATGAGAACCATCATAGATTTCAAAAGATTTATAACTAGCTTCGAAAAATGGAGACAAAAATACTACATAATCATTCAAAGAGTCATAAACCTCATCTTCCATTAAAACAGCAGTAGCTTCTAGCCACCAAATATTTTGAAACCATTTAGTATCTGAAACTGCTTTTTCATTAAATAAAGCATACTGAATAGCGTGAAAAAACTCATGTGATATAGTGACTTGCAATTGCTTATCTGTTAATACTGGATTAATAAGAAAGTATGGAGTATTATCAGCTTCATAAGACATCGCCCAACCTGCATAGCCAGCACTAATAGTCTCATACATTCCAGTTTCAAGATTTACTGCTGATCTATTAGCAATATATATATCGATTTTATATACATCACTATTTCTAGGTGGAGTAAATCCAAGTGTAACGATCTCTTTTTGCCAGGATGTTTCTGCGGCATCCAAAAGCTTTTCTGCAAATAATCGTACTTGCAGATTATCTTTATAAGATGTACCAATAATTACTTGAAAATGTTCAGAAGTATAATAAAAATTTTTAGAGAAATTTTCATTTTCTAAGCTATACCTTTCACTTGAAAAAAGAGCTACAGCATAAAAAAATATAAAAGCTATATGTTTCATCTGTATATTTTATACCATTTTGATATAAAAAGAGCTTTAAGCTCTTTTTACAATTAAATAGCTGGAGTTTGTGGTGGTATTATTGTTATTGGCTTTGCAGCATTCCATGTTCCAGTACATGATTTTCCATTCTCAACCTCACTCCATGTACCACTCATACTTACATCTGTACCATTTACAGTAATTGTTCCAGCTCCCCATGTTCCAGAGTGGTAAGATGTTGCAGTTATTTTACTTCCCTCTATAGTTGCATATCCACTATCATACCCTGCAGTCCAACTTGAAGAATTATTAACCGTTACGGTATTATTTGCATCTACACAACTTGAATCAGCAGAATGATACGCTCCTACAAAAGTACCTACTGAAGCATTTTTATAAAATGCTGTTTGTGCTTTTGTCTGATCTAAGTAAAAATACTCATTTAATGTACAGCTTGTATTGTTAGGTGTTGCACTCCAACAAAGTGTTAAGGCATCGTTATTACTAGATATAATACGCACATACTCTGTTTGATTTCCATCATTCACATCTCTATAAGCAATTTCACCATCTTCCGTAATATTATAGTCATGGTTAAAGCCTGTAGCAGTCGGTTCATTTAAAGCGACCCCATTACTAGCCATTTTTGAATCTGTAAAACTCATACCAAGCATTTTATGAGTAGTTTCGCCTGCATTTGTATCAGAGAAAACATTATAAAGTGTTTTACCATTGAGCCATGCTGTACTAAACTTAGCTATATTTGCTAAGTATGATTGTTTTGTAGTTAAAACAACAGTATTCGCACTAGTAATCCCTGTTTGAGAATACGTAGCATCACCTACAACAGCATGTCCTTCAATGTCTCCATATACTGATGTTGTTACTTTAAAATCTCCATCAAATGTAAATGAGTTATTAGAACCTTTTGTCGTTACAAGACCATTTAAAATCATATAATTCTTAGGACTTGAACTTTCACCATAGTCTATTGTTCTTTCATAGTTATGATAAAAATTAGAACTTATTATCTCCCCTGATGTTTGCATTAATGCAGTACCTTTGAATCTCTTATCAGCAATAGTTGAAGATGAAGAACCTCCAGAATATTTAAGAACTTTTCTCTGAGTAATTGCTTTATCGAAAGTGACATTTAATGTACTAGAATCAATTCTCGAATATGTTTTTGTATTGGTAAAAACTGTGCCATTTTGATTGCTCGATTCATATGCTGAAGTATTAATATCTACATTTGCATATGCTACATTATACGTAACATATAATTTATCTGCAGCAAAAGTATACACTCGAGTTAAATCATACTCTTTTTGAGTAGCTTGAAAATAAGATTCTTTTTGTGTAATAGTTTTTTGCACCTTATCTATACTTAATAATCCTGTTTTCTGGCTTACATTTGAATCTAAAACTATAGATGTAGCATTGATATCACTTGCATCATAAAATTCTCCTTGATTCATAAAATTATCAAGGTTTTTTCCTAAAACATAAGCAAATTTTTCAGCATTTGTACTCTCTTGTGTAGCTTCTACACTACTTGCAATAAATGGTAAAGCAAGGCTCTGTTTATATGCAATTATAGATTCACTTGCAGTAGAACCTAATACGCTTACTAATTGTGCTTTTAAACTACTGTTAGTAAACAAGTTCATCTCTTGCACAATACTAGCTTCACCATTTGAAACATTCACTTTTAATGATGATTTACCAGCAGTAGACTTTGCAAGGTCTTTTCCTAATACAACCACTTCATCTATTATAAAGCCAGTAGGAATTTTAAAATCTGCTTTATTCCCTGATGGAATAACAGCATCGAGAGTGATTATATTACTAATATCAACTGTCGCAGCAAGTGCTCTAAAAAGCCCTCTTCCAAGACCTCCAGCACTGTTTTCATAGTGTCCTTTTGCAACAACTACTGGATCTTTTACCGTATCTAAACCCTCAACAAGCACTGACTTTGCTTCTAAGGAATTCTTTTTTGCAAGTATATATGGTGCTAGTCTTAACTGTGTATTTAATTCACCACTGTATTTAGCGCTCACATTTCCATCGTTAGCACCTACAATCCAATCGGATCCACTAAAATAAAGATATGTTAATTCATCAGCGGTAACATTAAGATCTGCAGCGCTATGTCCCTCTAGAATAGCTCCCGATATCATTTCTCCTACAACCATCCTTTTTTAATCCCTTTGCGCCTTTAACTGTAATATCTGCGCCGATAATTACAGCATAACCCTTATCTTTAATTTTATTATATTTTGGAATTTTTAAAATACTATCATACGGCGTTATAAACACTGTGATATCACCACCAGCTTTTGTATTAAAAGCATCTGTTTTTTGACCAATAAGCACTTTGATTTTGTCATCTGCACTTGTAATAGGGATATGAATTGGTCTCGCTAATGCAGCAACATTACTCGAGGAAGAACCAATAGTTGTGTCATTTTTAGACGCTGTAACCCCTTCTACATCTAAAGTAGTGCTTGAAATATTAAGCTCTTCTACTTCTACCTCTTTAAGTTGTGTTGAAACAACAAGCGTCCCAATAACTGCTGGTGTAGTTTGATTTTTATAAGCTAATTCATTTGTTAATTCTGATTCATTCACATCTTTTATGAATTCAACTTTATCTTCTTTTTCATTCAGGGCAATATCCGCGTATGCATTTTGAAGCTGACCTGTGCTATTTTTAAGTTTTAGATACTTTGCAACCTCAGCAAGCTTGCTTCTGTATATTGCTTTATTCTCTTTACCTTTCATCGTACTTTTGAACAATGTGGTTTCATTTGTTTCATCACTTGACATAAGAGATGTGATATTATCATCTACTTCACTCAATCCGCTAAGTGTGGTGTTTAAGTCCTGCAAATAAGATTGAAATGTTAGAGGATTCATATCTTTTGCGCCAGCACCTGTGAGCGTTGTAAACATTAAAAATTCTAAAGTACCAAGTGCATCGTCATTGTCGCGAGGATCGGTAGTATTTAAATCACTTGAACCCTCAGCTATTAATAAATACTCCGTATTATCTTCAAGTATATAATCAAGATTGTATTCACCTTTTGCATTTGTTGTTACTACCGGTTCACCGCTTGTGTAGTTTCCATCATAGTTTAAATCCAAAAACACTCTTGCATTTTCAATAGGTCCATCTCTAACAGTTCCACTTATCGTGCTAACATTTGCTGTATTGAGAGATGTTGTATTTGTATCACCACCAGATCCACCACTACACCCACTCAACAAGAATGTTAATACAGTAGCAGCTACTGTACTTATATATATATTTTTCATGACTCTCCTTTTCATAGATTAAAACATATTACAA
>JGI10211J34971_10003668_pt1 | contig 12276 bp, 8 predicted proteins | sample Etolagsediment_FD_34971 | JGI IMG/M metagenome (IMG submission 34971) | reverse complement strand
AACGGCTCTTTCCGAAAAGTGACTGATGCAGATTTTCAGATGAGACAGAAATACACCCGATAAGTTCCCAATTCAGCTAAAATTTACCCACAAANCCGCGATNAACCCCGAAAAAATGATGGCGCTTTAAACAACATTCCACCAACGCCCCTTCTTCTGTAGAGACAAGGCACGCCTTGTCTCCGCGACGGCCGCCCAAAAAAACTTGATATAGTACTCCAACTTTGGTTTTATTTGGCACAATGTAATCTTGTAGCGCCAAGCATGCAAACACAGTGCTGAGTTTTGAGTGATGAGTGCTGAGATTGACAAAAATTCTCAATACGCATCACTCAAAACTCATACCAAACGACTTGTTTCCATAAATTTGCGTCTGAAAGCAAATATAATACCAAGAAAAACCTTAGTTGGAGTACTATAACCGAGTGAAAAAACTGTTTTCGGACACCCCAGATCAAGCCTATGTTCAGGCAGTGTTGGACATCATCCGCGGGAATTTGCTTCATGTNCTGCATGCAACTGGTCTTGCCGGTTTGGCGCGGCGCATGCGGCACAATCTACTTTTGGCGATAAGTAAAGGATGCCGAATTGCTTTTCAATTTTGTTCCATTAACCGGTTTACTGCATCCAAAACAGGCAAAGCCAGTGTTTTTCCTTTGTTAAATGGGATTACCCGTTTGCCTGGATAAACTATCCATTCTTCTAACGGGTTCAGATTTTTACATCCTTCGTAAAAGCCCCTGCCGGGTCTTGGTGTTGATCCGGCCTTTATTTCAACAGCAATTTTCACCTGCCCACCGGATATCAGCAGCAAATCGATTTCACTGCCGCCACTTGTGCGCCAGAATGCCAGTTCCCAACCCAGGGGAAGGCAGGCTGCCAATTGTTCAATGACCAGGATTTCCCATGACGTTCCTTTTACAGGGTGACCCAGCAGCTGTTGTCTGTTTTTGATTCCCAGCAGTGCATGTAAAAGACCCGTATCCCTGATATACACCTTGGGAGATTTAATCAGTCTTTTACCCATATTTTTGTGAAATGGCTGCACACGCCGTACTAAAAGGGTCTGTTGAATTGCATCCAGATAGCGGCCGGTTGTCGTGGCTCCAATGTCAAGGCTTCTGGCAAGTTGTGCCTTGTTCCAGAGCTGTCCGTGGTTGTGCGCAAGCATTTGCATGAAACGCCACATTCTTTCAGCCGGTAGATTAAAGCCCAGTAAACCCAAATCCCGTTCCACCACATCCCGTAGATAATGTATCCGCCACTGCAAACTTGTGAAAGCATCATCCGCCAGAAAGGAAGGCGGAAAACCGCCACGGACCCACAACTTGTCGAGGCTGTTTGTACTGGAATTTATTTCCGATACGATAAATGGCGTCAATTCCAGGGTGATGATACGGCCAGCCAGGCTTTCGGCACTTTGACGCCGCAGATCAGGAGAGGATGATCCAATCAGCATAAATCTACCCGGTTTTCGTTTCTGATCCACCAACACTCTTATTGCCGGGAAAAGAGCGGGCATCCGCTGGGCTTCATCTATGATGACAAGCTCATCCCGGTACTGCTCCAGAGCAAAAACCGGATCCTCGAGCGCAAATTGATCGGCCGGGTTTTCAAGATCGAAAAAATGGACGGTCCCGTTCTTTTTGATGAATTGGCGCGCAAGGGTTGTCTTACCACACTGCCTTGGCCCGATTATCGCTGTCACCGGCGATGTGGCCAGAGTTATTTGAACTGTTTTGTAAAGTTGCCTTGATATCATACTTGCAAAATAGCATGTATTATGGTTGAAATGCAAGGTTTAAAACGAAGGGATCAGATTTGTCGCGGTAATTCTAATTATGGCAACCAAATCGAGATCGAAATCGGGATCGAAATCAATATCTGGGTTGTCAATTCGATACCGATACCGATTTATGTGCCGTAAATTGCTGATAATTCGGGGAAGGTGTTGACAAGAATATCAAAATATCTGAAATTGATTTTCAAACAGCCATCCTTAATGAAATTGGAATGTCGACGTGACGCCCAGCCAGTGGAAAATTGCCCTGATCGATGACGAGCCCGACATCCGCGAGGTGACCGAATTGACCCTGACTGATGGGGGGTATCAAGTGGCCTGCGCGGCCGACGGCATGGCGGGCATGGAATTGTGCCGGCGCTGGCTGCCGCAAATTGCCATTACCGATATTCGGATGCCGCGCATGGATGGATTGACGCTGCTGCAAACCTTGAAGGACGAACTGCCGGACATCCAGGTCATTGTGATCACCGCGTTTGGTGAAATGGATGTCGCCATACGCGCCCTGCAGCTGGATGCGTCCGATTTTATCACCAAACCGATCAATGACCAGGCCCTGCACCTGGCATTGGACCGGGCTCAGGAACGCTATCTGGCGCGCCGTCAGATTCAATGCCACACTGAGTGGCTGGCTCGCGAAAATGCCCGCAACCTGCAAGAGCTGCAACACACCGTGGCCCTGCGTAAAAACCTGATTGAAAATTCAATCGACGCCATCGTGGGCTGCGATGCTGCCGGCCAAATTGTCATATACAACCAGGCCATGGCGCAATTGACCGGCATTGGCGCCGCCCAGGCGATTGGCCGTTTGAATGTTGCCCACTATTTTCAGACGGAACACTGGCAGGCGTTGCAACGCGAACTGGCCAATGCCCAGCCCGCGGGCCGGCTGTATCTGTTTGAAACCATTCTCAGTGTCAATGCCACGGCCCCCATACCGGTTCAACTGTCCAGCGGCACGCTGGATGACGGCGGCCGCGTCTTTTTCTTGCGCGATTTGCGCAAAATTCGACAAATGGAACGTCAGATGCAGGATCAAGCGCGCATTTTGCACCAGGATAAAATGATGGCCCTGGGCAAGCTTGCCGCCAGCGTCACTCACGAAATCAACAATCCGCTGGCCGGCGTGCTGAACTATTGCCGCCTGATGCAGCGCATCCTCAACCGCGGGCCATTGGATGCCACCGGTCAGGCCAAATTCAGCCGGCATCTGGACCTGGTGGAAACCGAGATCTCCCGCTGCGCAGACATCGTTTCCAGCCTGCTGACATTTTCACGGCATGCCTCACCGAATTTTGCCGCCATGCAGATCGAGCCCATGATCAGCCGCGGCGTGTTGATTTGCCGGCATAAACTGACATTGCAGCAGATCGAATTATCCGTGACCATTGCCCCGAATCTGCCGATGGTGTTTGGTGACTTCAATCAGCTGCAGCAATGCTTGATCAACTTGATCTTCAATGCCGCCGATGCCATGCCCGATGGCGGCAAGCTATCTATTGAAGCCTGCCTGAACCCGAACCGATCCCATATCGTCATCAGCGTATCGGACACCGGCGAGGGCATCGATTCTGCGTCTCAGCCCATGGTTTTCGAACCGTTTTTCACCACCAAACCCGCCGGTCGGGGCACCGGCCTGGGCCTGCCGACCGTGCAAGCCATTATGCAAAATCATCGCGGTACGGTCACCTTTGAAAGCCAACCCGGCCGGGGCGCCTGTTTTTTTCTGACCCTGCCGATCGATTCGCCACAACCGGCAATGCCTCGAGGGCATACATGACATTTCCGGCAACCGGCGCCATTGACAGCCGGCAATGGTTGACCTTGCTCGACGAGATCAATATCGGCGCCTTCACGATCGATCTGAATCGCCGCATCACGGCCATGAATGTGAGCGCCCGCAATCTCATGGGGTTGCAAGACATCGAGGTGGTGGGCATCGATTGTCTGGAAGTTTTTTGCGGCGTGCCCTGCCTGATGCGCTGTCGCATGGAAAACAGCCAGTCCGCTGAAAGCGAGTGCCTGGAGTGGGACAACCTGGAAAGCCAAAGCCGACGGGACATCGTTACCCGCCTGTCAACCGCGCTGGTCGACAAATCCGGCCGGGTGTGCGGCTGTTTGACCATTTTGCAGGACCATTCCCGGCTGACGGATCTGATCCAGCGTCTGCACTATGAAGAGCGCCGCCTGAAAATGATTCTGGATCACCTGAACATCGGCATCTTCACGGTTGACTGCAACGGCAACATCACTTTTTTCAACACGGCCATCGAAACCATCACCGGTTTTCAGCGCCAGGACGTCATCCAAACACCATGCGCCGGCGTGTTTGGCGAGCGCGCGGCCCAATGCATTCTCAAGCCATCGGCCAAACGCATTTCGGAAAAACCCTGCAGCCAGATCCGCTGTGAAATTCGCACCCGCCAGGAAGATGCCCTGCCCGTGCAAACCGATTACATGCCGCTGCAAAACGACAAGGGCAAAATTGTCGGCGGTCTGGCCACTGTGCAGGATCTGACGCTGGCGCAGCAATTGGATCAGGTCATCAGCGATCGCTACACGTTTCATCACATGATCGGCAAAGAACCGATCATGCAGCGCATTTTCGACATGGTGCGCGTGGTGGCCCCCAGTGAAGCCACGGTGCTGATCGAGGGCGCCACGGGCACGGGCAAAGACTTGCTGGCCAAGGTGATTCATTCAGCCAGCCGCCGGGCCGACAAACCGTTTGTCAAAATCAACTGCGCGGCCATTCCCGCCAATTTATTGGAATCAGAGCTGTTTGGTTATGTTCGCGGCGCCTTTACCGGTGCGGATCGCAACAAGCAGGGGCGCTTTCAGGAGGCGGACGGCGGCACCATTTTCCTGGATGAAATCGGCGACCTGCCGCTGTCGCTGCAAGCCAAGCTGCTACGCGTGATTGAAGATCGGGAGTTTTATCCACTCGGCAGCCGGCATACCGCTCATGTGGACATTCGTATTTTGTCGGCAACCAATCGCGGGTTGCATAAACTGGTGACCAAGCGGCGCTTTCGCGAAGATCTGTTTTATCGCTTGAATGTCATGCGCATCGAATTGCCCTCACTGGAAAATCGACGCGGAGACTTGCCGCTGCTGGTGCGCCATATTATGCGCCGCCTGTGCGCCGTCAAGGCTGTGCCGCCGCCGCCGATCTCGGAAAACGCGCTCAAGGTGTTACTCAATTACGATTATCCGGGCAACATTCGCGAGTTGGAAAATATTCTGGAACATGCGTTGATCATCAGCCAGTGTCGGTGCATCGACCCCCATCATTTACCCGATTATGTGCGCGGCCGCGCCTATCACGCGCCTGTACCCGTAATCAAACCCAACCGCCGGGACGGCACGCGCCAAAAATTGTTGCACTGCCTGAAACGCAATCAATGGCATCGACGCCGCACCGCCGAGGCCATGGGCATCGATCGAACGACTTTGTGGCGCCAAATGAAAAAATACGATCTCCTGGGACCAATCGATGAAATGGATGGCAGCGCATAGCAGCTTGACCGCGTATCGCGCAATGAAAGATGTTGCGCGTGCAAAGCAACTATCATGAAACATATTTTTATATAAATTACCTGATAGTTGTAATGAATAATGCAACACCATGCATCATTGCGCAACTTATTTCACTATTGCATTTTGAACATAGCGCTGATAAGCTCTTAAATATCAATCAGTTCCATAAAAAAAGCATACTGGCACAACATCTGCTAAGGTTGTGCCAGACGTTATGATCACCTTTCGAAACCCTTATGGCGCCAAAACCCAAAAGGCCAACCGATCTATGCTGAAAGGATTTGCATATGAGCATATTCGAACCGACCCTGATCGCTTTTGTGTGCAACTGGTGTACCTACACGGCAGCGGACCTGGCCGGCACCGCCCGGCTGATTTACCCCCAGAACATTCGCCTGGTGCGCGTCATGTGTACCGGCATGGTCGACCCCCAATACATTCTCAAAGCCCTGCTGGAAGGCGCTGACGGCATTCTGGTCAGCGGCTGCCATCCGGGCGATTGCCATTATATCAACGGTAACTACAAGGCGCGCAGGCGAATCAAGTTGCTCAAGGCCATTTTGCCCCAGTTCGGTTTTGCCCCTCAACGGCTGCGGCTGACCTGGATCGGCGCCAGCGACGGTATCACGTTTGCCGAAACCATCAAGCAAATGACTGAACAGATCCGCGCCCTGGGACCTAACGAGGCGGATTTGAAAATGGTTATATAGCGCAGGCATCTGTCAGCCACCCCGGTAAAGACTGTTATACTGCACTGAAAACCCCTATTTATTCAGGAGGATTGCAATGACGACAACGGTCCCGATCAACGTGACCGATCACAATATTGCAGATGCATTGCGCCGGCTGCTGCGCGCGCTGTTTGAGTCCGGCCAGATTCAGGCCCTGCTGGCCCCGACGCTGGGCCATGATCGAACCACCATCATGCCGGCACTGATTCATGACCCTGAACAGATTGACCGCGTCATGGCCATCAGCCCGGCCTTTGCCGTCAATTCGGCCAAGCTGGCTGCAAGGCTCACCCGCAAATCACCAGGCATCCGGCTGGCGGCGGTGCTCAGGCCATGCGAACTGCGCGCATTTATCGAATTGGCCAAGCTCAAGCAGGCCTGTCGTGAAGACATCATCGTGATCAGCATCGATTGTCCAGGCGCTTATTCCAACCGCATCTGGGCTGAAAAAACCGCCCAAACCGATGCGGTCTCACTGACTGAGCATTTTATCGATCAGGCCCTGGCCGGTCATGATGATCCGGACCTGTCAACCGCCTGTCGCATCTGCATCGAGCCTGTTGCCGAACAGGCTGACATCCGCATCAACCTGTTTGCCCAAAATGCCGCCAACCAGATACCGGCCATTTCCCAGACACCGGCCGGCCAGCAGGCGCTGGATGCCATCCCCCCTGCCGATGCCGCCGACTGCCATTTATCCGGAAATTTTGAATCCGAACTGATCGCCCGCCGACAGGCTGAACGCGACCGCACGTTGCAGGCCACCGGCAAAGCGGTCGATCATCCGCATCAATTGGCCGCCTATTTGAACCGCTGCGTCAATTGCTACAATTGTCGCGTGGCCTGTCCGGTATGCTATTGCCGTGAGTGCGTGTTCGTTACCGATGTGTTTGATTACGAGCCGGCCCAATACATCAATCGGGCCACTCGCCGCGGGGCCGTTCGCATGCCCACCGACACCCTGTTTTATCACCTGACGCGCCTGACCCACATCGGCCTGTCGTGCGTGGGCTGCGGCCAATGCGCCAATGCCTGCCCCAATGACATTCCCCTGGCCGAACTGTTTATCATGACGGCCGAAACCGCCCAAAACGAGTTTGATTACCGGGCCGGTCGGCGCCTGGATGAGGCCCTGCCCCTGTCGGTCTTCAACAAAGATGAATTTACCGATGTCGTGGGCATGCAAGACCCGGAGGTCAACCCATGACAGCCGAAGACAGACATGTCATCGTGGTCGGCGCCGGCGTTGGCGGGTTGCGCAGCGCCCTGGATCTGGCTGCATGCGGCTGTGAGGTCACGGTGGTCGAACGCGCGGCGCATATCGGCGGCGTGTTGACGCGGCTGGATTACCAGTTTCCCAACGACCATTGCGGCATGTGCCGCATGTTGCCCGCGGTTGAACGTGAAGGCTGCGCGCACAACTGCCTGCGGCGTGAATTTTCCCATGACCGCATTCAAATTTTAACCCACACCGAAGTGATCGGCATCAGCGGGCAAGCCGGCCGGTTTCGCGCCACGCTGCGGCGCTCCGCCCCTGGCGTAAATCCCCGGCGCTGCATTGCCTGCGGCATCTGCAGCGATGTATGCCCCATCGAAACCGCGGATGCATTCAATGACGGCCTGACATCACGCAAAGCCATCTACCGGCCCGTTGCGCCGGCATCGCGCGCACCGTTTACGATCGACCTAGAGACCTGCACGCGCTGTGGCGCCTGCCAGACCGCTTGCCCGACCGGCGCCATCGACCTGGCCGCGTGCGATACCTTCCGCATCCTAGTCGTTGATGATGAAGCCATTATGCGCCAGTCTTTGCAAGATTGGCTGGAAGATGAAGGATTTTCCGTAGCTACCGCGGCCAGCGGAGCTGAGGCGCTCGATCATTTAGCCCAAATGCCGGTTCAGTTGATGCTGACCGACATCAAAATGCCCGGCATGGATGGTGTCGAGCTGCTGCGCCGCGCCCTGGAGGCCCAGCCTGAGCTGAAAGTTATTTTGATGACCGCCTACGCCACGGTCGACACGGCCGTGGCGGCCATGAAAATCGGCGCGCTGGACTATCTGGTCAAGCCGTTTGACACCAACGATTTGATCCCCATGGTGCAACGGGTTCAACAGGAAACAATGGCCGCTAACGACCAAATCCTGGAGGCGGCCGCGATTATATTGAACACCGGAACCCGCGCTCATGATCCGACCGGCGGTAAAAACGTTTATGGTCTGGGACGGCTGGAAAACGTGCTGACCGCGCCCACGCTGGAACGGCTGATCAGCGCCGGCGGGCCCACGGCCGGCCACGCCCAATTGATTTACAAGGGCCGGCCGGCGCAAAAAATCGCCTGGCTACAATGCGTGGGCTCGCGCGATGTGCAGCAAGCCGGCGATTTTTGCGCCGGCGCCTGCTGCATGTACGCGCTCAAGCAGGCCGTCCAGATCAAAAAACGATTTGGCGCGCGCATGCAAACCACCCTGTTTTATATGGATATGCGCGCCTTCGGCAAATCTCATGATCAATACCGCCAACGCGCAAGCCAGATTTATGGGGTCAATCTGGTCCGCAACCGCATTCACTCACTCACGGCCGATGAATCTACCGGTCAGTTGCTGGCGCGTTATATCGATGATGCCGGACAAACGCAGAGTGAAGCCTTTGATCTGGTGGCGCTTTCCACGGGTCAGCGGCCGGCGGACTTGCCGGAAATGCCGGTGGCGCTTGAAACCAACCGCTGGGGCTTTATTCAGCCCCAGGCATTCGACCCGACCCGCACCTCGGTTGACGGCATTTTTTGCGCAGGGGCCGGCGCAGCCGGCCGGGATATTGCCGACACATTGATCCAGTCATCGGCCGCGGCGGCCGGCGCTGCGCAACTGGCTGTCAATGCCCCGCCACATCCGCCGACAGCCACCAATGCCGCGTCCAAACGGCGCAACGTAACCTGCGAGCAACCATCCATATTGGCACTGATTTGCACGTGCAATGACAAGTTGTTATCCGCTGAGCAGGCCGAAGCCATCGCCCATCGCCTGTCAGCCGACCCCTATGTCAAACGCGTACACGTTTGCCGCGACCTGTGCGATCCCGCGCAACGCAAACATCTTGAATCGATAGCCGCCGAGCCGGTTTTCAATCGTCTGTTGATCGGCGCCTGCCATGGCCGCAAAGATGTGCGCCACTGGGCTGGGCATGCCGAATTGGCGCCGCATCTGGCCATGTTTGCCGACATCTTTGCCCCGCCCTGGCCCCAGGCTGACACCGGCGCCTGGCACGGCGATACGCGCCAGATGATCACGATCCTTCAAACCACTGTCGAGCAATTGAAACATGCTGATCCACAGCCACGTCTGGCCATGCCGATGCATCAGCGGGCACTGGTGATCGGTGGCGGCATCGGCGGCATGCAGGCCGCTTTGACCCTTGCCGGCATGGGCTATCCGGTCGATTTAGTGGAAGTCGATGACAAGCTGGGCGGCAACCTCAACTGGCTGCGCACCACCCTGGATGAGCAGTCTCCGGCCGAATTCAATGAACAAGCGCAGCAAGCCGTGCGTGATCACGAATTGATTACGCTTCATCTGAGCAGCCGGGTGGTCGGCACGGCTGGCGTCGCCGGCGCGTTTCAAAGCGTGATCGCGCCGGCCGCCGGCCCGGCCGTCACCATCGATCACGGGGTGGTCATTGTCGCCACCGGCGGCAGCCAGGCCTCGCCGCAGGGCCGCTACCATCATGGCGACAGCCCGGCCGTCATCACCCAGCAAGAGCTGGAAATCGCGCTGGATGCCGACACCATAGACCTGGCCCGATCATCCGGCATCGCCATGATTCAATGCGTGGGCTCACGCGCGCCGGACCGGCCCTATTGCTCCCGAATCTGCTGTAACAGCAGCATCAAGCATGCGCTGGCCATCAAAAAACGACAGCCGGATCTGCCGGTTTATATTTTTTATCGCGATATGATGACCTATGGATTCAATGAAACTTATTTTACCCAGGCCAGACAGGCCGGCGTCATTTTTTTCCAGTTTACCGCTGATACGCCACCACAGGTCTCGCTGGTGGACACCCACCCGCCAGGCGTCCGGATCAGCGTCATCGATCCCATTCTTGGCCAGCCGGTCGAAGTGACTGTCAGCCTGCTGACGCTGGCGACCGGCATCACCGCGCACCTGCCGCAACACTGTCCCCAAATGGTCGGCATCAACGCCGATGACATGGGCTTTTTTGCCGAGGCCGACCCCAAATGGCGTCCTGTCGAGAGCCAAACCGAAGGGGTATTCGCCTGCGGCCTGGCCCTGGGGCCGCGATCGATTCCTGAAACCGTTGCCAGCGCCCAGGCAGCGGCCCAGCGCGCGTTGGCGCTGCTTGCCCAGCCACGCATTTGCGCGGGAACGCGTATCGCCCTTCAGCGTCGCTCGCTATGCGCCCAATGTGAACGCTGCATCCAGGCCTGCGCTTTCGATGCCCGCCATCTCGATCCAGACACCGGCGTGATCACGGTGCATCCCGGCATATGCCGGGGCTGCGGGGCCTGTATGGCTGTTTGCCCCAACGGCGCCGCCATATTAAAAGACTGCCCCCCGGCACAAATGCTCAGTATCATCGAAACCACGCTGCATGCAGAGCCACACATCCAAGGAGCAGATGCATGAAATCATCTCCCACATCCATTTCACCGCTTCAACCGGACAACGCATTTGCAGAGCTGCGCCACCAGTTGCAAGCCTGCATGCAATGCGGCGCCTGCAGCGGCTCATGCCCCAATGTGTTTGCCATGGATCAGCCCCCGCGCATGCTCTGGCAGCGCATTATCCGCGGCCGGCAACCGGTTTTGTCCAGCCACACATTTGCCTTGTGCAGCGCCTGTTATATGTGTACCCTGCGCTGTCCACGGGGCCTGCCGCTGACCGAGGCCATGGCCACGCTCAAACAGATCGCCGCAGCCCGACATCAACCCGGCGCACGGATCGAGCACGCGTTTCACGCCAGCTTCCTGCAATCGATCCGCCGGCATGGCCGGGTAAGCGAAACCGGCTTTATGACGCGCTTTTTTCTGACCGCCGGCAGCCCACTGCTGCCGTTTCGCTTCATGCCGCTGGGCATACGCCTGATGCGCCGGGGCCGCATTGACTGGCGCATGCCGGCCGGCGCGCCCAGCAAACTGGCCGCCCATTTCGACAAAGCCGCCCAACTAACGGCAACCGATACATCCACCGGTACATCCAAGGAGTAGATGGCGCATGGCATATCTGTATTATCCAGGCTGCTCACTAACCGGCACGGCGCGCGACTATGATATCAGCACGCGGGCCATAATGCGTGGGCTGGGCATCGAACTGACGGAAATAACCGACTGGACCTGCTGCGGCGCCAGCGCCGCCGACGCCGTCGATCCCCTGCTGTCACTGTCGCTGCCGGCGCGCAACCTGGCGCTGGCCCAGCAAAACCGGAATGCGCTGGATATCATGGCGCCGTGCAGCGCATGCTATCTCAATTTGTTAAAAGTCAGCCGTAAACTGAGCCGGCGCCCCGATCTGCGACCGGCAATCGATGAGGTGCTGGCCACCGAGCAACTGAAATTGAGTGGAAGCGGTCCACGCGTGCGTCATCTGCTGGATGTGATGTCACAGGACATCGGCGCCGCAGCCATTGCCAATGCCGTCAGCCGCCCCCTAAGCGATCTGACCATCGCCCCTTACTATGGCTGTCAATGTCTGCGCCCCTATCCGGTGTTCGATGATCCGGAAACGCCCACGACCATGACCGATCTGATTGCCGCTACCGGCGCCGGCGTTCATCGATGGACTCAGGCCGCGCGCTGTTGCGGCGCAGCCAATGTCAACATCCATGCGGTTGCCGGTATCACGCGCATCGCAAGCATCCTGGATGATGCGCGCGGCGCCGATGCCATCGCCACCGTCTGTCCGATGTGCCAAATCAATCTGGAAGCCTATCAAAAACAGGCTGCCGCGCGCCTTGGGCGCGACGCGACAATCAGCATTATCTACCTGCCCCAGCTCATCGGATTGTCCATGGATATCACGCCGGAACAGCTTGGCCTTGATCTGAACCTGTCGCTCACGGCTGCATTTCAAGCTAAAATCAGCCCGGCGAAACGATCTGACGGCTGATTTTTGAGCGCTGAAAATCGTTGCCGATTTCAGCGCCCACCAATCACTCAAAATTTATTTTTGATCACTCACTCATGAATC
>JGI10211J34971_10003667_pt1 | contig 12277 bp, 11 predicted proteins | sample Etolagsediment_FD_34971 | JGI IMG/M metagenome (IMG submission 34971) | reverse complement strand
CAATGGCAGCGGATATAAATGGATACAATTTAAATTGAACACCTTGGAGTGTAAAATACAATTTCTTAACCCCAAAAAATTGCATAATTACTTGTAGAAATGGCGAAATTATACCATCAGAAAGTGCCGACATTATTTTATCAAATGAGAAACCTAATGCAAATGCGATGAATGTGCTGATAATTGCGAAATTGGCAAAAAATTTAGTCATTTCTGGATATTGTTTTTTTTCTAATTTTGCTTCAACCATACTTTATGTAACAAGAAAAAAAAATGATTTTAAAAATTGTTTAATTTATAAAATAAAAAGATGTATTTTTTCTACTCTAAAACAGGCTTAAATCGTCCAATCCCACCACATTTAGTAAATGATTTTGAATCCATTAAATGGAATGAAGGTGAACGTATCACCATTGATAGTCCGGAACATCTCCAAACCGAAATGTGGACAGAAGCAGGCAGAAATCAAGGACAGCGTATTTGGAAATATCGTATTTACAATATCCGCCATATTATCATTGATGAAGGCATGATTTTGGAGCATTAGTTAGGTGGTGCATAAATTAGACTGCGTTTAAGTTGGGTTTCTCCATCATTATGTTGTGTAAGAAGAATGTTAACATTAGAGTAAGCAGTGCCAATATCAGCGCCAGTTATTGTTAATTCTTTCCAAAGTATTTTGTTAAAGAAAAATAATAGTGTTGGCATTGCAACTATTGAGAATGCATCGGCAATGCGAGGAAAACGTTGAACATCAATTTGAATTATAAGAATACGGTTGCCATAGAATTTCTCCATTTGGTCAAGTAAAGGTGTGAACATGTTACAGGGTGTGCACCAATTAGCGGTAAAATTAACTAAAACAATGCGGGGGTCGGTGTTAATAATTTTGTGGAGTTGTTCAAGTGTACCAATATTTGTAATCATATAAGATAACAAATATTTAATTTTCGGTTATTTCATCTTTTCTAAATGTATTAATAAGCATAAGTTCCATAGCAGCCAACAATTTGTGGAAAATAGGTTTGTAAGCCTTTTTCTGGTCATTTGTTAAATGACAATCATACATAAAATAAGAAATGTAATAGTCTATCGCTTCAGAGAATTCATTGTAATTTTTAACTGCCATTGCCGACAATTTGGTAGCAAATGTATCAATTTCTATATCAATAATATCTTTGTATGTGCGTATAAGAGTTGTTAAAACATTGTCTTTGGTTTCAAAATTCCACTGCGTACCATTGTACACTTCTAAATGCATGTTTTTCGGTGTTTTCATTCTTATATTGTGATAGCGCAATTCTTTATGATTAAAATGATATTGGGCAACCAATTCTGGTAAACCTTTATAAGGATTTTTAATGGTATTTACAATCAATTGTGGATTAACATTTATAAATTTTTCCATGCCAAATGGGAAAAGGTATTTATCACCAAAAAGGCTTAAATATTTATTTTTCAAAAATCTATTTTCAATAAGCATATTGTCAATTTCATTATCAAACAATTCTATTAGTTCTATGTATCGCCTGCGAACAGGACAAACTGTATTCATATGACGATTACGATGACTATTAGAACTAAATAATTTATTACAATATATACAAACTGGTTGCATAAAATCAGCATTGTAAATGGTTAAATTATTGGTTAAACCATGGTAGGGTATTTTTTCTTTTGCAGTTTTTTTAACATATTCTGGGTCTATAACATTGGGAACAGAAACATTATCTAAAATGGCAGTGCAACTATTTTTGCGTTGAATATGGTAGGTATAATTTCCTTTATGATTAAATATTTTTTTGCATTTTTCGCATTGATATTGTACCATATTATAAAGAGATTACTAAATATTTTTTAAATTGGCGCAGAGAAAAAAATGAATGTTTTTAAGTTAAAACTATTAAAACAAAAATATTTAAAATGGAAACTCCTATAAAACTAAAAGGGGATAGCCAGTTGAATGCATTAATTGGATATGGCCAATCGGGATTGGTTAATTTAGGAAACACATGTTTTTTAAACACTGCTCTCCAATGTTTAAGCAGTGTGAAATTTTTTATGGGATATTTTTTGAGTGACCAATATTTGGAGGACATCAACATGAAAAAGAAAGAGCATGAATTCGTGGAGCAGTATGCAGAACTGATGAAAGTTTTTTGGCAGGAAAATTGTGATATTAAGCCAACAGGTTTAAAGGATGTTATGGGGAAATTTTACGACCCATATGCAGGATTTCGTCAGAATGATAGTGCAGAGTGTTATGCAAAAATTGTAGAACTTTTACATGAGGGAATGTGTTACAATGTAGAAATAACTCCGATTATTAAAACCGCAGAGCCTACCCAGTTGGACAAAATTAAATTGGAAGCAATTGCAGAGTGGAAGCGTAGATATAGTAACAATTATTCCATACCACTAAAATTGTTCCATGGACAATATTGGTCAAGAAGTAAGTGTATGGAGTGTGGGAATATATCAAGTTCTTATGACCCATTTGGGATAATAAATTTGCCAATAACTAAAAGTACAAATACTTTAGAAGATTGTATTAATGAGTATGTATTGAGTGAGACAATGGATGGAGGAAACCAGATAGTTTGCGAAACCTGTGATAAAAAATGCATTGGGAAGAGGAAATCAACAGTTTGGAAGATGCCACCAGTATTAACCATTTGCTTTAATAGATATGATGATTTTGGAAGAAAAATTGCTAAACATATTGAATATCCCATTAACAAGGTATCATTTAGTACACTTGCAGAGAGACAAGAGGATAAACGGGCGATTTATGATTTAGTAGCAGTTGCAAACCACAGTGGTGGTTTACAGGGAGGTCATTATTGGTCTTATGGAAAGGGAGCAGATGGCAAATGGTATTGCTACAATGATGAATCAGTGGATGAGATGGACAAGATAAGTGATGTTGTATCTAATACGGCATATTATATTGTTTATGTGAAGCGTGGTATTTCGTCGGAGATTGTTATTTCTTAAATTAAAATCTTATTATAAAATAAATGGATATAAGAAAAACATTTGTTGGGAATGCAAATAAAACTTTTTTAAATCGTATGAAGAATACAGCACAAGCATACAATCCAACACAATGGATTGGCTGGGGATTAATTTATTTTATTGTAGCAATTGTTGTCAGTTATTTAACAGTTATGACCACCAAATATTTAGCAACCCATTGTCCACATAAGAGAAATTGGTTTTCATATATTTTCCGTTTTTGTTTTAGTGATGTTTGTGAGATACCCCACCAGAGGGTAACAACAAATATACATTGGATGAAGCCGAAACCGCAGACAACAGATAGAACAAAACCTCCTGTGGAAGTGAATGTAAATAAGTTGGAGAAACCGGAGCAAGTATTTCATATAGGGAATCAAGATTATACCTATAAACAGGCGAAATGTAAATGTGAGAGTTACAATGCAAAATTGGCGACATATGGTCAGATAGTGGATGCCTATAATAAGGGCGCAGATTGGTGTAGTTATGGATGGAGTGAAGGGCAGACGGCATATTATCCAACTCAGAAGTGCAGTTGGTTAAAGAAGAGTAAGAAAGAAAGGAAGTCATGTGGAAAGCCGGGTGTTAATGGAGGATTTTTTTCGGATCCATACATTAAATTCGGTGTGAATTGTTATGGGAAGAAGCCAGAAGGAGAGATTGTTAAGATGAAACATCCGGAATGCAAACAAGATTTTTGTGCAATGCCTCAGAATTACAATGCAAATCATAGGTTAGATACTGATGAAATAGCGCCATTTAATCAGGATAAATGGAGTCAATAAAAAATTTATATTATATTTATATAAATATAATGTGTGGCATCATAGGATTTATTGGAAAGATAAAGTGTAATCCGATTTTGTTATTAGGATTGAAACTGCTGCAAAATCGTGGTTATGACAGTGCTGGTATTAGTGTAATTGAAAATGGGGAAATACACATTTTAAAATATGCATCCACTGATAATAAAGACAGTATTAAATCTTTAGAAGAAAATATAAACCAATTACCCAACACAACTTTTGGTATAGCTCACACAAGATGGGCAACACATGGTAAGAAAACTGATGAAAATGCGCATCCTCATTTATCAATGGGTGGCAAAGTATCTGTTGTTCATAATGGGATTATAGATAATTATTTAGAATTGAAAAAGTTTTTAGAAAATAAAGGCTACATCTTTAAGAGCCAAACTGATACAGAAGTGATAGCTCAGATGTTTGAATATTTCTTGAAGGAATATGGTGTTTTATCAGAGGCAATTGACCATTTATGTAATACATTAAAAGGAACTTGGGCATGTTTAATACAATGTAAAGATTATCCGAATACATTGGTGGCAATAAAGAATGGAAGTCCTCTTCTATTTGCCAAAAATAACAATGGATATTTTTTTACATCTGAAGTGTCGGGATTCCAGAATAAGGTGGACAATTTTGTAATTGTAAAAGATAAAGCATACGTAATTGTTGATATGAATGAAGATAAAATTTTTACAACACAAGTTAAGCATGGGCTTGATTTTGATGAATTGGCTGAAATTGAAAAATTGCACACTGTTGATAAGCAACTTATTGACTTAAGTCCAGACCCTTTTCCACATTGGATGTTAAAAGAAATATATGACCAAGTAGAAAGTAGTAATAGAGCAATTAATTTTGGTGGGAGATTAGATGGTCCTTTAAATATTAGATTGGGTGGATTAGAAGAGCACAAGAAGACATTGTTAAAATATAAGAAAATAAGCTTTTTAGCATGTGGGACATCATATCATGCAGGACTATTTGGTAGCATTATTTTTAGTAAATTTGGCATTCTGGAAAGTGTAAAAGTGAATGATGCAAGTGAATTTTATGATTACAATTTTGAAAAAGATACCCTATATATAGTTCTTTCCCAATCTGGTGAAACAAAAGACGTTCACCGTGCCATGGAAATTATTTACAGAAATGGTGGCCAAGTTTTATCCGTTGTTAATGTTGTTGAATCTCTTATTGCACGTGAAGCATTATGCGGTGTTTATATCAATGCAGGAAGCGAAAAAGCCGTAGCAAGTACCAAAAGTTTTACAAATCAAGCAATTGTTTTAGTATTAATCGCCCTTTGGTGGTATAAAAACGGCGAATTTACCCATAATGACCAATTATTCCATGAATTGCGTGAAGATTTATTACAATTATCGGCTGGCATTGCTAATATTTTAGAAAAACGTGAGGCAATTTCTGCTCTTTCTGCAAAAATTAGAAAACAGAAAGATATGTTCGCATTAGGGCGTGGGTTATTGTATCCAATTGCTCTGGAATCTGCATTGAAAATTAAAGAAGTCTGCTATATCCATGCAGAAGGTTTCTGTGGAGGTGCCCTTAAACATGGACCATTTGCTCTTATAGAAGAAGGAACACCTATTTTTATAATAAGCAATGATGATGAACATGCCAACCGTATGGAAAGTGCAGCAGAGGAAGTTTTATGCCGTGGGGCACACACTATTTTAATAACTAATGACGAAAAATTATATAAGGAAAGTGTTTATAAAGATTGTGTACATATCCCTAAATTGCACCATTTATCAGCGCTTTTATCCATTATCCCTCTCCAATTACTATCTTATGAAATGGGTATTGCTAATGGAGTTACTGTTGACCAACCTAAATCATTGGCAAAGGTTGTTACTGTTGATGGTTGAATGCGTTTATTTTGTATTTTTTTCGGGGATTTTGTTAAAATCAGACGCACTTTCTAAATATTTAAAAATAAAATATTTAGAATATATACTTTAGGATGGCAGAATTGCTTTTAGAACCCTGTGAGAATCGCCACGTACTTTTTCCAATAAAGTATGATGCATTGTATAAACAATACAAGGATGCAACGGCAACTTTTTGGAGACCAGAGGAAATAGATTTGTCTAAAGATAAGAATGATTGGGAGAAGATGTCTCAGAATGAGAGGAGGTTTATTAAGTATGTTTTGGCATTTTTTGCGGCGAGTGATGGGATTGTTATGGAGAATTTGGCGGAAAGGTTTATGAGTGAGATACAAATTCCGGAAGTTCGTGCGTTTTATTCATACCAAATATTTATTGAGCAAGTGCACAGTGAAACATACAGTTTATTAATAGATACCTATGCGGAAAACGAAGAAGAAAAAACCCTTCTTTTTAATGCCGCAACCACGGTTCCTGTTGTACAGAAAAAAGCAGAATGGGCATTGAAATGGATTTCCGATAAAAATGCAAGTTTTGCTTCCAGATTGGTGGCATTTGCTGCAGTGGAAGGCATCTTTTTCTCAGGTAGTTTCTGTGCAATTTTCTGGTTGCGAAAAAGAGGACTCATGCCCGGATTAACATTCTCCAATGAGTTGATAAGTAGGGATGAAGGAATGCATACTGATTTTGCAGTAAGTCTGTACCATATGTTGTCCAATAAATTGAGCCAACAAGACATACACAATTTAATAGGGGAGGCTCTGGAGATTGAGAAGGAGTTTATTGTGGATGCACTGCCTTGCTCACTTATAGGGATGAATGCGGATTTGATGGCGCAATATTTGGAATTTGTTGCAGATAGATTGATTGTGCAATTGGGGTACGAAAAGAAATACAATGTGGAAAATCCTTTTGAATTTATGGAACTAATCAGTTTACGCCCTAAAACTAACTTTTTTGAAGCAAGAGTTGGTGAATATAAAAAAGCAGATGAGGGAGATGCATTGGAAATGGTAGATGATTTTTAAAAAAAATTGATGGTTTTATAAATAGATATTTTACAATATTATCATGTCACTCTATAGACGCAATCAACCAAACAGCTATTCCGGACTTAGAAACCGCAGCTGCGGGAAAAGGATAATCTGGAAAAAACATGGGTCACCATCTGTTGGTGATTACAATGAATGTGGTCCACCACCTTATGTAACACTCATTGATAGTGATTACATTGGAGGTGGTGGATCACCTTGTGTAACACCAACAGATGGTGATGCCTTTGGAGGTGGTGGGTATCCTTATGTAACACCCACAGATGGCGATGCCTTTGGAGGTGGTGGATATCCTTATGTAACACCCACAGATGGTGATGCCTTTGGAGGTGGTGGGTATCCATAACACAAAAGTTTAAAGGTTATTTATTAGGTAATTAGGTTATTTATTATAAAAAAAATAATATTTACTAAAATATGGAAAAAATAGATATTAATTTTTGTAAAAAATTTAAAAAAAAGAATAATCCAACATTTAATACAATGAAAATAGAAAAAATATTTGATTATTTTGAGAAGGAAAGTTTAAAATTTGCAACACTAAATTATTTTAAAGAATTTATATGTTTATTATTTAATAAGGATAGTTTCCTAATTTTTGGTAATTACCCAAATTTAGAAGTAATTGATGAAAAATCTAAATTAGAATTGTTAAAAATAATTATGATTTATGAGAAAATGAAAATAAAAATGCTTAAATTAGACAGTGATAAATACCTTTTGTATCATCCAAATGTTAATAAAAATTTATTAAATAAGTATGTATATTATACTTTGGTTTATTATGGAAAAATAAAAATGGATTTAAATGATGATGAAAAAATGTTTGTTAAATATATTGGTTTTTCTAAATTAGATGATACAGATTTATTTAACATTTATCTAAGAGATAAATTAATGGACTCAAGTTTCTGGAAATCTTTAGATGATGAAAAGAAAACTGTTACAATTAATAATCTGGAAAAAATAATACAAACCACATTCAACAAAAAATGCAAAGATGACAAAAATTACCTTAAAGAAATGCGCAAAATGTTTGATATTGAAAAAACTTACCTTGACAAAAAACTCAATTATAACAGCAAACAACACAAATTTGTTGAACAATATATTAAAAAAAACAGCAAACCCTTTAAATTCCCCCTTAAACAATATTTTGGCCCCGATCATACCATCACATACGAATGTTTTAAAAACATCTTAGACAAATACGAAAAAACACTTACTCCCCAATACCTCAATTCCCTCTGCAAAAAATGTAATACAAAATGAATTTAAAGGTTTTTTATTATAATATTGTAAAAATAGTTTTACAATGTCAACGGCGATAGATGAGTATTTGGTTTACCAGCAGAATGCGGAAGCGAAATATGGAAAAAATACGATTGTTTTTTATGAGAATGGAACATTTTATGAGATTTATGGGGTGGACAATGATACAGAGAAGATTGGACAACCCAAGCGTATTAGTGAGTTGTTAAATATTGCAATTACGAGGAAGAATAAAAAGATTTTGGAGAATTCTCGCAAAAATCCCTTGATGGTTGGTGTTCCAACTGCTCATGCAGAGAAGCATATTAAATCGTTGATTAATAGTGGGTTAACGATAGTATTTGTTGAGCAGATTACACAGCCACCGAATCCGGATAGGAAGTTGACGAGGGTTTTGAGTCCAACTACTTACATAAGTGATGAATACAAGACGGATAACAATTATGTTTTGGCAATTTATCTGGAAATTGTGAGAAACAGGGAAGGAAAGGCGAATTTAGGTGTTGGTATGGTTGCTTATGATTTGACAGTGGGAGATGGTATTTTTTACCAGACATGTTCCCAAAATGGTGATTTTAAGGTGGTTTTTGAGGAAGTGTTTAGGTTTATGGAGAGTGTAGGGCCAAAGGAGATTGTTATTAATGTGGAGAATTGTGGAATGATACCTTTTACAGATATTCAGGATTATTTGGAGTTATACAGACACCAATATTATGTACGAGATTTGAAAAAGGATTATTTTAAAATTGTTTATCAGAATGCTGTTTTGCAAAAAGTTTTTGAATTGAAATGTACAATATCCCCCATTGAATTTTTAAATATGGAATTCCAACAATTTTCCACAATGGCTATGATGTTGTGCATTGATTTTATTTATGACCACGATGAACGCATTTTACGTTCCTTAAATATTCCAAAGGAGTGGGAAGAGAAAAAACATTTGATTTTGAACAATAATACATTGTACCAGCTTAATATTATTGGTGATGGAAGTCAACAGCAAGAACTGGGCAATGTCCGTTCACTGTTTGATATTATTAATCGCACAAAAACGGTGATGGGTAAAAGGGCATTGAAAAATTGGTTGTTAAATCCCGTTGTTAATCCGGCAGTTCTGGAAAAGAAGTATGCAATTTTGGATAAAGTAATATCTGGTAAATTGTGGGTGAAATATGATAAATCGCTGAGTATTATTTTAGATTTGGAAAGATTTTTTCGTAAAATGAGCATTGGATATTTAATGCCACATGAGATGAGTGCATTTGAAACATCATTGGATGCAATCAGATGTTTAATTGGTTTTTCCGATGATGATTTTAAGCAAGAAGACAACAATTGGTTGGATATCTTTTCGGTAAATATTCATCAGAAATTCAAGGATTTTTATGATTTATATTTTAAAACATTTGATTTGCAGTTAATGGCAACATTTTGTTTGAATGATATTAACCAATCTTTTTTTAAAATGGGTGTTGTTCCAGAATTGGATGCAATCCAAAAGAAGATTGAAAAAGAAAGGCATTTTTTTAAGGAAGAAGCGGAAAAGTTGAGCAAATTATTGGATGATAAAAAGACGAAAGATGCTGTTAAATTTGACCATAATGAGAGGGATGGATATTTTTTGCGTACAACTGCCAAACGTGGAGAAATGTTGATGAAAAAGGTTGGTGAGGAGTATAGTAGTAAGATGAGTGGGGCAAATATTTGCAGGATAACAAGTAAAAAATTGGAGGAAGCGAATGTAGATTTACAGAAGGCAGAAGGGAATATTCGTGATAATGTTAGAGAAAAGTTTATAAAATGGTGTGAAACGACTTATTTAACATTCCATGAAATGTTCAGTCAGATTGTGCGGTTTGTTGGAACAATAGATATGACCATGAATTTAGCGAAAGTTTGTTTGGAAAATTGCTACAATCGCCCAACCATTATTGCAAATGAAGAGAAAACAAGTTTTGTAGATATTAAAGGGTTGCGCCATCCAATTATTGAAAAAATCAATCAAGAAACACTGTATGTACCCAATGATGTTGTAATAAATGGCGACGGCATATTGCTGTATGGTTTGAATGGTGGTGGTAAATCGTCTTTGCTTAAGGCGGTGGGATTGGCGGTTGTATTGGCGCAGATGGGATGCTATGTACCAGCAGAGAAGATGGAGTATTATCCTTTTAAGATGTTGTACACGAGGATTATGGGCAATGATAATATTTTTAGGGGATTAAGTAGTTTTGCATTGGAAATGACAGAATTGCGAGCAATTTTACAGTATGCCAATAGGAATTCGTTAATTTTAGGTGATGAAATTTGTAGAGGGACGGAAATACATAGTGCATTGAGTATAGTGAGTGCAACTGTGAAGATGCTGTGCGAGAAAAGGACGAACTTTTTGTTTGCGACTCATTTGCATAAATTGCATGAAATAGATATTGTGCGTGAATGTGACAATTTGCGCCATTTCTATATTGATATCCAGATGGAAAATGGTAAATTAGTGTTTGGCAGAAAGATTTTTGAAGGGNTTGGCAANAANTTGTATGGTTTAGAAGTTGCTGAACATATTGTAGAAAACGACCAATTTTTACGATTGGCCACTAAAACCCGCCGACAATTGGTGGAAAAAGAAGATATTTTAGGAAATGGTGAACAGATTGTCAGTGATAAAAAGTCGGTTTATAATAGTAAATTGTATGTAGATGAATGTGCAGTTTGTGGTCGTAAAACTGGCCAATTGGATGTTCATCATATAAATAGTCAGAAATTCGCCGATTGTAATGATACTATTGATTATTACCACAAAAATCATTTGGGCAATTTGGTGGTTTTGTGTCTGGATCATCACCAAAAAGTGCATAATGGAGGATTGGAAGTAAGAGGATGGATAACTACGAGCGAAGGAAGGCAATTAGACTGGGAAGAAAAAACTGCCAAACCAAAAGTTAAAGTGCATGTTAGAAAACATAAGGATATGCTGGGAATAACAGAGGAAACGAGGAATACTGTTATGACTTATAGACCATTGCTTAAAAATTTGTCTTTAAGAGTGCTAAAGGCAAAGATTGAGAAAGATTTGGAGCAATCATTTACGTGCGCCCAAGTGAGAAAGATTTTTAATGAGATTTATTAGTTGTCAATACGGCGACCAAGAGATTGGGGTTGAGTATTTTGTTGTTTAAGAATTTTCTGGACTTGTGTGATATCCAATTCATAATTGTCATCATTTGTTTGGGTGTTTTCGCCTTTGGGATGGGAAACCCCGCCAGATTTTAATTGGTCAATTTGACGCTGGAGACGTTGGTTGTCAAGGGTGATTTGGGAGACAATACCAATGAGTTTGTTGATGGCGTTTTCAATAACACCAATTTTCATTTCAAGTTGACGATTCATACGGCCTTCATTAAGATGCATATTTAGTTTTCTAAAGAATAATTTTTTAATTTTTAAACGAAGAAATATTTTTTTCTTCGTTAAGATTATAATGACTGGATGCAAAAGAGTATTCCTCGTCGTGGTTGACAAAACCTAACCTAATTCCAAATGGTGCAATTTCCTCCAAGGATTAAAAGATGCCGGCTGCAAACCCTGCAGAAACGTTTAATAATATGTTTACGTAAACCCCAACTCCAAATGCTGGACTTCATGTGTTGGCAAGAAGATTGATGCTCTCCGTGAAGAGTACGATCGCAAACCTTATTTAGTGTCTGGACTTTACGACGCCGATTTAGAAGCACAACTTATCCAATTTGCCCTTAAAGTGTGCAAAATCCTTTTAGCCACTAATGTACCATCTATTTCTGATGCAGCTGACAATGCAGAAATCTTACCCGTTAATGCACAATGTGGTTCATGGAACACTGATAGATACTTAGGCACTGCTTCTACCTCAGCTGTACAAGTAAGACGTGCTGGTGAGGAAAAAACATATGACAATAATGTTTCGGTAAATTCTACGTTAAATATCGGCGGAAAATTAATTAGGTATAATAGTATTGAAAGAGTGCAACCTATGGATGTGATTGTTGGTATCTCTGGAACAGAATCATGTGGTCTTTTGGGAAGTTTAGATGGAACATCACTTAGTGATGGTACACTTTATACTTTAGCAGCATCTGGTTGCGGCTTTTATGTATGGTTTCCTGCTATGCCAAATGAAATCAAAATCGGAGCTTTAGCTAAAGCTGAAATGGCAGGTGTATCAAATATAAGTGATGCACAAGACTTC
>JGI10211J34971_10003665_pt1 | contig 12279 bp, 10 predicted proteins | sample Etolagsediment_FD_34971 | JGI IMG/M metagenome (IMG submission 34971) | reverse complement strand
GTCGTTTTAACTCTTTCTTCATTATGATATAGGCATCACTCAACATCTTGCACCTCCAGATATTTGAAGAATACATCTTCGAGATTGTCCGTGTTATTCCTTTTCACAATCTCATCGAGAGTTCCCAATTCTTTTATCAATCCTTCTATCAAAATTCCGATCTTGTCGCAGATCTGCTCTGCAACACCCATAATATGCGTGGATATGAGTACAGTTTTCCCCTCTTTCGCATATTTCTTAAGGAAATCGGTTACATTCTTCGCTGTGACAACATCCAGTCCATTAGTTGGTTCATCAAAGATTATCACATCAGGATTATGCACAAGACTGATCGCAATCGATGTTTTCTGCTTCATGCCGCTAGAAAGCTTATCGATCTTCTTATGCCTGAACTCTTCCATGTGCAGTTCTTTGATGAGTATCTCTTTTCGTTCCGCAACTGCATCAAGAGCCATTTTGTTCAAGCGGCCAAAGTAATCCATCATATAATCCGGTGTGAAGAAGCCATCCAGTTTCATATCACTGGTTAAGAAGCCGATAACCGATCTCACTTTTCTGTCATCCTTAAGTGAGTCAAAACCATTTACCATGATCGTGCCTGAAGTCGGTTTTATCAGGGTAGAAATACAGCGAAGTGTGGTTGTTTTCCCTGCGCCATTTGGACCGAGAAGGCCGAAAATCTCACCCGGTTTGCACATGAAGCTGATGCCCTTGAGTGCTTCCTTGTAGGATACCGTTCCCTTTTTTTTGTTTTCAAAGACCTTTTTAAGGTCAAGAATTTCTATCATCAGACCTCCTGATTATTTTCTCGTATGAGAATTTGAATTATCTGTAAAGGAATAAATCTGCATTTTGGGCGTCAAGGAAAACGTAATGAATCACGAGTCGGTCACGCAGGGAACAACTCGGGATGACATAACTTTTTCAAGCCGACTCATCTTTTCAAGCTGAGTCGTGCTTTGAATCACAATTTTTCCATTCAATGTATCGTAACGTAAAAATTATTTATTCTACTCGAAAACAGTAAAAATATAAATATTGACGGATAATATCTCAAATTCCCTAATTTCTGAGAATTATCAAAATAAAAAGCTAGGAGCAAAAATGAAAAAACAAAAGAACTTCATACGGTTTATACGATCATTTTGTATTTTAATAATTATTCTCATTATTAGTGTTGCGTTGTATGCTCAAGATGCTGAATATCAGTATGAAGAGACAGAACAACTGGTAGACCTCGTGAATGATGCCGCTGCATTGATCGAAGAAAAAGGTGAAGATGCCTTTGCTGAATTTGCAGTTCAGGATTCCAAATGGCGTCATGGTGATATGTATATTTTTGTTATTGATCCGGACGCGATGGTATATGCTCATGCCAGTATTGCTCTCGTTGGCACAAATGTGATGGAGTTGACCGATGTAAATGGAAAGCCCTTTATCAAATGGTTTATAATCGAAGTAGCTACCCAAGACAGCAGTGGTTGGTCGCATTATTTATGGAATATTCCCGGTCAAGATGAACCTACTTGGAAATCTACTTACGTACGATCTGCTATTGCTCCATCAGGAAAGAAATATTTAACCGGCTGCGGACTTTACAATATGAAAATGGAACGGGCTTTTGTTGTGGATCAAGTGAACGAAGCAGCTGATATGATTGAAGGTGAAGGAATAACAGCTTTTGACGAATTAAGAGACCCGACTTCTGAATTTATTTTCAACAACAATTATGTATTTGTTCTCGATGCTGAAGGAACATTGCTTGTACATCCCGAAATCGAAGGAACAAATCTTTATAATACACATGATGAAGAAGGTAAATACTTTATACAAGAAATGCTTGAGCTTGGAAGAGAAAAAGGCTGTGGATGGGTAGATTATTGGTGGAACAAACCAGGCGAAGAAAAACCTTCTGCAAAATCATCGTATATAAGACAGATCGAGGTTGATGGTGATGTGCTTGTTGTTGGTGTTGGAGTTTATTTGGAATAAGTTTGTATCTATATGATAAAAAAAAGGGCTGAACATGTTCAGCCCCTACAAATATAATTTTTTGAATCACGAGTCGGTCATAAAGAGAACGACTCGGGATAATCGTTCGTTATCAACCCGACTCATCTTTGCAAGCTAAGTCGTGTTTCCAATTTATTTCTTCACTTTTTCGTGTATTTCGTGGTTCATTACCTTATCTCATCAAAACAAGTTTCTTCACAGCTCTTTGCTGCCCTGCGTTCAGTACATAGAAATAAATTCCGTTTGCTACTTCCCTGTTTTGATGATCTTTTCCATCCCAGTTTACAGTGTGGAGTCCAGCTTCTTTTTCTTCACTCAGTACGGTCGCGACTTTCTGACCTTTGATATTATAAATTTCAATGGAACATTGCTCCGGCTCAGGTACAGAAAAGCTTATTTGAGTTTGAACCTTAAATGGATTCGGAAAATTCTTTAAAAGGAGCGTGGTGTTTTGATCGGGTACTTCTGGATCGATAGCATAAAGAGGCGCACCATATTCATAGCATCCCATATCTACGATGGCTTCTCCGATACCTGAGCCATCCCAGATACGCACATGCGCATCAAGATCGGTTTCCACCTGCACAAAGCTGTTGTTTCCCACATCTATACATGGGGAAAATTCATCTAAATGATAATTATGTGTTGATACTTCTACAAACAACGGATCTGCAGAAATATTTCCCTGACCACTCCATGGCTCTGTTACATCTGAATATGCGATATTTATTTTTGTCGAATCAACAGCCCAAATGTCTGTTGGATAGTTGTCCCATACTATCGAATTGTATATCGACATGATGTGGGTACCGAGATGACTAATACCACCTGCCTGAGTATTGACACTATTATTAGCAATTGTAGAATTTATAACTGCCACGACACAGTCATTCACATACAAAGCACCGCCTTTTGAGATTGGTTCAGTGCTTGAATTCTCATAAAACAACGAATTGTCTATTATAACCATCGAATTTCCACCAATATAACATCCTGCACCAATAATTGCATCATTGAAACCAAATTCGGAATGCGTGACATCAGCATATGTGTCATTTAGTTTGAGCCCTCCACCACTGGTTGATTCATTGTAGATGAATAAACATGAATCGATCACAACATCCTGGCAACCATTGGCGTATATACCTCCTCCACTTATTGCTGCCTGGCATTCAGAGAAATCAGAATATTGGATCTTCATAGAAAATATATCTCTTGCTGCAATTCCTCCCCCATATCCAGCAGATTGCGCAATGCAGTCATTAAACAAACAATTTTCAATATCAAGTGTATTAATAACCTCAAGTAATAGTGCTCCACCATCAAATACACTACTCTGGCATGATAAGAACTGGTTATTTTTTATCGTAACTTCTTCTAGAATTTCAATGTATGCAGCTCCCCCATTGTCAGCACAGCAACTTTCGAAAATACAGTTTTCAATCTGCAATGATGTTCCCCCAACAGCCCAAACCGCACCTCCATCCAAATCTGAAGAACATTCATCAAAATAACAGTCCAAAATTGCAACCGAACCATTCGTGCTAATCGCTCCACCATAGCTATCGTGTGAACATGAAGAGAACGTCAAACCAGCAATTGTTATACCTTCTTTAAAACCGCACATGAATGCAGGATAGAGCTCGTTTCCATCTATGATACAGTTCTCGAAACCATTCTCAGAGCAGATTGTGATATTATCTTTCGGTAGAGCGAGACTGGTATTTATTATCCCTTCATATACGCCATCTGCGATGATGAGACTGTCCCCCGCATTCATCACATCAAGCGCTTCTGAAATGTTCGTGAAATCACCTGTTCCGTCAGGATTCACATATACTGTCTTCGTTGTATCAGGCAGGATATGAAGATAATCAGCTTTTTTTGTAAATGCTGTAATTCCGAATTGGTCTGACACATGCAATGTTACTGTATATAGTCCGTCTTCAAGATAGATGTGCTGAGGATTCATTTCTGTGGAATAATTTCCATCTCCAAAATCCCAATCCCAGCTTGTGATCGGACCTGTTTCTGCATTGCTGAAATCAGAAAAATTAACAGTTACCGGTTCTTCTCCATAAAACGTATCTGCAATAAAATCGACATAAATAGGACAATCATCAGTAAAAACAATGACATCATCTATATAAACACCTTCTGCAACATCCTCATCATCGCTGACAAATTGGAATCGAATTTGCGATTCAGTTCCGGCAGTAATATCTGAGATGTCATAGGTATATTCCAGCCAGCCATTTTTTGTGGTGAGTACAGGGAGTGCTCCTCCGCTTCCGATAAAATCGAGAACGATCCACTCTATGCCGTCATATATCTCCACATAAAAACCATCCACACCGTAGTTTGTGAATTCATACCAGCTCCAGAAAGTGAGTGCCGGATTTGTTCCGATAGTAAATGAGATTGATTCGAGTACTTCGTTTATATTATCAGGATAATATATTGAATCCTCGATTCCACAGTACCAGCTATGATCTCCGGATACTGATTTTCGATCAGTAAGATGCCAGAGATCTTCGGTTCCCCAATGAGTCCATTTGTCATCCCCGGATTCCACGTCATCAGAAAATCCTGTTTCACCTATTGAAAGGTTGAACGTATCGATACATGTAAATCCCAGACTATCTATAAATGCGAGTTCTATATCTGCGAATTCAGGCGGAATGCATGAGCTGTTTATCGTTAAGGTGACTGTGCATTTTGTACACTGCCCTGGAGGCACGTCTCCGACATCCCAGATGCAATAGGGTATATTCACACAAGGATTATCCGACGAAAGAGTAAGTTGAGTATCGCTTGATTCAGACAGTCCTGTGTTTTTTACGATAAGCTCGATATCAATCTGCTCCCCCGGTTCGGGAATGTTGTTTCCATTACCGCCTGTCGAATCGAAAACCTGGTGATAAATATATTCAAATATTGGCGTTGAACCTGTTACTGGAATCGTTCCTTCCAACAACCCATCTGCATTATCTGTAATTGAGTATTGAATTGGAATCACTTCCCCATTTTCTACTTCTGGAGAAACATAAAAGGAGAAAACATTTTCTTCAAATATACCTGTTTTCGGGTCAATGTATGAGATATAATGAGTACTGTCTATGAGTGTGATATGATCACTTGCAGTTGTAAGAATAATATAAACATTTTGTGCCGTCATCTGCCCAAAATTATGGAATCCTGCATCCACGCTTACATTTGTTCCGGGTATCACACATCCGTGTACCGAATTATTTGTTGTATAAGAATCGATCATAACATACGGAATATCTGCAATAACTTCTATAGTATTTTGAAAGGGTAAAAAATTCTGTGCAGTGACAGTAAGAAGAATATCCTCGATTACATTGCCTGTGGAAACTGAGAATTGAGCCATTCCCTGCATGTCAGTATAAGCTACTATATATATTTCTTCATCTTGCATCATGCAGACACGTGCATTTGGGAGAGGATCAGTTCCATCACTTACTGCGACCTGGACATCGCAATTTCCAATTGCAATACTATCAGGATGCACAACAAATAAATTCTGCGGAAGATCAGTCCAGACCTGCATTTCCGGTTCACCGAGTAGGTTTATCTCATACTCGCACCAGCGGAAAACATTCTCATTCCTCGAATAAGGCACATACACAGATTTAGCAAATGCCATGGTCATACCAATATTATGTATTTCTTCCTGAAAAAGTTGTTTGAAAAACTCCTGATCAAAGGTGTCCGAATATCCATATAGCGGATTGCCCGGGCTTCCCCATCCATAACGTGAATTCCCGATAAAAGCCACTCCTCCGCCATTTGGATTATTTATCCAATGCTCAGCAATGCAGTTGTAGTCAAAGGCAGCCGGCCAGCACCCGATCGTGTACCAGATCGAGAATGCAGGTGCATTGGTGAGGTTATCCATATTACTATTATGAAGTGAACCGTTACCCAGAGACATCGATCCATACCATGCGTGACCGCAATGATTAACAATATGCTGCCCTGCATTAAGACTGTCTACGACAATATCAAGTGATGTATTTCCAAGGGATTGATATAATTTTGTTATGGGATCGAACTGAGATGGCACGTATGCTTCATCAATAAAATTTTTGCTTACTCCGGAATCGGTGTACGGATCATTCCATAACACCTGGGCAAGGAACATCATATCAGTTTGATAATCGACTGGTGGATTCTTTTCATAGGTTACTATTTTATCAACAAATGCTGTTGCCTCAATCGTCGTTTCAACAGATGCCCGTCCAACAAACACATCCGGATACATATCGACATTGTCTTCGAGTTCTCCCCAGATATCGTTTCCATTATCATTCCACGTGCCGTCAAGGTCGGAAAAGTAGAGATCACAGGGCAGGAAATTATCCGAGTATGAGCTGTATTCACAATCGAATGCAAAGGCTTCTCTATACGGAACAAAATTCGTATCTCCTCCAAGCAATACCCACAACGTGCCATGGTTTTGATAGTAATCCTTTATGAAATTCCTTACTTTTTCTGCGTTATCAACTCCATCATAATTACTAAAAATGTAAGACATTTCTACAAGCAAAGTGCGCATCCCCTTTTGCGTTTTCCAGTCTGCAAGCGGCTGAAACTGATCGACAAATGCATCATTGGTTACGATCACATAGTCGTATATTTCATCTCTTGAACCTTTTTCCACGATTTCAGGTTCATAGATATTTTCTGGATTGAAAACGAGTTTACTGATCTCATCTTTTAGATACTTTTGGCTTATATCGCTTCTGTTGCTGATCTCAATTCCGGAGTTTTTCATTTCAACATATTCATATTCTATCTCAATCTCTGATATAAAGGTCAGCTCATTTTTCATTGGATTATATTGAAAAGGGCTGACAAGTAAAGATCCCAAATGATATCCAGCAAGAAAACCCGATCTTGTGTACTCGGCAATTTCAGCGGGGAACAACTCGTTCTTAGTATTGATGGAAGGATCAGCTTGTACGAACTCCCCAGGTGAATCATCTGAAAGCGCTTTTGGTTTTTGGACCGGGTAGATGCTAAACTGTCCTTCGATTTTCCGTGATTCTTCACGAATAATTTTTACATTCCACATCTCTTGTCTCTGAGGTAATGAGAGTGTAATGATCTTAAGCGGAAGTTGCGGATGTCCTGGAGTTGCAGAAAAAATATAATCGTTGTTCAAAGGTGGATTTACGATGTCATACGTATCTTGTTTTTCGAAGGAAAAATCATCGAGTGAGAATGTGAGTGTAATCTTTTCCGCAAACAGGTACGTTGAACATAAAATGATCGTTGCAATTAAAATTATTTTTTTCATGAGACCTCCTCATGTTGTTTAAAAAGTGTTATGACCTTTTCAGGATTCTCAGCTCTCATTAATAGTCTGTTGAATTCTCTGTTTCGCATCATTTGTGATATTTTTATAAGAAATTTTGAATATAGTTGTTTTTCTGCTGAAGGGATAGCAAGCATAAAAATAATTTGAACAGGTTTTCCATCAAGAGAATCATACTCAATGCCTGTATGTGTGGCAAGGAAAAGGTGTAGTTTCTGTGCATTTTCTGCTATTGCATGAGGAATTGCGATGTGGTTTCCAATGCCGGTGGATAGGTCATTCTCCCTTTGCATAATATCTCTGAAAAATTGCTGCTGATTAATATCGGGATACACTTTCGACATTCGTGTACATAAAAAATGAAGAAGATGATTTTTCTTGGGTTCAGTAATATTGAGGATAATAGCTTCCGGAGAAAGCAAATCAGAAACGGATATCTCAGGTGAAAAGCTCATGACATCAGGAAGCTGCTTTGATAAACTCCTCGACTTTTCTCATGATCATATCTTTGATCTCAGCAAGACGCTGTTCTGTAGTGCTTTCAAACCTGAGCACCAGCACTGGCTGAGTATTCGATGCGCGCACTAATGCCCATCCGTCCTCAAAAGTAATGCGCATTCCGTCAATATCATTTATATTGCATTTCTTCTTTTCAAAATAACTTTTCACTTGTTCAACGATCTCGAATTTCTTTTCGTCCGGGCAGTCAATTCTGATTTCCGGAGTGTTGTAAACAGGAGGGGCATCAGAGAGCAGTTCGCTGAGATGTTTGTCAGTTCTGGAGAGTATTTCCAGCAGTCTGCCGCCAGCATAGATCGCGTCATCATAACCGAAATACTTATCTGCAAAGAACATATGCCCGCTCATTTCACCGCCGAGAAGTGCATCTTCTTCGCGCATTTTTTCTTTAATGAGTGAATGCCCGGTTTTCCACATAATTGGATTTCCACCCTGTTTTCGCACATCATCATAGAAATTTTTTGAAGCTTTCACTTCAGAAATAATTGTTGCACCCGGGTGTTCTTTTAGCAAATCTCGTGAAAATATCATGAGAAGCTGATCTCCCCATACAATATTTCCATTTTCATCAACTGCGCCAATGCGATCGGAATCACCATCAAAACCGATTCCCACATCCGCTTTTTCATCTATCACTTTCCTGATGAGCGTTTCTATATTCTTTTCTACTGTCGGATCAGGGTGATGATTTGGAAAGGTGCCGTCCATTTCTTCATAAAGGGAGATGACCTCGCATCCCAATCTACGATAAATATCTGGCGCAACTGGTCCGGCAGTGCCGTTGCCTGAGTCCACGATCACCTTAAGAGGTCTGTCCACAAGAAGATGCTCCACTACATAATCCTGGTAATCCTGAATGATTGAATCATATTTCTCATAGGATCCTTCCCCGGAAATGTACACGCCCTCTTCAATGATCTCTCGTATCTTTTGAATTTCCCGTCCATAGATAGAAAAGGTGCCTACGCAAAGTTTAAAGCCGTTGAAATCCGGAGGATTGTGACTTCCGGTAACCATTATTCCACCATCTGTCTTCAATTTTTCAATTGCGTAATACAACACAGGAGTGGGAACAGTACCCACATCAATAACTTTGCATCCCGTTTCTGAAAGAGCTGTTGTCAGTATTGCCCGAAATCTGTTTGAGCTGAGACGGCAATCTCCCCCAAGAGCTACAGTTTTCAGGTTTAAACTATGTAAATAAGTGCCAAAGCTGAGCCCGATATTCTCGACCACATGGTCTGTGAGATCCTTGTCTACGATGCCTCGTATATCGTATTCTCTGAATATCTGCGGATTAATCATCTATCCTCCAACAAATAACATTTCTTTATATCGTCTATATATGACGGAGATGAATTATTTTTGTCAAAGTATTTGTCATTTAGGATGTTTTCTTAGTTTATTTTTTGAGATTAAATAAATTTCATTGACTAAATTTTTTCATTTCAAGTGAATCGTATGTAAATAAATCTATGGAGATTTGAGGATGCTTAGTTTTGCAGAAGAATTAATTTTACTTTCTCTTGATGACAAGAAGGGCAACTTTCTCCCTATGTCGCTTATGTCTTTTGAAAGCGCACTTGCGGGAGCTATTTTGATGGAACTTGCGTTACAAAATAAAATAGATACTGATCTTGAACACCTGATCCTCATTGATGATTCCAAAACAGGTGATCCCGTCTATGACGATATTATTCAAATGATAAAGCAATATCCTGACAGCAAGAATGCGTTATATTGGGTAAAAGAGATAAGAAACAAATACAGCAATCTGAGAGAAGTGCTCACAAAACGGCTTGTTAATAACGGTATTCTTGAAGAAAAGAAGAAGAAAATCCTCGGACTTTTTCCTCAAAAGAGATATCCTATCCTTAACAATACAGAGGAATTGACAGTCAAGAATCGAATCCGCCAGATCGTTCTCAGTGATGAAATCCCCGAACCCCGCGATATTGTAATTATATCTCTCATAAAATCCTGCGGGCTTGTTGAACAGATATTTTCTGCACAGGAAATCAAAAAAGCATCAGAACGGATCTATCAGATATCCAAAATGGACCTCATCGGGCAGTCGGTATCCAAAGCCATCAATGAACTGCAGGCGATGATAAATTCCGCGGTAAGTTTCGGGGTGATCAGGGCATAAGGGAAGTGAAAGCAGAATTAAAATATAACCACAGAGCACACAGAGAAGACCAGTCTTCGCAACGCTACGCCCCGGCAGGCAGAGAGAATCAGAAAAATTCAATTATTGGAACAATCCATTTTACAGCATCCTAACCGTCTGTTTTCTTCTTCAGCTCCTCCTTGCCCTTTTCTATGATATCCTCACCGGCTTCTTTTCCTTTATCAAGCAGATCTTTACCCGCATCTTTTCCCTTTTCGATCAATTCCTTACCATGCTCGATCCAGCCCTCTTTATTCATGGGAATTTCTTTACCTGTGAAAAACAAATAACCCAAATATACCAGTGCGATCACAACCAATACGATAAGTAATTTGAACATCTTTTTAATAATTGCTACAATCAATAAAATAGCTAAAATTCCGAGAATTATCCACAAAACCGGATTCGCATTCAAATAAACAATTACATTTTCCATATCTAAAATCTCCTTTTATTTTTTATTTTAACATTTTCATTTATCATCATATTTTATCTTTTTCTCCCAGACAGTTCGATCCAATCTATAAATGTACAACTCGACAGGTTTTGTATAAGACCGCATATGTTCAGGAAACTGATACACACCTTCGCTGATACGCTTTGCACCAACTCTTTCCTGCATTTTTTGAGACGCAATATTCTCCTTGTTTGGAGATGCTTCTATCGAATTACAAGTTGTATGGGTAAATAGATAATCAACCAATGCCTGTTTAATTTCTACTCCAAATCCCTTTCCCCAGAATTCAGGTATTAGTTTTACATCTGTATGTGCAACTCCTTCTTCGTTTGCTGAACCTAGTTTACATTCCCCTATCGGCTTGTTGCTCTGTTTTTCTATCACGATTAAAGTACGGTCGTATTCTGAAGGATGTTTTCGAGCAAGTTGTGCAATGATATCTTCCCTCCGCTTCATCAGTCCCTTTGGAAAACCGACATTCTCCATCACGCGTGGATCATTCCAGAGCTCAAAATAGAAATCCACATCCTCATCTTTTGTTGTAGGAATTCGAATGATCAAACGTGCAGTTTCAAAAACCATTATTCTCCACAAATATTAAGATCGCCCCATTCTGTTTTCTTGATCGTACCGATGATGACAAGTTTATTTTCAAAGGTCCATGCAACGATCTGGAAATCCTCTCCACTCGGCCAGCACCATTCGTCAAACGGTAAGTGAAATTCCACAGAAGGTGCGCCGTACATGTCATGCACATAGGTTTTTACATCAAAATCCGGCTTGAAAATAAAGATCATTTCATACAATGGTTGAGATGAAATATTCGCGTCAAAATAATACACAATTGATTCAAGCCGGTCATCATTTATTACCTCTTCATACTGATAGCGAAATGAAATTCCCTTTTCGGCGATCATAGTATTCATATCCTTGATCTCTTCAAAATCTTCGAGCGGCATACCAAGATAGAGATTTTTCACATAGTCAGGAAAGTATTGAGTTTGCAGACGCTCTTTGGGAACGGTTTTAAGCAAACTACAGCCGAATAATAACAAAGGAATAATCATAAGTAAAATTATTTTTTTCATTTAATCTCCTAATACGTCATATTATTTAATACGTTTTTTAATTTCGTTTTTTGCCAACCTGTCACATTCTTCGTTTTCAGGATGACCTTCATGCCCTTTGATCCATTGCCAGTATATCGTGTGTTTCTGTGCAATTCTATCGAGCTGCTGCCATAATTCAAGATTCTTAATGAGTTTTTTCTGTGAATTTTTCCATCGCTTCTCTTTCCAGTTCTGGATCCATTCCGTCATACCTTTCACGAGATATGTCGAGTCCGAGTAAACCACAACTGTGCATGGCTCTTTTAATGCTTCAAGCGCTTTGACCGCGCAGGTGAGTTCCATAATGTTGTTGGTGGTTTCTCTTTCAAAACCGGTAAGTATTTTCCTTTTTCCACGATAAATTAGAATCGATGCCCAGCCGCCGGGACCGGGATTTCCTTTGCATGAACCGTCGCAATAGATGATAACTTCTTTCAGGTTGACTTGTTCTTTTTTCATTACCCGTGTGTAGAAATTATCTCAGTCAGGTTGTCAAGTTTATGATTTTTTCTTAGAGAATAGCACACACGATTAACACGGATTATGCAGATTAACGCTGATAAATATGTTTAACTTTTTTACTGTATTACTACTAACTTTTTGATTTCTGACATTTCTTCTGTTTGTAATTTATAAAAATACACTCCCGATTTTAATTTTTCAGTAT